>Ga0207678_10000466_pt1 | contig 36698 bp, 40 predicted proteins | sample KBSC63metaG_FD_184319 | JGI IMG/M metagenome (GOLD analysis project Ga0207678, IMG submission 184319) | Corn rhizosphere microbial communities from Kellogg Biological Station, Michigan, USA - KBS C6-3 metaG (SPAdes) (version 2) | ecosystem: Host-associated > Plants > Roots > Rhizosphere > Soil ... | reverse complement strand
GAAGCGACCGCGGCGACGGTTCCGAGGGAGAACTTCCCGCTCCGGACGACGTCAGCGGCTGCGGCGATGAAGCCGGCCGAGATGAATGGCTCGTCGCCCTGGACGTTGACGAACGCGTCGTAGGACGCGAATTCGGGGTTGCGGGATACTTCCGCGACGCGCGCTGTGCCCGAGGCGCAATCGCTGCTCGTCATCACGACGTCGGCACCGGCGGCTCGCACTGCTCTGGCGACCTCGTCGTGGTCGGTCGCGACGACCACACGGTCGGCCACGCCCATCCTTTCGACCCGTCGCCAGACACGTAGGACCAGCGGCTCTCCTGCGAGGTCGCGAAGCGGCTTCCGGGGGAGCCTGGTGGCCCCGAGGCGGGCCGGGATCACGACCACGGTCTTCATCGCGATCGAAAAAATGGGGTGCTGGACGCAACTTTCACGCCACCAAAGTTACCATTTGCGGAGTGGCGGCGCAAAGGGGAATTAAGCGCGAATGGTGTTCCGAACGATCGTTCGACAGCTGTGGGCAGGCCTCACGGCCCCAGCGAGATTCCAGCGCCGAAGTCGGACTTGTGTGTCCTGGGATTGACGACGTAGTCGAGCGTAAAGATCGAAACGCCAAGCCGCACTCCGACGTTCTGGACCGGCCGCCCAAATCTGCCGACCGCCGCGGCGCCCATCGCAAAGTGCGGAGCGACGTAGGGGCTGCCCAGAATCGGGACCTCGATGCTGTTGATCGGAACGACGTACAGCGCATCGAGAAAGTACAGGTGGTCGCCGCCCATGTTCAGCAGGTCGACTGTCGCAAGCGACCCCGATCCGCCGACATAGGCGTACCGCTGGCGCGGCGTGAAGGAGCTCGTTGCGGTAGCGACGATATGACCCCGAACATCGAGGTGTTGCCCCGCGACCGTCCTGACACTCGCGCCCTCGTCGAACGTGACCTGCTGGAAATTGCCGCCGAGCGGCGTTTTCCCCGCAGCCTCGATCAGCACATTCGCCATGATGGAGGCAGGCAGCCCTGCGTACTCCAGATGCCCGCCGCCGATGACCGACGTGATGTGGCCTGCGTCGATCTCAGGGTTCGGCCGCTGAATCCCGTTGGCCGTATCGCTGCGGTTGAGGAAGCTGAACGGACCGTTGCCTGTCCCGCTTCGCCATCCCGTGGACCAGTCGCGCTCGGCGCGCGCTCCCACAAAGATTGTTGCGGCCTCGACGTCACCCGGCAGATGCAACGACGACGTGAGACGGGCTTCGCCGCGATCGCCGCGGAAATAGTTTCGTGAATCGCTGCCAAGGCCAAGCGAGGTCAGCGAGTTGACGATATTCGCGCGAATCCAGCTGTCGTTGGTAAACGTGCCGCGCGCCCCCGTCAACGTGAAGCCAATGCTCGAATCAGCGGTGAACTGTCCGACTATCGAGAGCGACGGATCGATCTTGCCGAGGTGGGAGCGGTACGTAATCGCCGGACTCACGACCAGCCTCTCGTCACCGACCGTGAGCGTTGGGGTGAACGGTACGGACACCCCGTTCACACGATTGTACGTAGGCAGGTTGTCGAGCGTCAGCGGGAACTCGACGGAAACCTGCGCGCGTGCAGCGGGCGCAGCAATAAAGACCGCCGCAAGTGCAGTCAGTACTCGCGTCAGCAGCGATCGGGTCATCGGGTAAGGTCCAGGAAGTTGCGCAGCAGCTGCTTGCCTCCGTCCGTGAGGACGGACTCGGGATGAAACTGCACTCCGTAGACAGGATGCTCACGATGCTGCATCGCATGAACCTCGGTGCGGTCGTCGTCGCTCCAGGCGGTAATCTCCAGATCGGACGGAAGCGACTCCCGATCCACCGTCAGCGAATGATATCGCATCACACGCAATGGATCGGGAAGGCCGGCAAAAAGCCCCGCTCCGTTGTGCCTGACATCCGATGTCTTGCCGTGCATCAACCTGGTCGCGCGAACCACGCGGCCGCCATACGCGGCGCCGATTGCCTGCTGGCCAAGACATACACCAAGGATCGGAATCGACGACCCGTAAGCGCGAATCACGTCCAGCGTGATTCCGGCCTCGGCGGGTGTCCTGGGACCAGGCGACAATACTATCGCACTCGGCCCGAGTACCCCGACCTCGGAGGCCGGAATCTCGTCGTTGCGCCGCACCATTACCTCGGCGCCGAGCTCGCCGAGGTACTGAACGAGATTGTAGGTGAAGGAGTCGTAATTGTCGATTACGAGGATCATTTCTGGGTCACATCTGAAAGCCGCTCGCGCGGATGGAACTGCTTGTGAACGGAGCGCAGATACTCACGATCGACGTGCGTGTAGATCTGCGTCGTCGAGATGTCGGCGTGGCCAAGCATTTCCTGTACCGCACGCAGATCCGCGCCGCCTTCGAGGAGATGCGTCGCGAACGAATGACGTAAGGTATGCGGTGTCACGTGCTTGGTGATACCACTCGCCTCGACGTGCTTGCGAAGGATCTTCCACGCACCCATTCGCGTCATGGGCTCGCCACGCGCGTTGAGAAACAGGATTCCCTCGCCCGATCCCTTCTCCAGCTTTGGCCGCAGCTCGCGCAGGTAGATCGCGACAGCACCCACTGCCTTCCGCCCGATCGGCACCAGTCGCTCCTTGGCCCCCTTGCCGAAGACGCGCACCAGCGACTCGTCGAGCATGAGGTCGCGCACGCCCAGCGTGATCCATTCACCCACCCGGAGTCCGGCGCCGTATGCGAGCTCGAGCATTGCGCGGTCGCGGAACGCCATGGGCTCGTCCAGTGTCGGAGTCTCGATCAGCTTCGCGACCTCGTCGGCACTCAATACGTCCGGCAGTTCACGCCAGCGCTTGGGTGTCTCGAGCCGTTCGCTCGGATCGCGCACAACGTGGCCTTCGTTGAGAAGGAACTTGTAGTATGTGCGTAGCGCCGAGATGTTACGCCGTATCGACGATGGTGCGAGCCCGAGGTCCTTCAGGTGATAGATGTACGAGCGGAGGGTAGTCGAGCCGACCTCTTCCGGCGCGTGTGCGCCTTTCGTGAGCGAGTAGTCCGCGAATCGCGCGAGATCGCGGCCGTAGGCCTCGACTGTGCGCGGTGACGCACCGTCTTCCAGAGTCAGGAAGTCCGCGAACGGAGCCAGCCAGAAGGCACGCGCGAGGGTCTCTCGCGCCGGTTCAACGCTCACTTGTGAGCGTGGCGACGGCGATGCACGCGATTCCCTCACCGCGGCCAATCCATCCCATTCCTTCGTTCGTCTTTCCCTTCACACTCACCGCTGGCACAGACACGCCCACTGCATCCGCAAGCCGCGCGCGAATGGCCGGTGCGTGCGGCCCGATGCGCGGATATTCAGCGACGACAGTAACGTCGATGTTCGAGACTACAAATCCGAGCGCGTGCACGGACGCGACGGCACTGCGCAGCATCTCGATCGAATCACGACCGCTGTTCGCGTCGTCACTATCCGGAAAGAGCGAGCCGATGTCGCCGGCTGCGGCTGCACCAAGAACCGCGTCGGTAACGGCATGCGAGATCGCATCCGCGTCGGAGTGGCCGATCAGCGATACGTCGGCCGGAATGCTCACGCCGCCGAGTATCAGTGGACCACCGGGTGCGAAGCGGTGCGAGTCGTAGCCGATGCCGATGCGCGTGCTCGCACCCATGGTCACGCCGCGGATGTCAGAAGCGAGTAGTCCTGCCGCCTGCGAGACGCGACGAAGCCGGCGTCGCGGATAAGTCGCTCCATCTCGGCCGTGCTCGTGCGGTGCGTCGTGTTGGCGGCAGAGACGACGTTTTCCTCGATCATGAGCGAGCCGAAGTCGTTGCAGCCGAAGCGGAGCGCCAGCTGTCCGATCTTCATCCCCATCGTGACCCAGCTGGCCTGGAGGTTGGGAACGTTGTCGAGCACGATGCGCGAGATCGCGACGGTGCGCAGATACTCGGTGGAATCGGTCTTGGGCTGATTCGACATGCGCGGAGTGTTCTCCGGCTGAAGGGGCCAGCAGATGAAGGCCGTGAAGCCGCCCGTCCGCGCCTGCACTTCGCGCACGCGCTCGAGATGCTCGATGCGCTCTTCCAGTGTCTCGCCGATGCCGTACATCATCGTGACCGAGGTCTTCATTCCCTCGCCGTGTGCGATCTCCATGATCTCGAGCCAGCGATCCGCACCTGCCTTCTTCTTCGCCACGAGATCGCGCACCCGCTGCACGAGGATCTCGCCACCGCCGCCGGGAATCGAATCGAGCCCCGCCGACTGCAGCTCGCGGATCACATCGCGTGCATCCATGCGAAACACCGTCGAGAAGAAGTCGACTTCGCTGGGGCTGAACCCGTGAATGTGGATCGGATGGTTGCGCTTGATGTAGCGCATCAGCTCCAGATACCACTCGAACGGGATGTAAGGGTTGTGACCGCCCTGGATCAGGATCTGAACGGCGCCGAGCGCCTTTGCCTCCTCGATCTTGGCACCGATCTGCTCGAACGAAAGCGTGTAGCCCTCGTTGTCCTTGGGCCGGCGGTAGAACGCGCAGAATCCGCAATCGGCGACGCAGACGTTGGTGTAGTTGATGTTCCGGTCGACGATGTATGTCACGACGTTGCCGGGGTGCAGCTGTCGCCGGACTTTATCTGCTTCCGCGCCGAGCTCGAGCAGCGAAGCGTTGCGGTAGAAATCGACTATGTCGCGCATTGATCAGGCTGCGGTCAGGAATGAGAGAGTGCCGTTGGGAACGCGTCCCTGCTTGACGAGCCGGCGGAAGAATTCAGTCAGGCCGGCGAGGTGCGGGTAGGAAAGTCTGTAGTCGAGACCCGAGAGGTACTGATCGCAGACTTCGGTCGCGACTCCAGTAGCGTCGTGCGCCTGGCGGGCGAGGATCGCGCGATGCGCCACGCCCCAGTCGCGCGACTCGATCAGTCGTGCGTGCACCGCCAGAGCGCGGGACACGTTCACACCGCGCCGCGCGACCCAGACCGCGAAGACGAACGGCAGGTCGGTCCAGCTCTTCCACACCTCGCCGAGATCGTACACGTACGGATAGCGCCCGCTGTCGCGGAGTACGAGCGCGGCGTCGCCGATGACGAGCCGCGCGTCGTGCGAATCATCGGCGCGGATGTCGCGGATCTCGGCGTCGCCCGGGACGAAATCGGGCAGCGTGTGCCACACATTCTCGAACAGCAGTTGAAGCAGCGCGACGCTCGTCATCGAGCTGCGGGAGACGACGACGCTACGCGAGCCCAGCCGCTCCGCGGGCAGCCGCGAGAACAGCATCACGCTGCGCACCGGTCCGTCACAGGAAATCGCAAGATCCGGCAGCAGCAGATACCGCTCGGAGTCGCGCGCGTACTCGACGGCGGAGACGACGCTGATGTCGAGCGCGCCGCTCGCCATCATGCCGTTCAGCGCAGTCGGGATCCCGTCGACCAGCTCGCCATCGAGCGAGACGATGCCGCGGTCGATCGCCCCGTAGACGGGATAGCAGTTGATGTACGGGATGCGTCCGATCTTCATGCGCTCTTCATGCGGCTACGCCGCGCGCTGCGATGAATCGTCGCCGAACGTGCGGACGACGTTGTACAGCGAGTCGCGCTCGACCGGTACGCGTCGCGCACCGCGTATCAGCTTGATCAGGTCATCCAGCGACATTCCCTGCGCGGTGTGCGCACCCGCTTCGTGGTAGATCTTCTCCTTCACCACGGTGCCTTCGAGGTCGTTCACGCCGAACGACAGCGAAGCCTGCGACAGGCCTGGCGTCACCATTATCCAGTGACTCTTGATGTGATCGAAATTGTCGAGAAAGAGCCGGCCGACCGCGAGGTTGCGGAGATCGTCGAAACCTGACGTGGCCGTTCCCTGGCGTCCGAGCTCGATCCCGAGCTCGTTGTTGTCCGGGTGATACGCAAGCGGAACGTACGCGAGAAAGCCGCCGGTCTCATCCTGCAGATCGCGCAACATCATGAGATGGTCGACGCGGTCCTGCATCGTTTCCACGTGACCGTACAGCATCGTGCAGTTGCTGCGGATGCCAAGACGGTGCGCGACGCGATGCACTTCGATCCAGTCCTCCGCCGCGAGCTTCTTTTCCGCGATGTTAGCGCGCACGGCCTTGCTGAAGACTTCGGCGCCGCCGCCCGGCAACGTATCGAGTCCCGCGTCCCGCAGTGTTGTCAGCACGTCCTCGACCGACATCTTGTCGATGCGTGCGATGTGCGCGATCTCGACCGCGGTCAGCGCCTTGATGTGGATGTTGGGATGGCGCTGCTTGAGGCCGCGGAACATGTCGGCGTAGTACTGCAGGCCGGCCTTCATGTCGAGCCCGCCCACGATGTGGAATTCCCGGGTCAGGCCACCGGTCGAATTCGACTCTTCGAACACCTGTTCGAGACTGTAGTGGTACGCTCCGTCTTCCTTGGGGAGCCTGGCGAAGGAGCAGAAGACGCAGGTTGTCCGCAGGTAGCAGACGTTGGTCGGATTTATGTGCTGGTTGGAGGCGAACGTCACACGATCGCCGTTCTTCGCGCGATTCACCTGGTCTGCAAGTGAACCGAGGCCGATGATGTCTGGACTCTCGAACAGCGCCAGGCCGTCAGAGGAGTCGAGTCTCGTCCCTGAGGACAGCTTTTCGCCTGCAGCGCGCAGTGCGGGATCGGTGACGAGCGACAGGTCCAGCGTCATTCCCGCGAGCATGCAGTGTTACCCCTCGAAGCGCCGGACAGCCAGGCTGACGTTGTGGCCGCCGAAGCCGAAGCTGTTGCTCAGCGCAGCGGTTACAGCCCGAGTGACCGCGACATTAGGCGTGAAGTTGAGATCGAGCTCCGGATCCGGATGCTCGTAGTTGATAGTCGGTGGAATCACACCTTCGCGGACAACCAGTGCAGAGATGACGAATTCAACGGCACCAGCGGCGCCCAGCATGTGGCCGGTCGCAGACTTGGTGGAGCTGACGTTGAGACCCTTCGCATACTCGCCGAACACAGCCTTGATGGCGCGCGTTTCGTTGAGATCGTTGGCCGGCGTGGAGGTGCCGTGTGCGTTGATGTACTGAATGTCGCCCGGCTCGAGTTTGGCATCGCGCATCGCGCGCTTCATTGCGCGCTGAGCACCTTCGCCATCCGGTGCGGGTGCGGTGAGGTGATACGCATCACCGGTCGCGCCATAGCCGACGATCTCGGCGAAGATGGTCGCACCGCGCGCACGCGCATGCTCGAGTTCTTCGAGAATGACGACGCCGGCGCCCTCACCCATGACGAAGCCGTCGCGTGTCGCGTCGAATGGACGGGACGCGGTGGACGGCGAATCGTTGCGCTCCGAAAGCGCCTTCATGTTGGCAAAGCCGCCAATCGCCATCGGTGTAACGGTGGCTTCGGCGCCGCCCGTGATCATCACGTCGGCATCGCCGTACTGGATCGTTCTGTACGCGTCGCCGATCGCGTGCGCGGACGTCGCGCATGCGGAAACGGTCGCGTAGTTCGGTCCCTTTGCATTGAACTGCATCGAGACTATACCGGCGGCGATGTCCGCGATGAACATCGGGATGAAGAAAGGGCTGATCTTGCTCGGGCCCAACTCCCGATATACGTCGTGCTGCTCTTCGAAGCTCTTCAGGCCGCCGATCCCGGATCCGATGATGACGCCGATCCGGTCCGGATCGATTCCGGCTGCCGCAGGATCGCTGAGCCCGGCATCCGCCATCGCCATTTTAGCGGCGGCGACGGCATACTGCGTGTACACATCGGAGCGTTTGACTTCCTTGCGCTCCATGTACTCGCCAGGGTTGAAATCCTTGACCTCGGCTGCAAACCGCACGGGGAACTTGCTCGCGTCGAATTTGGTGATCGGCGCGACGCCGGACGTGCCAGCCTTGAGAGCTTCCCAAGTCGCCGCCACGGAGTTTCCGACGGGCGTGACAACGCCCATGCCGGTGACGACGACCCTACGCGCCATTACGCAGCGACCTTTCCGTTCAGATACGCGAGCGCATCACCAACTGTGCGCAGTTTCTCTGCGTCTTCGTCGGGAATTTCGATGTTGAATTCCTTCTCGAATTCCATCACCAGCTCGACGATGTCGAGGCTGTCAGCACCGAGATCGTCGATGAATGACGCGCCGTCGGTCAGCTTCTCGCGCTCCACGCCAAGCTCGTTGGCGATAATGTCCTTTACCTTCTCCGAATTGTCGGCCATGCGGATCCTCGTACAGTTTGGGGGTAACGTTACAATTTAACCCTGGCCCGGTAGGCCAGGTAGAGAGTGTGACACAGGGGTCAGATCATCCCGCCGTCCACGACCAGGACCTGTCCTGTGATGTACGATGCCAGGTCGGACGCGAGAAAAGCGACCGCTCCGGCGACATCCATGGGAGCCCCTAGGCGTTCCAGCGGGATCTGGCCGGCCATCGCCGACCGCGCTTCCGGCGTCATCGCGGCGGTCATTTCCGTGTCGATGAAGCCGGGTGCTACAGCGTTCGCCAGGATGTTACGCGAGCCAAGCTCCCTGGCGACCGATTTAGTGAGGCCGATCAGGCCGGCCTTGCTGGCAGCGTAGTTCGCCTGCCCCTTGTTGCCGTTGATTCCGACGATGCTCGTGATGTTGATCACCCGGCCCCAGCGACGCTTCATCATGCCGCGCGTCGCTGCGCGGATCGCTACAAAAGCGCCGCGAAGATTTGCGTCGAGGACCGTGTCCCAGTCGTCGTCCTTGATGCGCATCAGGAGGTTGTCGCGCGTGAGTCCGGCGTTGTTGACGAGAATGTCGATCCCGCCGAACGCCGCCTCCACATCTGCGACGAGCCTTGTAACCGCTGCAATGTCGCCGACGTCCGCGGCGAAGCCGAGCGCACCGCGGCCGATCTCCGCGGCGACCGACTGACTCCGCTCCAGGTCACGGCCCACGACCGCGACACGCGCTCCGCACTCGGCGAGCGTATTCGCAATCGCACGGCCGATGCCCCGCGTGCTGCCAGTGACGAGCGCATTTCGCCCGGTAAGATCGATCTGAATGCTCATCCGAGAGCCTCCGCAAGCTTGTCGACGTCTGCGGGCGCGCCGACCGCGATGGTGCGTGCGCCCGGCACGAGATGCGATACGAGCCCGCCGAGAACCCTGCCCGGCCCCAGCTCGACATACAGCGAATCAGGATGTGCAGCGGCCATGGCGCGAACCTCGGCCGACCACCGCACGGGAGAGGTCAACTGCCGAAGCAGCAGCGCGCGCGCTTCAACGCCGCTCGTGCACGCGTCGGCTGTCACGTTGGTGTAGACGGGGAATTCCGGATCGGTGAGTTCGGTAGCGCGAAGTGCGCCGCTGAATGCGATCTCGGTCGGCTCCATCAACGGCGAGTGAAATGCGCCGCTCACCGCGAGTCGCAGCGATCGTTTGGCGCCAGCAGCCTTCGCCAGCTCCATCACGCGCTCAACGCCGGCGACCTCGCCCGAAACGACCACTTGCTCGTCGTTGTTGTAATTGGCTGGGACGACGAGGCCGGCCTCGCGCGACGCCTGCTTGCACAGTTCGTCTATCGGCGTGTTCAGGTGGCCGAGTATGGCCGCCATGGTGCCTGGACGCTCCGATCCGATGTCGAACATGATCTCGCCGCGCTTCCGGACGAGGGTCGCTCCGGATTCCAGATCCAGCGATCCGGCGGCATGGTAGGCTGTGAACTCGCCGAGCGAATGGCCTGCGGCCGCAACCACCCGGTTGGCGAGCATGTCTCGCACGGCGGCCCATGCAGCAGCACCATGCGCGTACAGCGCAGGCTGCGCGTTCTTGGTGAGCGTCAGCTCATCCTGCGGTCCGTCGAAGCAGAGCGAGCTGAGTGCGAAGCCGAGTGCATCGTCGATGCGCTGGAACGCCTCGCGCGCTGCGGGGAACGCGGCGGCGAGATCCTTTCCCATTCCTTGCTTCTGTGATCCCTGTCCGGGAAAAAGCAGGATGACGTTCATTGGTCGCTTGCGGTTCTTGCGGGACTACAGGCGAACGATCGCGGAAGCCCACGTGAAGCCGGCACCGAATGCAACCATCATCACGGTCGAGCCGGGTCCGACGATCTTCTTCTCGATCACCTCGTCGAGCGCAATTGGAATCGACGCGGACGAAGTATTGCCGAAGCGATCCACGTTCACGTACACCTTGTCCATCGAGATGTTTGCGTGCTTCGCTGTCGCTTCGATGATGCGCGTGTTGGCCTGGTGCGGAATGAGAAGGTCGATGTCGGCAGCGCGGAGTTTTGCGGAGTCGAGCGCGCGGTCAGCGGCTTCACTCATCTCGCGCACTGCGTGCTTGAACACTTCGCGGCCGGCCATCTTGACGAGATGCGTGCGGTTCTCGAGAATCTCGGGCGTCATCGGATGCGCGGCGCCGCCGTCGGGACGGTACAGCAGGTTCGCGAGGCAACCATCGCTGCGCATGAATGTCGATAGAATGCCGGCGCGCTCGCCCGACTTGTTGCGCTGCAGCACGACTGCGCCGGATCCATCGCCGAACAGCACGCACGTGGAGCGGTCCTTCCAGTCGATGATCGCGCTCATCTTCTCAGCGCCTACGACCAGCGCTGTATCGATCGCACCGGAGGCAATCATGCCTTCCGCGACGGTGAGTCCGTACAACCAGCCCGAGCACGCCGCCGAGATGTCGAATGCGGCCGCGCGCGTGGCTCCCAGCTCGGCCTGAAGATCGACAGCAGTGGCTGGCAGCAGGCGATCGGGGGTCGCGGTGCTCAGAATTATCGCGTCGATCTCACCGGCTGTGACTCCTGCGCGAGCCATCGCCTGTCGGGAGGCCGTGGCGGCCATCCAGCATGTCGTCTCGGTGTCGGAAGCGATGCGACGCTCATGGATTCCGGTGCGCTCCATGATCCATTCATCGGACGTCTCGATGCCGATCGACGCGAAGTCGTCGTTGGTGAATATTCTGGAGGGAAGTCCGCGCCCGGTTCCGGTAATACGTGCGACCGTTGGGATCATGACACGATCGCGGCTGAATGTTTCTGGTCGGATGCGGTGAGACGCTGGCCCATCAGATCGTTCATCTTGCTCTCCACTGCCCGCACGCCGACCTTGACGGCGTTCTTGATGGCGCGCGGTGATGACTTGCCATGTGAGATGATGCTGACACCGCGCACGCCGAGTAGCGGGGCGCCGCCGTGTTCCGAATAGTCCAGCTGGCTGAGCGAGCGCGCGAGTGTTTCGGGCTCGATGCCGGCTGACTTCCTGATGAGGCCGACGATCATCGGGGTGACGGCCTCGTAGAACTTGAGTACGACGTTGCCCACGAATCCGTCGCACACCACAACGTCGATCAGTCCTGCGTCGGTCCTGCCGGCCGGCAGGTCGCGTCCTTCGACATTGCCCACGAAATTGAAATCTGCGGCGGCGAAGAGCGCATTGGCTTCCTTGACGACCGCGTTGCCCTTCTCCGGCTCCTCGCCGATGCTCAACAATCCGATCGCCGGGTTCTCGCGGCCCAGGATGCATTCGGCGTAAACGCCGCCCAACCAGGCGAACTGGAGCAGCTCGCGGGCGGAGCAATCGACGTTGGCGCCGGAATCGAGCACCACTACCGGTCGCTGGGCGGTCGGAAAGAGGGTCGCGATGGCCGGACGGTGAAGGCCGGGCAGGAGCTTGAGGATTAGCGCGGAGGCCGCCATCTGGGCCCCGGTGCTACCCGCCGAGACGAAAGCATCGGACTCACCTTTTACTTGAAGTGTGAGGCCTATCGTCATGGAGTTATTGGGCTTAGCGCGCAGCGCGGCTACCGGCTTATCGGACATGTCGATGATGTCTGGCGCATCGACGATGGATATGCGGCTGCGGTGCGGCGCAAGCGAGGTGTGCTCACCGGCGAGCAACGAGTCGAGCGTGCTCTGGATGAGGTCAGCGCGCCCGACGAGTTGAATGCTGTGTGACTGGTCCAGCTCGGCCAGGGCGAGGAGCGCGCCTGCGACTGGAGCGGCGGGGGCAAAGTCGCCCCCCATCGCGTCCAACGCGATGCGGGCCAACTAGGCGCCCTTAGCGGCTACTCTCTGTTTGCCGCCGTAGTAGCCACATTCCTCGCACACGTGGTGCGGGCGTTTGATGGCTTGACACTGCGGACACTTCTGGAGCGCAATTGCAGGAGCTCCCTTCGCGGTGTTGCGGAGGCGCTTGCGCTGCTTGGATATACGGCGTTTGGGGACGGCCATGGGACGGCTTCGAGGTCAGGTTTTCAGGCTTGGAAGTCGTCGCGCGGGACGTTACTCTGGCGCAGCGAATCCCATCGGGCATCGGTGGTGACAGGCTCGCAGTCGCAAGCCCCTTCGTTCAGGTTGGCGCCGCACTTGAGGCAAAGCCCCTTGCAGTCCTCCCTGCAATCGACGAAGGCTGGCACCGAGAGGAGCCATCCTTCGCGTACAGCTGGTCTAACGTCGAGCTGGTGAGCGCCGGGATCGTACGTGAATACGTCCGGATCGTCTTCGGTCGTCGGATCGCCGGCGGGAGCGAAGATGAAATGTGCATCCTCACTCACTTCCCGCGTAACCTCGACCAGGCACTTCCGGCACTCCAGGGTCACCTGTCCGGACAGCTTGCCGCTGAAGTAGAAACGGCCAGCACCGGCACTTGAAAGCCGTCCCTCGACGTGAACGGCGTCATTTGGACGCGTATCGGCCGCACTCCAGATGGGATCGTCAGCCGGAAGGTCTCCAACGACCTGTGCGGCAGTCGACTCCAGCGCGCGGATGTCGAAGGACAGCATAGCCACGTAAGATAGCCAGATGGGGGGCGGGGTGCAACGGGACGAGCGTAGCCAGCGTGGAAGCCGGCGCCGAGCCGTCGTCGCTTTGAATTATGACCGCGACTGCATGAATGCCCGCAGGACGGCGTTCATTCTTCCCTGATATCCTGGTCCGTGGCGCTTAAAAAACTCAAGTACATCAGGATCGACACGAAATGCGATGGGTTTCTTTGCACCGACCGGCGGCATGAGAATGGCCGCGCGGGCAAGAAATCCACGATCGAAGGCGGGTGCGGAGTCTGGATCGGACGCTATGGCCGCGTCGATCTCTTCGTCCGTCAGCGCATCGACCCGCGCCCAGTCGGTACGTCCGCGCATGAGACGCGCTTCCTCGCTCGTCACAGAGGTGACTCGCTCGGAGCGGCGCGCCTGGTTACGCTTCCGGGTTGATGCTTTGGTTGTAGCTTTTTTCTTCATCGGTACGAGCCCTCCTCGCTGAGATGATCCGTCTCGCGTCGCCTCGGTCGTGGTATATCACCGTTACGACCCGACCGTGGACAAGACCGACAGCGCCAAACCGCTGCTCACCCTCACGATCTGATCGAAATACGGAGTACTGACCGTCGAAAAGACGGAATGCGTCCACAAAATCGATTCCATGCTTTTCGATATTGGAGCGGCGTTTGGTTTCCGTCCATTCGAAACGCATCAGGCAATATACGTTTGTATACTACCTCAATCAAGCTCCAGCAATTAACTGGCCCTGCCTCGCCTCCCCCAAATCGCGGTTGTACTGCATGGCGAACCAGCCTATCGGAGAGCGGCCGATTGTGCATGGTCATGCGGATAATCCTACCGACGAATTGCAAAGGTGCGATGCACGAACCCCGGATGTCCACGCGCATCCTGGACATCGAACAGCATCACGTATGAGCCCGGCGTGAAGTTGGCCGTCATGGAAGCCTTCTGGCCGGCATACATGCCGCTCACGCCGCCGATGGCAGTCGCGGCGGGCGCCACTGTTGCGCGGTTGGCGTACCACGTGAGCGCATCCTGAGATGAGCGTCCGGGCAGCAGCTTCAACAGCTGAAAATCCCGGAAATGCGGACCATCGCTCAGCACGCGAAGGGTGCGCACGCCGCTCTTGAGAGGGGTACCGGTCAGGTCAATGTTGCTGCCGCTCATGGTCGCGACTGCATCGCTCACGGGAGCCAATCCAGTATCGGCCGCCGCAACCACGTCGAAGGAGCCGGCCATTCCCTTCACCACGTGAAGCACCCCATCCGGTGATTTCACAAAACAGCCTACGGCGTATTGTCCGGGCGGAAAATAGGCGGAGACAATCGCGGTATCGCCGGGACTCACAACGTCGACACCGGCCCAGCCTTTCACGTCCGGCGGTATGTGCTGATGGACGAGTGAATCCACAAACGTTGCAGGCGTATATCCGACCGGGACTGCCAGGACGCCCAGCATGTGCTGCTCACTGCCGCGATTCGCTAGACGGAGGGTAACCCAGCCGGACGGGGCGTGTACCGGGAGACCGGTATACGCGTAGTCCGTCGCAGTAACGAGATAGTCGCGCGTGGCGGACGCCACAGCTGAGTCGTGCGGTGCACCCATGGGTGGCTTCGCTCGCTCGTTGCGAGTGCACCCTGCCCAAGCAATTGCAAGAACGGCGATAGTAGCGGTCGATCCGGGGCTGCGCATGAGGTTATAACGGTGACGGTTGGCGGCGAAGATGTATCCTGCCGCCACGCGCGTCAAGCTGACTCGGTCCCGCTCTGACCCGTGCGCGTCAGCGTGGCGCGCCGAGCCGTGGCGGCTGGTGCTCGGCGTCAGACAGGAGCTTCGTAACGAACCGCTGGCCTTCGGCTATTCGCTCGATCTCCAGCGCGATTGCCTCGGTCGTCTGCTCCAGTCGTTGGAGGCGCTGTTCAACCGGCTGCAACAGCTCCGGGGAGGGGTTGGTTGCGATCGCCTTGGAGCGCCAGACGCGTGCTATCCCGACTATGGTCCAGCCAGCGATCCCCAGGCTCAGCACCACTGCGAGGCTGGAAATCGCGTTGTTGATGAGGTAGCCAGGGTCCATCGTCAGATCTCCGGTGGTGAATGAAGATCTGGCACGCTCCGTTTCCAAACGGTTTACGTGCCAGATCCATAACAATTCCTCTTGTCCGGCCTACAACCTTACCGGGCGCGGATAATTTCGCTCTCCGAAAAGAAGAACCGTGCTTCGCGCGTCGCGTTGTCATCGGAATCGGATGCATGGATCGCGTTCCGTTCCTTCGATTCCGCGAAAAGCTTGCGAACCGTTCCCGCATCTGCTTCAGCTGGATCGGTTGCGCCGATCGCCACGCGCAGTGCTGCAACCGCATCTGCCTTTTCAAGGACCATCGGCATGCATGGTCCGGACGTCATGAAGCTGCAGAGGGACGCGTAGAACGGGCGCTCGCGATGAACCGCATAGAACTCCTTCGCCTCGGCGTCGCTTAGATGCATGACTCGCGCTGCGCGAACCTTGAAGCCCTGCTGCTCGAGGTGGGCAATGATCTTGCCCGCCTTTCCCGAGTTGAATGCGTCGGGCTTGATGATCGTGAGTGTGTAGTCGCCAGCCATTTACTTCATGCGCTCCTTTAGAAGTCCAACAACGTCGATCGGCCGCTTGGCGACGCCAAGGCCGTTTTCCTCGAATGCTTGCATCTTTTCTGCTGCGGTTCCGGCCGATCCGGAGATGATCGCACCAGCGTGGCCCATGCGACGACCTGGCGGTGCAGTCTGACCGGCGATGAATCCAACTACCGGCTTGGTCATCTTCTCCTTCACGAACTTGGCTGCTTCCTGCTCGTCGGTGCCGCCAATCTCGCCGATCATGACGACAGCTGTCGTGTCCGGATCGCGCTCGAATGCTGCGAGGCAGTCGATGAAGTTGGTTCCGTTGATCGGATCGCCGCCGATGCCGACGCAGGTCGTCTGGCCCAGCCCCGCGCGCGTCATCTGGTAGACGAGCTCGTAGGTGAGCGTCCCGGACCGGCTGACGAGACCGATCGGTCCCGGGGTGCATATGCGCCCTGGAATGATTCCAACCTTCGACTTCCCGGGCGAGATGAGGCCGGGGCAGTTGGGACCGAGCAGGCGAACTCCCTTCTCCTTCATGAAGGGATAGACGAAGGTCATGTCGAGCACTGGCACGCCTTCGGTGATGCAGACAACAAACTCGATTCCAGCGTCGGCGGCTTCCATCATCGCGTCCGCAGCGCCCATCGGCGGAACGTAGATGACGCTCGTATTGGCGCCCGTCTCACGAACTGCGTCGTAAACGGTGTTGAACACCGGCACCTTGTTCTCGAACTTCTGACCGCCCTTGCCCGGAGTCACGCCGGCGACGACGTGCGTGCCGTACTCCATCATCTGCTTGGTGTGGAACGATCCGTCGCGTCCGGTGATTCCCTGCACGACGAGCTTTGTGTTGTTGTCGATGAAGATGCTCATGCGGCCTTCCCCGTCGCGAGCGCGACTGCTTTCTTCACCGCTTCGTCCATGTCGGTCATCGCGCTGAATCCGTTCTCGGTAAGAATCTTCACCGCAATCTCTTCATTTGTGCCGGTGAGACGAATGACTATCGGCACCTTGAGCGGATTTGCTTTGGTTGCCGTGACGATTCCGTTTGCAACGTCGTCGGTGCGCGTGATGCCGCCGAAGATGTTGAACAGGATCGCCTTCACGTTGGGATCGCTCGTGATGATCTTGAGCGCGTTGACTACTTTCTCCGGGTTGCTCGAGCCGCCGATGTCGAGGAAGTTGGCGGGATCGCCTCCGTAGTACTTGACGAGATCCATCGTCGCCATCGCGAGACCGGCACCGTTCACGACACAGCCGACGTTTCCGTCCAGCTTGATGAACGTGAGGTTCGCCTCGCGCGCCTTGACTTCGCTCGGCGCTTCGGATGACTCGTCGCGCAACGCGGCGATGCTCGGACGCCGATCGAGCTCGTTGTCGTCGATCACCATCTTGGCATCGAGCGCGAGCACTTCGCCTTCGGGGGTCGTCACGAGTGGGTTGATCTCGGCCAGCGAGGCGCCGCTATCCATGAATGCGTGATACAGATCCTGCATGATCTTCGCCGCAGCGCGAACCTGCTTCACATCCTTGTAGAGGAAGAAGCCGAGTTCCATCGCCTGGAAGCCGCGCAAGCCGTATCTCGAGTCGATCGGCAGACGCATGATCTTCTCCGGCGTCGTGGCCGCAACTTCCTCGATGTCGATGCCGCCCGCGGGGCTCACCATGAAGACGGGCTTCTTGGAGACACGGTCGAGGATGATACCGGCGTACGCCTCGGTGGCGATGTCGGCAGCTGGCGTGACCAGCACCTTCTCCACCGTGATGCCCTTGATCTGCATGCCGAGTATGCGCGAGGCGACTTCCTTCGCTTCCGCTGGCGTCTTGGCCAGCTTGACGCCGCCGGCCTTGCCGCGGCCACCCGCATGCACTTGTGCCTTGACGACCACTGTCGTCCCAAAACGGCGCGCGATCTGCTCGGCTTCATCGGCCGTAGTGGCCACGTCGCCCGGCGGGATCGGGACCCCGTGTGCGCGAAAGATCTCTTTCGCCTGATATTCGTGAATATTCAAGTTGGCTCCGGTAATTAATGCACTATGCGGGAACGATCTCCGTCCCCGCCTTTCCCGCGACGGCATTGCTGCCCCGCGAAAGCTCTGTAATAATGGCACGGCCGCCGGTCTGGCGCACGTACTTTGCGGCCGCGCGGACTTTTGGCGCCATACTGCCCTCTCCGAACGCCTTGTTGCGGTCGAGGTCGGCGACTTCCTGAATCGTAAGGCGAGACAGCGCCCGCTGTGCAGGCTTGCCCCAGTCGGCGTAAACGGCGTCCACGTCTGTGAGAATCATAAACAGATCGGCGCCGATTCCGGCGGCAAGCACCGCGGCGGCGAGATCCTTGTCGACGACGCAATCGACGCCTTCGAGTGCGCCTGACGCGTCGCGAAACACGGGAATGCCTCCGCCGCCACAGGCGACAACGATTACACCGGCGCCGAGCAGCGACTTGATCACCGGCTCTTCGTGGATTTCGACCGGCGTGGGGCTCCCGACGACGCGGCGCAGCCTTCCATTGCCGTCCCTTGCAGTTGCGATACCACGCTCTTCGAGCTCCCGCGCACGGGCGGCCGGTAGCTCATGACCCACGAATTTGGACGGATGCTCAAGAGCCGTATCGTGCTCGTCGACCACTACCTGGGTGAGCACTGTCACGACGCGCCTGTCGCTTCCAGCTGCACGCAGCGCGTTCTCCAGCGATTGCTGGATCATGTAGCCGATCCATCCCGCCGTTGCAGCTACGAGCACGCCAAGTGGAAGCGGCTCTACCGTCGCGCGCGCTTCCTCGTTGCGAACGAGCTCGTCTCCCACCTGCGGTCCATTGCCGTGAACGATGCACACATTCCAGCCATCCTTCGCCAGCGCGACGATCGGGCCGAGGCTCTCTCGCGTATGCCTGAACTGATCGAAGATTGTCGATCGCTCGCCCGCCGGTGAAAGCGCGTTGCCGCCGAGCGCGATAACCGCAGTCCTGCTCGCCGCCGGCACTAGCGCCTCCCCCGAATGATGACACCGAGCGAGTCGAATGCTGATCCGAAAGCGCGCAGATCACCCGAGTCCAGAGTCGCGCGCATGCGCTCGTAAATCCGTCCCACGTTCTCCCGGAAGAGCTGATCTTCTACAGATGACCCGGTAGGTACCACGGGCGGGACCGGAGGCGGCGTTATCATGTCGCGCGGCACGCCAGGCATGATGTAACTGCCAGGATGAGCGTTGAACCAGGCACGCGCGACAGGATCCAGCGCGGAGTCGGGAACGATAATAGTCGCTGCAGTGCCGCCGCTCACGTACGCCGTTGCCGCGTGATGTCTGTAGGTGAGGCGCGTCCCGTACATGGAGTGCGGTGCACTGAGCGGATACGTCTGGCTGACGGTGTAGAGGTCGACCACCCACAGCACGCCGCGCGAGGTGGGAATCGCACCAATGCTACCCGAGAGCGCGAATACGGGAGCGAGCGCGGCAACTCTGCTCTTGATGTCGCGCTCGCGAATGAATGCCGCATTCGACGGAATTGCGCCGGACATGAGCCGCGGATTCTGCTCCGACCACGCATGCATCAGACGTGCGAACCCGTCGCCGAGTCTTGGCGCAGTGATCATGCGTGGAACGTCAGGCACGACGGCGGCGCCGCGGGCACCGGGAAAGACCACGTCAACAAGCGCGCCCCGGATCTGCATCTGCCCCGCGTTCGCGAGCAATGTCGAGTCGGCGAGGTATCTCATCGATGGCGGGATGGGTTCGTGCGGAAACGCGCGCGCATCGAAGTCGGACCGTGTTTCGCTGTACGGCCGCTCCATCGCTGCATTCGCTGGCGACGCTGCCGTTCGCGCGGAGATCCATGGCCCCACGACCTGGGCTGCAATCGTGCCGATTATGATTACGGTGACGCTGGCAAATGCAGTCACGGTCTGGCCCATCCATCCTGCAACGAGCAGCACGACAGCGGCCCCAAGCGTGACGAGCGAGAGCGCAAGATCGCTCGGGATCAACCAGACGTGATCGATCCGCGTAAGCAATCCGTCCGGCCCGCTACCCTGAATCAGTTCACGAAAAGCGTCGAGTCGAAAGCCCCATGCCGCGAACAGCAGAAGGATCGCGCCGAGGACCGTGATGTGCCGACGCGCGTACGGCGTGACGTGAATGCCGCGAGAATCCCAGCTCAGGCTCGGTGTGAGCGCGTACAGCGCAACCACGACGATCGCGGTCATGGCGAACAGCGCAAGGCACCACTGGTATGCCTCCGTCTCGAGCGGAAGCCACGTAACGAAGTGGCTGAGATCGAGCGTGAAGTAAGGATCTGTCTCGGCGAAGCTGACGTTGGAACGCCACAGCGCGAGTGTCGTCCATGACGGTAATGCAACGAGGCTCACTGCGGTGATGCCCAGGCTCATTGCCGCAGTCAGCGCGCGCAGCCTCGTTGACGGCACCTCCTCGCCGAACTCGACGTTGCCGAGCCGTTTCGGGACTATCAACGCGGCCACCGACTTGCGCACTGCGGATACGTTGATCCATGTGAAGGCGATCCCGACGACGAGCGCGCAGCCATACAACCACAGGACGTTGGACACGTGCGCGCCCCACACCGACAGCGCGCCGAGATTGGCGAACCACTCCTGGTCGGAGTAGACGATCGCCGCGGCGCGGCCGGCGAGAAGGATCGCCGCGGCCAGGGCGATGGCGGCGCTGAGCCGCTGGCCGCGCGTCACGTTAGATCTGAACGCCGTGCTGCGTGAGCCATCCCTCTATCTCTGCGCGAATCGCATCCAGCTGATCACGGGTCCGCGCCTCGAACCGGAGCACGATCACCGGCTGGGTGTTCGACGCGCGAATGAGCCCCCATCCATCAGGATACTGGATTCGCACTCCATCGACGTCGATCGTCGTGTACTTGGCACTGAAGTACTTCACGGCGTCGCTCACAATCCCGAACTTCTTGTCGTCGGAGCACGTGACTCGAATTTCCGGAGTGGATACGAAACGCGGGACGTCCGCGAGCAGTTCGTGAAGCGATCTGCCGGAGTCTGCAACGATTTTGAGGAGTCGAGCTGCGCCGTACAGAGCGTCGTCGAAACCGTACCAACCTTCATCGAAGTACATGTGCCCGGACATCTCGCCCGCGAGCGGTGCGTGCATCTCGTGCATCTTTTCTTCGATGAGCGAGTGCCCGGTCTTCCACATCACCGGTATGCCGCCAGCTTTCTGAATCGCGTCTGGCAGCGCCTGCGAGCACTTCACATCGAAGATTATCGGTGCGTTCTTCATGCGAGCGAGCACATCGCGCGCATACAGGAGCAGCAGATAATCTCCCCAAATGATGTCGCCGTTCCGCTGGATGACGCCGATCCGGTCCGCGTCGCCGTCGAACGCAACACCGAAATCGTAGCCGCCCTTGTACATCTCGTTGATGAGATCCTCGAGATTCTCCGGAACGGTAGGGTCCGCATGGTGGTTGGGGAACGTACCGTCACTCTCGCAGAACATGCACGTGACCTCGACACCGAGCTTTGCGAACAGCTTGGGTGCGACGAGGCCACCGACGCCGTTGCCGGCATCGACCGCGATCCGAAGCGGACGCGAGATCTTGCCGATTCGACCGACGACATCGTCGATGTAGCGATCGATGACTGCTTCATCGCGCCTGCTGCCCTTCCCTTCGGGGAAAATTCCAGCGACAGCGAGCTGGTAAATGCGTTGAATGTCGTTGCCGTAAATCGACGCCTTGCCGATGCCGAGCTTGAATCCGTTGTACTCGGGCGGGTTGTGCGATCCGGTGATCTGGATGCCCGCGACGACGTCGAGATTGTGCTGCGTCCAGTAGGCCACCGGGGTCGGAACGACGCCGATGTCCACGACCGCGATACCGCTCTCGATCAGGCCCGCAATCAGTGCGGCGTGGAGACCATCGCCGCTGGGTCGGTTGTCGCGCCCGACTGCGACTGCGCCCTTGACTCCGCGCTCCTGCAGTAGTGCCGCGAACGCGCGTCCAACCACGCGCGCGACGTCCGGTGTCAGCTCTGTCCCTGTAATTCCACGAATGTCGTACTCGCGAAAGATGTCGCGAACGAGATTCACCGGGGCACGACCTGGCTCACTTGTGGAGTCGGCGCACGCAGGTACGATCCCTTGCCTTGTGTCAGACTCACGAGCGCGTTGGGATAGACGCCGAGGAAAAGAAGAATGACGGTGGACAGTCCGATTACCCAGCGCGTGGCGGCTCCCACGCTGCGTGGATCGCTGACCGTATTCACCTCGCGCCGCGGCTTCATGAACATGACGAGCACCACATACATGTAGTAGCCGGCCGATACGACACTGGTGAGCACCAGCAGCACAGCGAGACGCGTCTGCGGCTCGGGCGCATACAGCGCCGACTGAATCACGTACCACTTCGCAAAGAAGCCGGCCCCGCCAAAGATCGGAAAGCCGAGCAGTGACAACATACAAACGGCCATCGATACGCTGAGCCACGGGCGCACGGTCCACAATCCCGCGTAATCATCCACATTGAGATATGGCTCGCCGCTCTGGCCGAGCGCGACCACGACGCCAAAGGCGCCGAATGTGGCAAGCGTATATGCGACTATGTAGAAGAGGAACGCCGAGCTTCCAAGTGCCTGCCCTGATGCGAGCACGACGAGGATGTACCCCGCATGAGCGATGCTGGAGTATGCCAGGAGCCGCTTGATGTCCTTCGACGCAAGCGCAATCAGATTACCGACGACCATCGTGATCGCGGCAAGCCACCACACTGCGACGTGCCAGCTCGGGATCTCGCCCGCAAAGGCTTCGAGGAATACGCGCAGGAAGGCAGCAAACGCGGCAGCCTTGACGGCCGCGGCCATGTACGCGGTGATCGGTGTCGGTGCACCTTCATAGACGTCCGGCGCCCACATATGGAACGGCGCGAGCGCGACCTTGAAGCCAAAGCCGATCAGCATGAGGCCGATGCCAATCAGCAGCATCGGCGCCGACATGATCTGGTGCGCCGCGACGCGTTCGCCGATCAGTGTGAGACTGGTCGTTCCGGTAGCGCCGTACACCAGCGCTATTCCATAAAGCAGGAAGCCGGTCGAGAATGCGCCGAGCAGGAAGTACTTGATCGCCCCCTCGGCGGATTTCTCGCTGCGGCGATTCATCCCTGTGAGGATGTAAACCGCAATCGACATCAGCTCGATGCCGAGGAAGACGATCGTGAGATCGCGCGCGGCGGCGAGTATCATCATGCCCGACGTCGCGAAAATGACCAGGACGTGCGACTCGGCAGGAAGAATTCCTTCCCGCGTGTTGTAATCGAGTCCGAGTGCGATCGTGCCGGCAGTGGCCGCGAGCAGAACGAGATCGACGATCCAGCGGAAGTTGTCGACCGCTATCACTCCGGCGCCTGCCGTGGCGTGCACGGCCATGAAATACACGACGAAGACGGCGGACACTACACACACGCCGATCGCGGCCGTGCCAACCCGGCGCTGCCGCTCCACCGATTCAGTGCCCCATGCAGAGACAAGCATCAGAACCATGCCGCCGACCATCATGATGATGTCGGGGGTGAGCGCTGCGATCAGCTGCATCGATTGCGAAAGATCGAACGCCACTTGCTATTCTCCGCCCGGAAGGGCTGCTGTCTGCGACTCCGAGAGCGCCGCATTTGTCTGTACGGTACGAACGACCTTCTCAGCCGATGCTTCCATGCGCCGCAGCACTGGCGCGGGATAGACACCCAGCCAGATGATGCAGGCGAACAACGGAACGAGCAGCCCGATCTCACGCCAGTTCAGATCCGGCATGTGCTCGTTCTGCGGCTTGTCCAGCTTGCCGAACAGAATACGCTGTATCGCCCAGAGCAGATAGCAGGCGGCGAAAATCACACCGGTCGTCGCGATCGCGGCGAAGATGGGATATGTCCGGAAGGCTCCGAGCAGCACGAGGAACTCGCCGACGAAGCCGTTGAGACCAGGCAACCCGATGCTGCTGAACGAAACGAGCGTAAGCGCGGCGGCAAACATCGGCACCACTCTCGCGATCCCGCCGTAATCTGCGAGCATGCGCGTATGGCGCCGCTCGTACATCATGCCGATCAGGAGGAAGAGTGCGCCGGTCGAGATTCCGTGATTGATCATTACGAGCATCGCACCCTGCACGCTCTGCACTGTCAGTGCGAAGATGCCGAGCATCACGAAGCCAAGGTGACTGACCGATGAATAAGCAACGAGCTTCTTGAAGTCCGGCTGAACCATCGCGACCAGAGCGCCGTAGATGATTCCTATCACCGCGAGCGTCAGTATGATCGCTCGGACTGTCGGATTCATCGCCGAGCCGGGAAACAGAGGCAGCGCGAAGCGCAGGAAGCCGAAGGTCCCCATCTTGAGCATGATGCCGGCAAGAATCACGGAGCCTGCGGTCGGTGCTTCGGTATGCGCGTCGGGCAACCAGGTATGGAATGGAAAGACCGGCACCTTGATCGCAAACGCGAGGAAGAACGCGCCGAACAGCCAGAGCGCAGTCACAGGCGTGAGCGCGCCCGACGCCAGCATCGCGTCATAGCTGAAATTCGGGATCCCCGTCAGTGCGTCGCGATTGTGAATACCGAGGTAGATGATCGCCACGAGCATGAGCAGCGATCCTACCATCGTGTAGATGAAGAACTTGAGGCTGGCGTACACTCTCCGCTGACCGCCCCAGATGCCGATGATGAAGTACATCGGAATGAGCATCACTTCCCACATCACGTAGAACAGGAACAGATCGCGCGCGAGAAACACGCCGAGCATTCCGGTGGTGAGAATGAGGAGGAAGGCGAGATAAGCGTGAACTCTGGTCTTGACAGCGGTCCATCCGCCGAGCACCGCGAGCGGCATCGTGAGCGTGGTGAGCAGCACGAGCATGAGCGATATGCCGTCGACGCCCAGTGAGAAGCGCGCTCCCCACGAAGGGATCCACGCGTAGTCCACACCGGCCTGCCAGCCGGCGACTCCGGGGACGAACGACCACCAGAGTCCGCACGAAACGACGAACTCGATGATGAGGGTCCAGACCGCTATGTGTCGCGCGGGCTCCGCATTCGCGTCGGCATCGTCGCGGTGTGCACCGCCCTGCGCCCACACCAGCAGCGCGCCGACGAGCGGAATGATCAGCAGAGCCGGAAGGATCCACGAGTTGTAGTGGATGCCGTTGAGGAAGTCTGTCATTCGCTCGTCTTACCTGAAGGAGAAGGCACTGAGTACAACGATGGCTCCGACGACGATGGCCCAGGCGTACACGCCGGTGCTTCCGGTCTGTATGCGGGCGCCGATCCAGCCGAGCCCGCGCGCAAGCGCCGCGGATCCGTTTACGAAGAGATTGTCGATGATGCCCGCGTCGAGACCGCGCCAGAACACGTTCTTTGAAAGCCCGTACACGGGGCGCACGATCGCGTCGTCGTACGCCTCGTCGACATAGTACTTGTTGGCGAGGACCTTCTCGAATCCATGCTCCGCTGGCGACTGCGACTTCGGTACCAGCGACGCCGGCTTGAGTGCGAGTACTGCCACAGCGATTCCAAGCACTGCGATCACGATTGCGGCGCCGATGAGCGCAGCTTCAGTGCTGTGCGATGCTTCGAGCGCCACCCCGTTGGTCACAGTGCGTGTCGCAGTGCCAACGACGGGTTCGAGCCAGTGATCCAGGCCGCCGACAGGTCCCAGGAACGACATGATCGAGGGAAGATTCAACCAGCCGCCGGCCAGGCTGAGTGCGCCGAGCACCACGAGGGGCCCGGTCATCAACCACGGCGCTTCGTGCATGTGCCGCTGCTCATCCGCCGTCGCCCTGCTCGGCCCGTGGAATGTGTAGAGCATGAGGCGTGTCATGTATATCGCCGTGAGGAAGGCGCCTGCCAGGCCGATCACGTAGACGGCGAGTAGAACTGTGTGGCCAGACATCCCGAGCCACGTGGCGTTCGTCAGCACGGAATCGCCGGCGTGCTCGTACACGGATCCGAGAATCGAATCCTTGGAGAAGAATCCGGCGAACGGCGGAATTCCGGAAATCGCAAGCGTCGCGATCCACATGACGATCCAGGTGATCGGCATCGCCTTGCGCATGCCGCCCATGTTGCGCATGTCCTGCGCATCGTCGTGACTGCCGCTGTGGTGATATGCAGCGTGCATCACGTGGATCACCGAGCCGGCGCCCAGGAACAGCAGTGCCTTGAAGAAGGCGTGCGTCGCCAGGTGAAAGATGCCGGCCGTATAGGCACCGACGCCCACGCCGACGAACATGTAGCCGAGCTGTGAGATGGTCGAGTACGCCAGAACCTTCTTTATGTCCCACTGCTTCATCGCGATCGTCGCGGCGAAGAGTGCGGTGACAGCGCCAACCACGGCAACCGTGATCGATGCGATCGGTGACATCGCGAAAAGGAACGAGCTGCGAACTATGAGATAGACGCCCGCCGTAACCATCGTCGCCGCGTGTATGAGCGCGGAGACGGGCGTCGGGCCGGCCATGGCATCGGGCAGCCAGACGTACAACGGCAGCTGCGCGCTCTTGCCCGTGCAGCCGAGGAACAGGAAGAGACAGATGGTGGTGACCAGCGCACCGCCAAATGGCAGTCCGGCGGCACCCGCCGCAACGCCAGTGAAGTCGAGCGTTCCGAGATTCGCGAAAATCATGAACATCGCGATGAGCACACCGACGTCACCGATTCGGTTGACGATGAATGCCTTGAGGCCCGCGGATGCGTTCGCGTTGTCGGTAAACCAGAATCCGATCAGCAAATAGGAGCAGAGTCCGACGCCTTCCCAGCCGACGAATAGAATCGGGTAGTTGGCGCCGAGCACGAGCATCAGCATGAAGAAGACGAACAGGTTCAGATACGCAAAGAATCGCGCGAACCCCGGATCGTCGCTCATGTAGCCGACGCTGAAGATGTGGATCAGAGCACCGACGCCGGTGATGATGAGGACCATCACCATCGATAGCTGATCCAACTGGAACGCCATGTCGATCCTGAGATCGCCGACCGGCATCCAGCTCCAGTAACGCTGAATGAACGGCGCCGACATGTCGACACCGCGCATTGCAAGGAAGATCGAGGCAGCCAGCAGGAACGAGAGTATGAGAACACCCGGACCGATGATCGCCGTGAGGGCGCGGAACCTGGGCACTGCCTGGGCGTGCGAATCGCCGCCGTGCGAATGGGATGCCTGGTCCGAGGCTGCCGGGGAGGTGTCGTGGTCGTCGTGGCCCATATCCGGATCGGATGGACCGACGTGCGAACTCCCCAGAATGCTGAGGGCGCCGTTGATGAAGAAGCCAAGCAGCGGAAGAACCGGCAGCAGCCACATCCACGCGGCGATGGTTCCGGCCAACGGGTGACTGCTCGATAGAGCCATACTTTGCGCTTGTATCACCCTTTCATCACGTTGATGTTACGAAGGTCGACCGTCTGTCTGTGACGGAAGATCGATATGATGATGGCCAGCCCCACCGCAGCTTCCGCGGCGGCGACGGTCATCACGAAGAGCACGAATACCTGGCCGCCCATTCCGTAATAACGGGAAAGGGCGACGAAGGTAAGGTTCACGGCATTGAGCATCAGCTCGACGCACATGAAGATGATGATCGCGTTCCGGCGGGTAAGAACACCCACCACACCGATCACGAACAGTATCGCGGAAAGACCCAGCGACTCAGCGAGCACTAGACGACTCCTTGCGTCCGAGTATCACGGCACCCGCGATCGCGACGAGCAGCAGGACGCTGGTCAACTCGAATGCGAGCGAATAGTCGCGATACAACGGCCGCGCCACGGCGCCCACTGCGCCATACGTAGCAAGCTGCTGGCTCAGGAAGTCACGCGCCACGACATACTTTCCGGACGGGATGCCAGTTCGCGTGAGGACGCCGACTTCGGCGATCAGGATCAGTCCGACGAAGCCCGCGAGAAGTTTGCCGCCGATGCCGCGAACGTCGGTGATGTCGGAAGCCTCGCCGAGATTGAGCAGCATTATCACGAAGAGGAAAATCACCATTATCGCGCCGGCATACAGCAACACCTGCATCGCGGCGATGAACTGCGCGTCGAGCATCACGTATTCCGCTGCAAGACAGAACATCGTAACGATGAGCCACATCGCCGCGGCAACGGGACTCCGCCGCGTCACGAACGTCACCGCCGACACGATCGCGATTATTCCGAAAAGGTAGAAGTGGAACTGATAGAACAGGCCGAAGTTATCCATGCTCATTCGCCCCTGGGATCGGTGGCATCCCAGAGCGTGGAGACGGGATGCGTCTGCGCCATCAATCTTTCCAGATCGTAGACGTGCCCTTCTCTGCTGTACTCCGAATTTTCGTAGTGCTGCCCCACGTGGATCGCGTCCTCGGGGCATACTTCCTGGCAGTAGCCGCAGAAGATGCAGCGAAATTCGTCGATCTCGAACACGAGCGGATAACGGTTGCCGTTCTCGTCCTCGCCCGGCACCAGCTTGATGCAGTTGGACGGGCAGACGCTCGGGCACAGGCCGCATGCCACGCAGCGCGCCTTGCCATCTTCCTTGGTGAGCATTCTGTGAGTCCCGCGCCAGCGGGGCGACAACTCCCACCTCTGCTCGGGATACTGAATGGTCACCTTGGGCTCGAACATCTGCTTCAGCGTCAACGCCATGCCCTGAAGCGTTGCCTTGACGTAGCTCGTCTGTTCGACGTGCCGGCTGACCCGCTTGACGGTTATCGCCATTATTTCCCTGCTCCTTCGGTGACTGCCCGGCTTGCGCTCCGTGCGCGTAGCCGGACTATTCGGGCCTGCTGCGCGCGCCCATACGCAGGACTCACGATGCGGCCTTCGTCCACCATGACGAAGAGCACCAGCAGAACGCAGATGTTCTCCATCAGCAGGATGAAGCTGTGCACGGGTCCGGGATTGATGCCGATTGCCTGCAGGACGAGCAGTGTCGTCGCGAGCAGCGCGATGTATCCCAGCGCCACCGGCAGCATCACGCGCCACCCGAGTGACATGAGCTGGTCGTAACGGAAGCGAGGCAGAGTCCAGCGGATCCAGATGAAGACGAATACGAAGAAGCCCGTCTTGGTGAGGAAGCAGCCGAGCGTGAGGATCGTCTTGAGAACTGTATACGGCGCAGCGTTGTCCCAGCCGGTGAACGGAATATCCCAGCCGCCAAGGAACAGCGTCGCCATCAGAGCGCCAGCGGTAACCATGTTCGCGTACTCTGCGATGAAGAACAACGAGAACTTCATCGCGCTGTATTCGGTGTGGTAACCGGCGATCAGCTCCGATTCAGCTTCGGGCAGGTCGAACGGCACTCGATTGTTCTCGGCAAGCGCGGCGACGAAGAACACGACGAACGCGGTCGTGAGATTCAGCACGTTCCACATGCTGTGCGACTGCTGTCGGATGATCTCACTCATCGTGACGTTGCCGGCGAGCAGAATGATCGGAATCGTGGACATTCCGAGCGCGACTTCGTACGAGACCATCTGCGCGCTCGATCGCAGCCCGCCCAGAAATGAATACTTGTTATTCGAAGCCCAGCCGGCAAGCACGATGCCGTACACACCAAGCGACGCGATGGCGAGAATGAACAGGAAACCGACGGGGAGATCCGCAACTACCAGATCGACCCGTCCCCACGGCGTCGGGAGCGGCGATCCGAACGGGATGACGCACCAGACCAGCATTGCAGGGACAAACGACAGGGCCGGCGCAATGCTGAACAGCGGATGCGATGCATTACCCGGCTCGGTCTCCTCCTTCATGAAATTCTTCACGCCGTCCGCAGCGGGCTGAAGCCAGCCGCCCCGTCCGCCGACGCGATTCGGGCCATGACGGCCCTGAATCCAGGCGGAGATCTTTCGTTCCGCGAGGGTGAGCAGTGCCGCCGACAGCATGTAGATCGTGAAGACGATGATCAGCTTGATGATCGAGAACACGATGTACGTGGTGTAGCCCGTGATCGGCGCCTGCCGATCGACCACCTGGAGCAGCGCGTGCACCGGAATCACTTTGCGCCTCCGGAAACAACCAGCCCGCGCATGCCGAGTGCGTCGTACGTCATGCCAGCGAACGCTGAGACGTCGGACGCCATCGCAGCGAACACTTCGCTGGCGAGATAGTAGGCGTTGCCCTTGCCCAAGGCGGCGAGCACGTCGCCGACGACCCACCAGCTGGGGCGCGCCATTCCGGGCGCTGCCTTCGCCTGGTAGAACCGCTGTACACGCCCGCGCAGATTGGTGAAGGTGCCGTCCTCTTCCGCATAATTTGCAATGGGAAGAACGATCGCGGCGGTGCGCAGATTTTCGGGAAGTGTCGTCCCGATGACGATCACCGCGGCCGCAAGCGCGAGCTGGGCCGGAGTGATATTCGCAGCATCGGCGTCGGCGACGATCAACACGTCACCAGCGGTAAGGCCGTCCAGCAACGAAGCGGTGCGCTTGAAGCCGAGCAACGCGGCGCCGTCACCGTTTGCCGCGCGATCAGCACGGAGCGAGAGATCGGGGACTCCCGGAAGCGGTGCTTCGGGGCCCGTTGGAACCGTGAATGCACCCGTGCCGCCATTGGCGCGAATGAGCTGCGACAGCAGGTACAGCGTTTCGTTGGAGAGATTGGGCGATGCGGCGACGAAGACACGATGTCCATCCAGCAGAGCCGCTGTTGCAGGAATGGCGACGTCCCAGTCCGCTGCAGCGAGCGCTTCGCCGCGCCGCACGAGCGGAACCTCGACGCGATCCTGCCGGTTGATCCAGCGATAGTCGAGCCGTCCGGTATCGCACATGAAGTACTTGTTGACGTGCTCGTTGGGGCGCGGACGGAACCGGATGACCATGTTGTCGCGCGTGTCGATCGAGATGTTGCAACCCTGGCTGCAACCAGTGCAGATGGACGGTGCGTGATCGAGCTCCCACGAACGCGCCTTGTTGAGCGAATCCTTGGAGAGGAGCGCGCCGACCGGGCAGAGGTCGATGACATTTCCGGCCCATTCATGCGTCAGGTCCTTGCCCTCGAACTTTCCGATCAGCGCACGATCGCCGCGCTCGGTGACATTGAGCACCGTGTCCTGTGCCATCTCGTCCATGAAGCGGACGCAGCGCGTGCAGAGGATGCAACGGCTGGTGGTGTAGAGAACGTCACCACCGAAATCTTCTACAGGGTTGAACCGCTTGGGGTCGCGCAGGCGCGACTCCGCGGGTCCTTCCTGGTACGTGAAGTCCTGCAGCTCGCACTCGCCGGACTTGTCGCAGATCGGGCAGTCGAGCGGATGATTGATGAGCAGCATCTCGAGCACGCCCTTGCGCGCCTCGAGCGCCTTCTCCGTATAGATGTGCACGACCTGACCTTCAGCGGCAGCTGTCGCGCAGGCAGGTGCGAGCTTGGGCGCCTTCTCGACGTCCACCAGGCACATGCGGCAGTTGCCGGCGATCGAGAGGGCCGGGTGATAGCAATAGTGCGGGATGAGAACACCCGCGCGCTTGCCAGCCTCGAGAATCGATGTCCCTTCGGGAACCGAAACCGGACGCCCCTCGATGGTGAGATTCACCATCTTCGGCTGCGTTACCGCCGTGGTCGGCTCCGCGGTTGTAGCCATCTACGCCACCGCCGCGGTAACGGGGTGGAACTTCGGCTTCTTGATCAAGGCTTCGAACTCCGAACGGAACTTGTTGATACCGGATACAACTGGAACAGCACAGGAATCGCTGAGCACGCAGATCGTCTTGCCAGTCATGTTGTCGGCGATGCTGAAGAGCGTATCGAGATCTTCGTGGGTGCCCTCGCCATCCCGAATCCGCTCCATGATCTTCGTGGTCCACGCGGTGCCTTCACGACACTGCGTGCACTGCGCGCAGCTCTCGTGCGCGAAGAACCGTGCTGCGCGCGCAATCTGCTTCACCATGTTCTGCTGATCGTCGAAGACGATTACGCCGCCGGAGCCGAGCATCGAGCCCTGCTCGATGAAGCCCTCGTAATCCATTTTGGTGGCTTCGGCCTCTTCCATCGTCTGGATCGGAACCGAGATTCCGCCGGGAACCACCGCCTTGAACGTGCGACCCGGGAGCGGACCACCGCACAGGTCGTAAAGGAAATCCTTGAACGGGAAGCCAAGCGTCACTTCATAGTTGCCGGGCTTCGCGATGTTGCCACACACGGAGAAGAGCTTGGAGCCGGTGCTCTTGGGGCTGGAGAGGGACAGCCCCTTGTACCATTCGGCGCCGCGCACGATGATGTGCGGGACGGCCGCGAGCGTCTCGACGTTGTTGATCGTCGTCGGCTGCGCGAAGACGCCGGACACCGCGGGGAATGGCGGCTTGATGCGCGGATTGCCGCGCCTGCCTTCGATGGAGTTCATCATCGCGGTCTCTTCACCGCAGATGTACGCGCCAGCACCCTTGTGGATCACGATGTCGATGCGCTTGCCGCTTCCCATCGCGTTCTTGCCGATGATGCCAGCGTCGTAGGCCTCGCGAACTGCCTGGCGCATGCGAATCAGCGGCTCCGTGAACTCGCCGCGAATGTAGATGTACGCGGTCTCGGCGCCGATCGCGTAGGCACCGATCGCGCAACCTTCGACGAGCGCGTGCGGAGTCCAGCGCATGATCTCACGATCCTTGAACGTGCCGGGCTCGGACTCGTCGGCGTTGCAGCACAGGTAGTGCGGCTTGCCGTCGCCGGGCTTCATGAAGGACCACTTGATTCCCGTCGGGAAGCCCGCGCCGCCACGTCCGCGGAGACCGGATGCCTTGACCACGTCGACGATTTCCGCCGGCGACATCGAAAGCGCCTTCTGAAGTCCGTTGTAGCCACCGCGCTTGCGCCAGCCGTCGAGCCCGATGCCGTCCTGATCCCCGAAGTACTGCGACAGCACGGGAGTCTCGCGAGCGTGGGATGGATGCGGATATCCCATTACTTGAGCCCTGCCAGAATCTCGGGAACGCGAGCGGCGGTAACCGATTCGACGAATCCCTCGTTGATCATCACCGGCGTCGCAAAGCCGCATGCACCGAGGCACTCGACTTCGATCACCGTGAATTTTCCATCTGCTGATGTGATTCCGAGCTCGCCACAACCGGTGTGCTCGAGGAATGCGCCGACGACGTCCTCTGCGCCGCAGATGTTGCATGGCGTCGTGGTGCAGACCTGAATCAGGTATTTGCCGACCGGGTGCGTGTTGTACATAGTGTAGAACGTCACCACACCCTTAACGTATGCGGGGGTGAGTTCCAGCACCTCGGCGACCTCGGCCATTCCCTCGTCGCTTATCCAGCCGCGATCTTCCTGCACCATCCACAACGCCGGAAGGATGCAGGCCATCTTGGTTGGATAGAACGGGAACAGCGCGTCCAGCTCCTTGCGCCGCTCGCCGACGAACACCGGCTGATATGGAGCGTCGTGGTCGTGCGTCACGGCCGTCATCGGTCGATCTCTCCCAGCACTACGTCGATGCTTGCGTTGATGGCGATGACATCTGAAAGAAGATGGCCTTCGACCATCTTCGGGATCGCCGAAAGATTGAGGAACGATGGCGGACGAATACGCCACCGCACCGGTTTGGCAGTACCGTCGGAGACCATGTAGTAGCCCTTCTCGCCGCGCGGACTTTCCACCGCGACGTAAGCCTCGCCAACCGGAGGACGCGGGCCTTCCATCACCTGCTTGAAGTGGTGGATCATGGATTCCATGCCACTCGTTGCCTTGCTCTTGGTCGGCAGAATCACGCGCGGATCGTCGACGTTGATCGGGCCGTCCGGAAGACGGTCGAGCGCCTGCCGCACGATGCGCGCGGACTGGCGCATCTCCTCGACACGAACGAGATAGCGATCGTACACGTCACCATTGACACCGACGGGCACTTCGAAATCGTAGGTCTCGTAGTCGAGATACGGGAAGTCCTTGCGCACGTCGTATGAAACGCCGGACGCGCGTATCATCGATCCGGACAGTCCCCAGTTGATCGCCTCTTCCGGGCTCATCACACCGAGCCCGACCGTGCGGCCGACCCAGATACCGTTGTTCGTGAGAAGCTTCTCGACGTCATCCAGCACCTTGTCGAAGCCGGCAAGAAAGCTTCTGGCATTGTCGGTCCAGCCGTCCGGAATGTCCGCCATCAAACCGCCGACGCGTGTGAGCGACGTCGTGAGACGCGCACCAGTCCACGCTTCGAGCAGTTGATAGATCAGCTCGCGCTGATGGAATGACCACAGGAACGGCGTGTACGCGCCGATATCGATCGACGTGGTGCCGAGCCACACGAGATGCGACATGATGCGAGACAGCTCGCATGCGATCACACGAAGCACCTTGCAGCGCTCGGTTATCGTGATGCCGAACAGCCGCTCCGCACCGAGCGCCATTGCAACGTTGTTGCCGGGCGCATTGAGATAGTCCTCGCGATCCGTCCACGGGATTATCTGATTGTACTGACGATATTCGCCGGTCTTCTCGAAGCCGCAGTGCAGGTAGCCGATGTGTGGAATGCAGCGCACGACAGTCTCGCCGTCCAGCTCGAGCACCAACCGGAGCACACCGTGGGTCGCAGGATGCTGCGGACCCAGGTTGATGAGCATGTGCTCGCCGTCGAGCGCCGGCTCGAGTGCGAGAGGCTCGGGGATTCCAATCGATACGCCGCCGTCGTTGGTCACGAGCGGAACGCGCTGCGGCTTGCCGGATCGATCGAGGCCGCTGGTCGAGAGCTCTACTTCTATTGTTCTGGTCTTGGTCGCCATATTCTTACTCTCCCGTCCTTTCACCGGAGGCGAGCCGGCGGCGCATGTCGTCCGGGATTTCGCTGAATGCCTCGGCGACAGTCAGCTCTTCCATCGAATAACGTGATTCCGGGTTCGCTGCGAGTGCCTGACGCAGCTGCTCGGATCGGCTGAAGCGACCGCGGAGCGGGAAATCCTTGCGCAGCGGATAGCCTTCCTTGTACTGCTCCCACATCAGCAGCCGACGCAGATCCGGGTGCCCGATGAACTTTATGCCGAACATGTCGTAACATTCGCGCTCGAGCCAGTCAGCGCAGCGGTAGATGCTCCACACGCTGTCGACTTCGAGCGGCGCGTCCTTGGGCAGCTCTGTCTTGATGCGGAGAAAGCGGCGATACGGAAGCGAGCGGAGATGCCAGACCACTTCCATCGGAACTTCGGTTTCTCTGTATTCGACAGCCGTGACGTCAGCGAGGTAGTCGTACTGCTGTGACGGATCGTCGTGCAGCCAGCGAATGATCTCACCGGCCCGGTCGCGGGCAACGAAGACTGTCGTCTCGCCCCAGCCGACCGACACGCGCAGGATTGCGTCTCCGAACTGCTGCTTCAACGCCTGGGCTGACGGATTCTCGTCGCCGCCGCGGTGCGGCAAATTCTTTGGCGTTGTTGCTGGCTTGGCATTCGTGAGCGCGCTGCCAACGGATACGACGTCAAACGATTCAGTTAGTTCGGTTAGTCCGGTCACGGCGTTGAACGCGTCTGATTGATCGAGTTGCCGAACGGCTCCGAAATCTCGTCGATCGCCGGCGGTGGAATGTACAGCTGAGTCGTGGGATCGGGTTCCATCTCGTCCCGCAGCACGCGGTCGGACATGCGCTCGCTCATGACTTTCTTCTGGAGCATCTGGATCCCGTACAGCAAGCCTTCGGGGCGTGGCGGGCAACCGGGTACGTAGACATCGACTGGAATGATCGTGTCGATCCCCTGCACCACTGCGTAATTGTCGAACATGTTGCCAGTGGATGCGCACGCACCCATCGCGATCGCCCACTTGGGCTGCGCCATCTGCTGCCAGATGCGGCGGATGATCGGCGCCAGCTTGAACGGCACTCGGCCGGCGCAGATCAGAACGTCGGACTGGCGCGGCGAGAACGACATGCGCTCCATGCCGAATCGTGCGAGGTCGAAGTCGGCGGCGGCTGTAGCCATGAACTCGATCGCGCAGCATGCAGTTCCGAACGGCATGGGCCAGAGAGAGTTTGCCCGGCCCCAATTGACGAGGAAATCGAGCCGCGTTGTGACCCAGCCGTCCTGCGACTGGGGGTCGTACTCGACGCGCTTGAGCGCCGAATCCGGGCGAGCGGTCAATCCCATCTGAGTGCTCCTTTCTTCCACACGTACACGAAGCCGACGACTAGAATTGCCATGAATATGAGCATCTCGCCGAGGCCGAAGAACGACGTCGAGCCCGCGGGGCACATGCCGCCGACGAGTTCCGCGCTGCATGATAGCTGGCGGAACGCGGCCGCCCACGGAATCATGAAGACAGTTTCGATGTCGAATATGATGAACAGCATCGCGATCATGTAGAACGCGACCGAGAAGCGCTCTCGCGCGTCTCCGATTGCCGGGATTCCGGATTCGTATGCGGCACGCTTTACCGGGGTCGGCCGCTTGCGAATCGTAAGGGCTGAAACTCCGATAATGAGGACGGCGTTCATGACTACGAAGCCGAGCAACAGCAGGACTGGAAAGTATTCTCGCGCCATGCCGAATTGAGAGCAGGCGGCCGTTCTAGGCCAACCCGCATGTGAAAAATTTCACTAATGCGTCTTGGGAGATTTTAGCGTATGTTAAGTCTCTTTTCAACGGAAACGATTTACTCGGAATTGAATGTCCATTCAGTCTGATCGCTGGATCATCGAGCAAGCCGCGAAGGGAATGATCGAACCATTCGAGAACAGCCAGGTTCGCTCCGGTGTCATCTCCTACGGCGTGAGCTCCTACGGCTACGACATGCGAGTGTCGAACCAGTTCAAGATCTTCACAAACGTGCTCAACTCGATCGTGGATCCCAAGCAGTTCGATCCCAAGTCGTTCGTGGAGTTCGAGGGTGACGTCTGCATCGTCCCGGCCAACTCCTTCGCGCTGGCGTGCTCGGTCGAGTACTTCCGCATTCCACGCGACGTGGTAACGCTCTGCGTCGGCAAATCGACGTACGCGCGCTGCGGAATTATCACAAATGTGACGCCATTCGAGCCGGAGTGGGAAGGGTTCGTCACGCTGGAAATCTCCAACACTACTCCCCTACCGGCCCGGATCTACGCCAACGAGGGGATTGCGCAGGTCATGTTCTTCAAGGGTGACGAGCCACCGATCACCTCGTACAAGGACAAGAAAGGCAAGTACCAGGGGCAATCAGGGGTGACGCTGCCGAGGCTGTAGTCGGGTTCCGGCGGCACGGGACACGTGTCGCCGCGAAAGTGGGTCCCTGGACCCGTGGTGCCCGCGAGCGCGCCCTGGAGTCGTCATTCCCGCGAAAGCGGGAATCCATGTTATCGATCTTCAAGTGTGACGGTAGCACACGGATGGTCGGCAACAGATGGATTCCCGCTTACGCGGGAATGACGGCTGCCCGCGCTCTAGCTAGCTCCGAACCAATCCGATCACGTAAACGATTGCGATGAGCAGCGCCACCGCAA
>Ga0207678_10000463_pt1 | contig 36837 bp, 31 predicted proteins | sample KBSC63metaG_FD_184319 | JGI IMG/M metagenome (GOLD analysis project Ga0207678, IMG submission 184319) | Corn rhizosphere microbial communities from Kellogg Biological Station, Michigan, USA - KBS C6-3 metaG (SPAdes) (version 2) | ecosystem: Host-associated > Plants > Roots > Rhizosphere > Soil ... | reverse complement strand
ATCTACTACTCGATGTTCGGCCTGCAGCGCGTGGGCGACCTCGCGTGGGCTGCCGGCGACATGCGCTGCCGTGGCTTCCTGCTCGGCGGCACCGCGGGGCGCACGACGCTGAACGGCGAAGGGCTGCAGCATGAGGACGGGCACAGCCACGTGCTGGCGTCGACGATTCCGAATTGCATTTCATACGATCCGACGTTCGCGTACGAGGTCGTTGTCATCGTGCGCGACGGCATCCGGCGGATGTTCCAGGACCAGGAGGACGTGTACTACTACATCACGCTGATGAACGAGAACTACCAGCACCCGGCGATGCCCGCCGGTGCCGAGGAAGGCATCGTCAAGGGACTCTACCTGTTGCAGGAAGGGCGCAAGACGGACAAGAAAAATGCGGCACCGCGCGTGCAGTTGATGGGCAGTGGCACGATCCTGCGCGAAGTGATCGCCGCCGCGGACCTGTTGCGCGACGACTGGAAGGTCGATGCCGACATCTGGAGCGCGACGAGCTTCAACGAACTGCGCCGCGACGGCATGAGTGCCGACCGCTGGAACCTGCTGCATCCGACCAAGCCAGCGCGCAAGAGCTACATCGAGTCGGCGCTGGAAGGCCATGCGGGTCCCGTGATCGCCGCAACCGACTACATGCGCAGCTACGCCGAACAGGTGCGGCGCCACATTCCGCGCCGCTTCGAGGTACTTGGCACGGACGGCTTCGGTCGCAGCGATTACCGCGCCAAGCTGCGTCAGTTCTTCGAGGTCAACCGCTACTACGTCGTTGTCGCAGCCTTGAAGACGCTTGCCGACGAAGGCACGCTGAAGGCCGACGTCGTTGCGAAGGCCATCGCGAAATACGGTCTCGACACCGAGCGACCCGATCCCTGGAAGGTGTGACCTCTCGCGCGACTGCACGACCCACGTCTCGCCCACGACAACAACAGGACCTGCCATGGCAGCAGCGACGGATGTGAAGGTGCCGGACATCGGCGATTTCAAGGATGTGCCGGTCATCGAGGTGCTGGTCAAGCCGGGCGACACGGTGAAAGCCGAAGATTCGCTCGTGACGCTCGAATCGGACAAGGCGACGCTCGACGTCCCGTCGCCGCTTGCCGGTGTGGTCAAGGAAGTGACTGTCAAGGTCGGCGACAAGGTCAGCGAAGGGACACTGATTGCACGTGTCGACGGCGGCGGCACCGCGAAGGCCGCTGCACCGGCGCACGCGGCGAAGACGTCGGTGTCGCCACCGCCTGCACCCACGAGTGCACCGGCCGGCATCGCCGAGGTGCGCGTTCCCGATATCGGCGATTTCAAGGACGTCCCGGTCATCGAGGTGCTCGTCAAGGTCGGCGACGCCGTCAAGGCCGAAGACGCGCTGGTGACCCTCGAGTCGGACAAGGCGACCATGGACGTGCCCGCGCCGTTGTCGGGGACCGTTGCGGCGATCAGCGTCAAGGTCGGCGACAAGGTGTCGGAAGGGACGGTCGTGCTGACGCTGTCGACGGGCAGCGAAACGGGCGATCCGGCCGCAGCGCCCGCCATCGCCTCTGTCGGCACGGCAACCGCGCCTGCGGCATCGGCACCGGCTGCCACGCCGGCTGCCACCGCGCCTCCGGCAACACCTGCCGCGCGCGTCGACGAAGCGTCGTTCGCGCTCGCGTACGCGAGTCCGGGTGTGCGCAAGCACGCACGCGAGCGCGGCGTCGATCTCGGCAGCATCAAGGGCAGCGGCGACAAGGGGCGCATCCTGAAAGCCGACGTCGACGCGTACGGCGCAGCGGGTGCTGCACCCGCGTCGAAATCCGCGGCGCCGGCGACTGGCGCGCCGTCGGGCATGGACCTGTTGCCGTGGCCGAAGGTCGACTTCGCGAAATTCGGGCCGATCGAGACGAAGCCGCTGTCGCGCATCAAGAAGATCTCGGGCGCGAACCTGCACCGCAACTGGGTGATGATCCCGCACGTCACGAATCACGACGACGCCGACATCACCGATCTCGAAGCGTTTCGCGTGCAGTTGAACAAGGAGAACGAGAAGAGCGGCGTGCGCGTGTCGATGCTCGCGTTCATGATCAAGGCTGCATGCGCGACGCTCGTGAAGTTCCCGGAGTTCAACGCATCGCTCGATGGCGATAACCTCGTCATCAAGAAGTACTACCACATCGGATTTGCCGCCGACACGCCGAACGGCCTCGTCGTGCCGGTGATCCGCAACGCGGACCAGAAGGGCGTCGTGCAGATCGCGCAGGAGATGGGGGATCTCGCGAAGCTCGCGCGCGACGGCAAGCTCAAGCCTGATCAGATGCAGGGCGGCACCTTCACCATCTCGAGCCTCGGGGGCATCGGCGGCATCTATTTCACGCCGATCATCAACGCGCCGGAGGTCGCGATCATGGGTGTGTGCCGGTCGTTCTGGAAGCAGGTATCCAACGATGGCAAGACGACGGCGTGGCGCTACGTATTGCCGCTGTCGCTGTCGTGGGACCATCGCGTGATCGACGGCGCATCCGCCGCGCGCTTCAACGCCCACTACGCTGCACTGCTCGCCGACATGCGGCGCGTGCTCGTCTAAATCAAGCCCGGGGAAAACGCGCTATGGCCATTGTCGAAGTGAAGGTGCCGGACATCGGTGACTTCAATGACGTGCCCGTCATCGAGGTGCTGGTGAAGCCCGGCGACACCGTCAAGGCGGAGGATTCGCTCGTCACGCTCGAATCGGACAAGGCGACGATGGATGTTCCGTCGCCATCTGCAGGTGTCGTCAAGGCGGTGACGGTGAAAGTCGGCGACAAGGTATCCCAGGGCACCGCATTGCTGACGCTCGACAGCGGTGTTGCCGCGTCACCGCCTGCCAAGACCGCCGCACCTTCGACATCCGCGCAGCCTTCGCCGCCGGGCGTGGCCAGCGCGCCTGCAGCTGCACCGGCCGCCAAGGTTGCGCCACCCGCTGCCAGTGTCGCCGCACCAGGCCCTGCCGCCGCAACGTACACCGGCCGCGCGGACGTCGAGTGCGAGATGCTCGTGCTCGGCTCCGGTCCCGGCGGTTATTCCGCCGCGTTTCGTGCGGCGGACCTCGGCATGAAAACGGTGCTCGTCGAGCGCTATGCGTCGCTCGGCGGCGTGTGCCTGAACGTCGGCTGCATTCCGTCGAAGGCGCTGCTGCACACCGCCGCTGTCATGGACGAAGTAAAGACGATGGGTGCGCACGGCATCAGTTACGCCGCGCCGGCGATCGATCTCGACAAGCTGCGCGGATTCAAGGACAGCGTCGTCAAGAAGCTGACCGGTGGCCTGGCCGGGATGGCGAAGGCGCGCAAGGTGGACGTGATCCGCGGCATCGGCCGCTTTCTCGACGCCCACCATCTCGAAGTGCAGGCGACGTCGGGCACCGGCCGCGAACCGACCGCCGAGCGCAAGGTCGTCCGGTTCGCGAAGGCGATCATCGCTGCCGGCAGCGAAGCGGTGAAATTGCCGTTCATGCCCGATGATCCGCGCATCGTCGATTCGACCGGAGCGCTGCAATTGTCGTCGATCCCGAAGCGGATGCTCGTCGTCGGCGGAGGCATCATCGGGCTCGAAATGGCGAACGTCTACTCGTCGCTCGGTGCGCGAATTGACGTCGTCGAGATGCTCGACGGCGTGATGACGGGCGCCGATCGCGATCTCGTCAAGGTGTGGGAAAAGAAGAACGCGCCGCGCTTCGACAACCTGATGATGAAGACGAAGACGGTGTCGGCCAAGGCGACGAAGGCCGGCATCGAGGTCGGATTCGAGGGCGCGAAAGCGCCGGGCGCGCCGCAGGTGTACGACATGGTGCTCGTCGCCGTCGGGCGCAGCCCCAACGGCAAGGCGATCGACGCGCAGAAGGCCGGCGTTGCCGTCACCGATCGCGGCTACATCAACGTCGACAAGCAGATGCGCACGAACGTCGCGCACATCCATGCGATCGGCGATATCGTCGGCCAGCCGATGCTCGCGCACAAGGCGGTGCACGAAGCGCACGTGGCCGCCGAAGCCGCGTCGGGCATGAAGTCGTTCTTCGACGCGCGGCAGATTCCGTCGGTCGCCTACACCGACCCCGAAGTCGCGTGGGCCGGCGTGACCGAGGACGAATGCAAGGCGCAGGGGATCAAGTACACGAAGGCGATGTTCCCGTGGGCAGCGTCGGGACGCGCAATTGCGAACGGGCGCGACGAGGGCTTCACGAAGCTGATCTTCGATGATTCGACACATCGGATCATCGGCGGCGGCATCGTCGGCACGCATGCCGGCGACTTGATCAGCGAGATCTCGCTCGCGATCGAGATGGGCTGTGATGCCGTCGACATCGGCAAGACGATTCATCCGCATCCGACGCTGTCCGAATCCATCGGCATGGCTGCCGAAGTGTTCGAAGGCGTCTGCACGGACCTTCCGCCAGTGAAGAAGAAATAGCCGCGCCAGGGACGGAACGCACGCCAGGAGGCACCATGAGTGAAGAGCAACTGCGAACGGCCGCGCTCGAATATCACGAATGTCCACGGCCCGGCAAGGTGTCGATCGCGCCAACGAAGCCGCTCGCCAATCAGCGGGACCTGTCGCTCGCCTATTCGCCGGGTGTGGCGTACGCGTGCACGGCGATCCAGGTGGACCCCGGGCTCGCGGCGAAGTACACCGCGCGCGCCAATCTCGTTGCCGTCATCACGAACGGAACGGCGGTGCTCGGCCTCGGCAACATCGGCGCGCTGGCCGGCAAGCCGGTAATGGAAGGCAAGGCGTGCCTGTTCAAGAAATTCGCGGGCATCGATGTGTTCGACATCGAAATCGGCGAGACCAACCCCGACAAGGTCGTCGAAATCGTCGCGGGCCTCGAGCCGACGTTTGGCGGCATCAACCTCGAGGACATCAAGGCGCCCGAATGCTTCTACATCGAGCGCAAGCTGCGCGAGCGGATGAAGATCCCCGTGTTCCACGACGATCAGCACGGCACGGCGATCGTCGCGGCCGCGGCCGTGCTCAACGGGCTCGCGATCGTCGGCAAGGACATCGGCAAGGTGAAGCTCGTCTGCTCCGGGGCTGGTGCCGCCGCGCTCGCGTGCCTCGACCTCCAGGTGAGCCTCGGCCTCGATCCGAAGAAGGTCTTCGTGCTCGACAGCAAGGGCGTCGTCCACAAGGGCCGCATTGATTCGATGGATGCCGACAAGGCGCGTTATGCGCAGGAGACGCGCGCCCGCACGCTCGCCGACGTCGTAGAAGGCGCCGACATCTTTCTCGGGCTCTCGACGGGTGGCGTCCTGACGGCGGACATGGTGAAGCGGATGGCCGACCAGCCGATCATTCTCGCGATGGCGAATCCGGAGCCGGAGATACGTCCTGAAGTCGCCAAGGAGGCACGTCCAGACTGCCTCATCGGCACCGGTCGCTCCGATTACCCGAACCAGGTCAACAACTCGCTCTGTTTCCCTTTCATTTTCCGGGGGGCGCTCGATTGCGGCGCCAACACCATCAACGAGCCGATGAAACTCGCGGCGACGCGCGCACTCGCAGCCCTCGCCCAGGCCGAGCCATCCGAGATCGTCGCGCTCGCATACGGCGAGCCAACGCCCGCGTTCGGCCCCGACTACCTTATTCCACGCGCATTCGATCCGCGGCTCATCGTCAACATCGCACCCGCGGTCGCGAAGGCGGCAATGGAAAGTGGCGTGGCGACGCGTCCCATCGCCGACTTCGACGAATACAGGGATCGGTTGACGCGGTTCGTTTATGCGTCGGGAACGCCCATGGCGCCGATCTTCGCCGCCGCGAAGGCCGCGCCGAGGCGCATCGTATTCGCCGAAGGCGAGGACGAGCGCGTGCTGCGCGCCGCGCAGACCGGCATCGACGAGGGCATTGTCTTTCCGGTGCTCGTAGGGCGCACCGACGTCATCCAGTCACGCGTCAAGCGATTGGGGTTGCGGCTGACCCTCGGCAAGGATTGCGAGGGCGTGAACGTCCTCGACGACCCACGCTACAAGGAATACGCGCAGGAGTACTACCTGCTCGCGCGTCGCAAGGGCGTCAACCGCCCTCAGGCGCTCGAAGAGATGCGTACGCGCCCGACGCTGATCGGCGCGATGCTGTTGCGGCGCGGCGACGTCGACGGCATGCTGTGCGGGACGTTCGGCAACTACGCCGATCACCTCCGGTATGTGCGAACGGTGATCGGCATGCGTGACGGCGTGCACACGCTTGCCGCCATGCAGATGATCATGCTGCCCGGCCGGCAGCTTTTCATCTGCGACACGCATGCAAACCGCGACCCGAGTGCTGCAGAGATCGCCGAGATGACGATGCTCGCCGTTGAAGAGGTGCGGCGGTTCGGGCAGGAGCCGAGTGTGGCCTTGCTGTCGCATTCGAGCTTCGGCAGCTCGGATGCGCCGTCGGCGGTGAAGATGCGCGAGGCGCTCGACATGATCCTCAGCAGGGCGCCCGATTTCGCTGTCGAAGGCGAGATGCACGCCGATGCGGCGCTGTCGACGGCGATCCGCGATCGTGAATTCCCCGAGTCACGCCTCACGGCAGACGCGAACGTGCTGATCATGCCGAACGTGGACGCGGCGAACATCACCTACAACGCGCTGCGCGTCACCGCAGGCGAAGGCATCACGGTCGGCGGAATCCTCCTCGGCGCGGCAAAGCCCGTCCACATCCTGACGCCGTCGGCGACCGTGCGACGGATTCTCAACATGACGGCCTTCGCCGTGGCCGAAGCGGCAACGCGCAAGGTGGCGGCGGGCGATTGACGGATTGCGCGCCGCCACGTGCGGCGCGCAGTCCACCCCAGGTGCAGCGAGTTCTGTTCGAATGGAGAGGTCCATGGAAGCCGCGAAGAAACCGCTGTACACGTCACTCTATCTGCAGGTGATCGTCGCGATCATCATCGGCATTCTGCTCGGCCATTTCATGCCGCAGACGGGCGAGGCGATGAAGCCGCTCGGCGACGGTTTCATCAAGCTGATCAAGATGATCATTGCGCCGATCATCTTCTGCACGGTCGTCGTCGGCATTGCCGGCATGGAGGACATGAAGAAAGTCGGCAAGACGGGCGGCTATGCACTGCTCTATTTCGAGATCGTCAGCACGATCGCGCTGATCGTCGGGCTCACGATCGTCAACCTCGTGCAGCCGGGCGCCGGCATGAACGTCGATCCGGCGACGCTCGACCAGAAGGGCATTGCCGCGTTCACGAAGCCCGGGCAGATGGCGAGCACGACGGACTTCCTGCTGAACGTCATTCCGAACACTGTCGTCGACGCGTTCGCCAAAGGCGAGATCCTGCAGGTGCTGCTGTTCGCCGTGCTCTTCGGATTCGCGCTGCACAAGTTCGGCGGCCGCGGCACGCTGGTGTTCGACTGGATCGAGAAGACGTCGCACGTGCTGTTCTCGATCGTCGGCTACATCATGCGGGTTGCACCGATCGGCGCGTTCGGTGCGATGGCGTTCACGATCGGCAAGTACGGCGTCGGCTCGCTCGTGCAGTTGGGCAAGCTGATGGGCACGTTCTACCTTACGTGCCTGATATTCGTCCTCGTCGTGCTCGGGCTGATTGCGAGGCTGCACGGCTTCTCGATCCTCAAGTTCATCCGCTACATCAAGGAGGAGCTGCTGATCGTCCTCGGCACGTCGTCGTCCGAATCGGTGCTGCCGCGGATGATGGCCAAGCTCGAGAACCTCGGCGTGAAAAAGTCCACCGTCGGGCTCGTCATTCCCACCGGGTACTCGTTCAACCTCGACGGCACGTCGATCTATCTGACGATGGCGGCCGTGTTCGTCGCGCAGGCCACCAATACGCCGATGACCCTTCAGCAGGAGCTGACGCTGCTCGGGGTGCTGCTGCTGACCTCGAAGGGTGCTGCGGGCGTCACGGGCAGCGGGTTCATCGTGCTGGCGGCAACGCTGTCAGCCGTCGGCCATGTGCCGGTCGCGGGGCTCGCGCTGATCCTCGGCGTCGACCGCTTCATGTCGGAAGCGCGCGCGCTGACCAATCTTGTCGGCAACGGCGTTGCCACCGTGGTCGTCGGCAAATGGTGTGGCGAGCTCGACGAAGCGAGGATGAAACGCGTGCTCGACCGGGAATCGCCGGTCGAGGCCGACGAACCGGAGGAGGTGCTCGACCAGACCGAAGCCCACATGCCCGCGGCGGCTGGTTAGCCCAGAGGGAACCGGCGATCGAACGCGCGTCACCGACCCGTCCCTTGGCCGAAGCCAATGCCGTGCCGGACGCTGCGCTGCACCGCGTCGTCATCGTCGGCGGCGGTGCCGGCGGACTCGAGCTCGCGACTAAGCTCGGCAACTCGCTCGGCCGACGTCGGCGCGCCGACATCACGCTGATCGAGCGTGCGCGTACGCATTTCTGGAAGCCGCATCTGCACGAGATCGCCGCCGGCAGCATGGACGTCGCGGTGTACGACACGGACTACCTCGCGCAGTCGCACTGGCATTGCTTCCGCTACCGGATCGGCGAGATGACGGGCCTCGACCGGCAGCGCCGGCAGGTTCATGTCGCAGCCTTCACCGATGAGGACGGCGATCGTGTCGCGCCTCCGCGCACGGTCGACTACGACACGCTCGTCATCTGTATCGGCAGCCGCACGAACGACTTCGGCACGCCCGGCGCACACGAATACGCGATCGCACTCGACGATCCCGTCGAGGCCGAGCGGTTTCATCGCCGGCTCGTCAACGCGTACATGCGCGCGCACACGCAATCGGAGCCGCTTCGTCCCGAGCAGTTGCACGTCGCGATCATCGGTGCGGGCGCGACCGGCGTCGAGCTTGCCGCCGAGCTGCACAACACGACCCGCACGCTCGTGTCGTACGGCCTCGATCGAATCGATCCCGACAAGGACATGCGGCTCATCGTCATCGAGGCGGCCGATCGCGTGCTGCCGGCGCTGCCGAAACGGCTGTCCGATTCGGCCGGCAAGTTGCTGGAAAACCTCGGCATCAGCGTGCGCACGTCGGCGCGCGTCGCCGAGGTGCTGCCGGAAGGGGTCAGGCTCGCAAGCGGCGAGATCATCCCGGCGGAGCTCGTCGTATGGGCGGCCGGCGTCAAGGCGCCCGATTTCCTCCGCGATCTCGACGGTCTCGAGACGAACCGGATCAACCAGCTCGTCGTGCGGCCCACGCTGCAGACGACGCGTGACGACGACGTGTTCGCGCTTGGCGACTGCGCCGCCTGTCCGTGGCTGGGGAAGGAGGGCGCCGTCGTGCCGCCCCGCGCGCAGGCAGCGCACCAGCAGGCGTCGCACATGGTGAAGCAGATCCACGCCCGGCTGGACGGCAGGCCGCTCAAGCCGTGGCGCTATCGCGATTTCGGGTCGCTGGTGTCGCTCGGCGAGTACTCCACCGTGGGCAACCTGATGGGGAGCCTCACCGGCGGCAACCTGTGGCTCGAGGGCTGGTTCGCGCGGATGATGTACTTGTCGCTCTACAAGATGCACGAGCTCGCGCTGCACGGCTTCTGGAAAATGGCCCTGGACACCGCGGCACGAATGATCACCCGGCGCACCGAGCCGCATGTGAAGCTGCATTGATCGCGCGAGGTTCGGACGCGTCGGACGCAAGGTCTGTGCTTTCGGCGCGTGCAGCAATAATTCCTGACAGGTATAACGCAAGCATTATATATTCCTTTTAGTTCGGCTTTTGCTTCCGTATCGTCGTTCCGTTGCGTTGCACAATGGAACAGCGGATGGCTTCCGAATCCAGTATCGACCGCGTAGCGGCTGCGCGGCAATTGCTCCACTCGATCGCCCGGGACCATCCGCCCGCCGTTTTCGCGTGCAGCTTCGGGGCCGAGGACATGGTCCTCGTCGATCTGATCGCGCGCGACGCGCTGCCGATCGATGTATTCACGCTCGACACCGGCCGGCTGCCCGAAGAGACGCACGCGCTGGTCGATCGCGTCCGCGACCATTACGGGATCGGCGTCGACGTCTACTTTCCCGAGCGCGCGGCGATCCAGGCGCTGGTCGAGCGCCACGGGGTCAACGGTTTCTACCGCAGCATCGAGATCCGCAAGGCGTGCTGCGGCGTGCGCAAGGTCGAGCCGCTCGGCCGCGCGCTCGCCGGCAAGCGCGCCTGGCTCACCGGATTGCGTCGCGAGCAGTCCGTCGATCGTGGCGACGTTCTGCCCGAAAGCCACGACGAGGTCCATGGATTGCGAAAATTCGCGCCACTCGCGTGGTGGACGCATGACGACGTCTGGGACTACCTGTCGCAGCACGACGTTCCGTACAACGCGCTCCACGACCGCGGCTATCCCAGCATCGGCTGCGCGCCGTGCACGCGTGCGGTGGCCGTCGGCGACGATCCGCGGTCGGGCCGCTGGTGGTGGGAGCAGGAGGTGCGGAAGGAATGCGGACTGCATCCGCGCGCGACGCCCGTTCGCGTCGCGCTGGCGGAGCCGTTGCCATGAACGCCGTCAGCCTGCACCACCTCGCATGGCTCGAATCCGAAGCGATCCATATCCTGCGGGAAGTCGCCGGTCAGTGCGCGAACCCGGCGTTGCTGTTCTCCGGCGGCAAGGATTCGCTCGTGCTGCTGCGCCTCGCCGAGAAGGCGTTTCGCCCGGCGCGCTTCCCGTTTCCGCTGCTGCACGTGGATACCGGTCACAACTTTCCGGAAGTCATCGAATTTCGCGACCGGCGCGTGGCCGAACTCGGCGAGCGCCTGATCGTGCGCACCGTCGACGAGTCGATCGCACAGGGGCGCGTGGTGCTGCGGCGGGCGACGGAAAGCCGCAACGCGCACCAAGCGGTGACGCTGCTCGATGCGATCGCGGAATTCGGCTTCGACGCGTGCATCGGCGGTGCCCGCCGCGACGAGGAGAAGGCGCGCGCAAAGGAGCGGATCTTTTCGTTCCGTGACGAATTCGGCCAATGGGATCCGCGGCAGCAACGGCCCGAGCTGTGGGACCTCTACAACGCGCGCGTTCATGCCGGCGAGCACGTGCGCGTGTTTCCGATCAGCAACTGGACCGAGCTCGACATCTGGCAATACATCGATCGCGAGCGCCTCGACGTGCCGTCCATCTACTTCGCGCACCCGCGCCGCGTCGTCAGGCGGCGCAACGCGTGGGTCCCTGTGACCGAGCTGACGCCGGCGCGCGATGACGAGCGCACGCAGACGCTGTCGATGCGCTTTCGCACCGTCGGCGACATAACGTGCACGGCGCCGGTCGCGTCGACGGCGCTGACCGTGGGCGCGATCATCGCCGAGACCGCTGCCACGACAATCACCGAGCGCGGTGCAACGCGCCTCGACGATCAGACGAACGACGCGTCGATGGAATTGCGCAAGCGCGCGGGATACTTCTGATGGCAACCCTCGATCGGATCGACCGGACGGACCAGGGCGTGCTGCGGTTCCTGACCGCCGGCAGCGTCGACGACGGCAAGAGCACGCTGATCGGACGCCTGCTGCACGATTCGAAGGCGATCCTCGCCGACCAGCTCGCGGCGATCGAGCGCACGTCGCGCCAGCGCGGCCAGGCGCTCGACCTGTCGCTGCTCACCGACGGCCTCGTCGCGGAGCGCGAGCAGGGCATCACCATCGACGTCGCCTATCGCTACTTCGCGACGCCGCGGCGCAAGTTCATCGTCGCCGACGCGCCGGGGCACGAGCAGTACACGCGCAACATGATCACGGCGGCAAGCACCGCGCAACTCGCAGTCCTGCTTGTCGACGCGCGCAAGGGCGTTGTCGCGCAGACGAAGCGCCACGCGACGCTCGCCCACCTGCTCGGCATTCCGCATCTCGTGCTGGCCATCAACAAGATGGACACCGTCGGCTATCGGCAGGACGTCTTCGTCGCCATCACGGACGCGTTCGCGCGTTTTGCGAACGATTGCGGCATCATCGCGGCGACGCAGGCGTTGCCGCTGACCGCACTCGACGGCGACATGGTCGTCGAGCGCGGTGCGCATCTTGGCTGGTACGAAGGGCCGACGCTGCTCGACATTCTGGAGACCGCGCCGATCCCCGATACGCCCGCGTCGCTGCCCTTTCGCTTTCCGGTGCAGTTCGTTGCGCGGATGTCCGGCACCGAGCGTGGCTACATGGGGCGCGTCGAATCGGGCTCGGTCCGCCTCGGCGACGAGGTCGCCGTGCTTCCGGGAGGGCATGCCACGCGGATTCGCGACATCCGCAGCGTGGAAAGCCAGCGCTCGATCGCGCGGCGGCACGACAACGTCACGCTGTTCGTCGACGACCCGATCGACATCGCGCGCGGCGACATGCTGGTGCGCAAGGACGAAGCCGCGGTCACGTCGAAGATCGTCGAGGCGACGCTCTCCTGGCTCGATGCGGCGCCGCTCGATCTCGCGCGCACGTACCGGTTACGGCACACGACGCGCGACGTGCGGGCACGCGTGCGCCGCATCGACTCGCGCTGGAACGTCAATACCCACGCGGCCGATCCGGCGCCCGCAACGCTCGCGATCAACGACATCGGCCGCGTCGTGCTCGACTTAGCCGAGCCGATCGTCGCCGACCTCTACGAGGCGAACCGGTCGATCGGACGCTTCATTCTCGTCGACGAGGCGACGCACGGCACCGTCGCGGCCGGGATGATCCGCCAAGGGTCCGCCGCAGCGATCAATGGGTGATGCGCATATGCTGAAGCGACTCCTGGCGTTGTCTCTGCTGGCGGCCACATTCGCCGCGCAGGCCGACGTCACGCTGCTGAACGTCTCGTACGACCCCACGCGTGAGCTGTACCGGGACGTGAACGCGGCGTTCGCCGGCTACTGGAAAGCGAAGACCGGCGAAACGGTCACCGTTCGCCAGTCCCATGGCGGCTCCGGCAAGCAAGCGCGCAGCGTGATCGACGGCCTCGAAGCCGACGTCGTCACGCTGGCCCTTGCGTACGACATCGACGAGATCGCGCGCGTGTCGCATCGCATCGACGCCGAGTGGCAACGCAGGTTGCCGAACAACGGCGTTCCCTATTCGTCGACGATCGTCTTCCTCGTGCGCAAGGGCAACCCGAAGGCAATCAGGGACTGGGATGATCTGGCGCGGCCCGGCATCGGTGTGGTCACGCCGAACCCCAAGACATCGGGCGGGGCGCGCTGGAACTACCTCGCCGCGTGGGGTTACGCGGAACGAAAGGGTGGTCCCGCGGCTGCGCTGGAATTCGTCCGCAGGCTATACGCCAACGTGCCGGTGCTGGATTCGGGCGCGCGCGGCGCGACCACGACCTTCGTCGAGCGCGGCATCGGCGATGCGCTGATCATCTGGGAGAACGAAGCGTATCTCGCCGTCCGCGAGCTGGGCCGCGGCAACGTCGAGATCGTCGTGCCGTCGGTCAGCATCGTCGCGGAACCGCCGGTGGCGATCGTCGACAAGGTGGTCGACAAGCGCGGCACGCGTGTTGTTGCGCAGGCGTATCTGGAATTCCTGTACACGCCGCAGGCGCAGGAGATCGCCGCGCGTCATCACTACCGGCCGACTTCGCCCGCCGTTGCCGCAGCGCATCGCAGCGAATTCGCCGCGACCGAGCTGTTTCCACTGAGCCGTTATTTCGGCGACTGGGCGACGGCGCAGCGTACGCATTTCGCCGATGGCGGCACGTTCGATCGCATCTACGCGAAGCATTGAGCGGCGCACGATGAGCCATTCCGGAATCCTCGACCGCAACCTGACGATCGCGCAGGCGTTCGACGCCGAGGGCGGCATCTATTTCCGCCAGCGGCGGTCGACGCGCGCGCCGGCCCGGACGCTGCCCGGGTTCGGCCTCGCAATGGGCGTCACGCTCGTCTACCTGTCGCTGATCGTGCTGATTCCGCTGTCCGCCACGTTCGTGATGACGGCACAGCTCGGCGTGCGCGAATTGCTGTCCGTCATCGGCTCGCCGCGCGTGCTTTCGAGCCTGCGGCTGACATTCTCGGCCGCGCTGGCGGCGGCGCTGATCGACGCCCTATTCGGCCTGCTGCTCGCCTGGGTGCTGACGCGCTATGCGTTTCCCGGCCGGCGGGTGATGAACGCCTTGATCGACCTGCCGTTTGCATTGCCGACCGCCGTCGCGGGAATCGCGCTGACCGGATTGCTCGCCGGCAACGGCTGGATCGGCGCGTGGCTTGCCACGCACGACCTCAAGGTGGCGTTCACGCCGCTCGGCATCGTCGTCGCGCTGACGTTCGTCGGCCTGCCGTTCGTGGTGCGCACCGTGCAGCCGGTGCTGTCGTCGCTGGCGCCAGAGTTCGAGGAAGCCGCGCAAACGCTCGGTGCGTCGCGGCTGCAGGCATTTACTCGCGTCGTGTTCCCGGCGCTGCTGCCCGCGCTGTTGACGGGCTTCGCGCTGTCGCTCGCGCGCGGCATCGGCGAGTACGGTTCGGTGATCTTCATTGCGGGCAACATACCGATGGTGTCCGAGATCGCGCCGCTCTTGATCGTGACGAAGCTCGAGCAATACGATTATCCGGGTGCTGCGGCGATCGCGTCCGTCATGCTGGTCGCATCGTTCGCGCTGTTGCTCGCGATCAACGCATTGCAAGCGTGGACGGCGCGCCACCGTCGCGACACGCAATGAGCTCCGCAGTCCACGCATCGGTGGCCGGCGGCGTTGCGTGGCCCGCGTCCCCGTCGCGCGCCGAGTGGGAACGGCGGTTGCTGATTGCCGCCGCGATGGCGTTCGTCGGCGCATTCCTCGTGCTGCCGCTGGCATTTGTACTCGCCAGCGCGCTCCGGAATGGCTTCGCTGCGTACGTGACGGCGCTCGCCGATCCCGATGCGCTGGCGGCGCTGCGTCTGACGCTCGTTGTCGTCGCGGTCGCGGTGCCGTGCAACTGCGTCTTCGGCATCGCGGCTGCATGGGCGATCACCCGGTTCGACTTCCGCGGGAAGAACGCACTCGTCACGCTGATCGATCTGCCGTTGTCGGTATCGCCGGTGATCGCGGGACTCGTCTGCGTGCTCGTGTTCGGCCAGCGCGGATGGCTTGGGCCGTCGCTCGAGGCGCTCGACGTGCAGGTGATCTTCGCAGTCCCGGGCATCGTGCTCGCGACGACGTTCGTGACGGTGCCGTTCGTCGCGCGCGAGCTGATCCCGGTGATGCAGGCCCAGGGGCGAGATCAGGAGGAAGCCGCGTTGTTGCTCGGCGCGTCGGGCTGGCAGATGCTTCGCCGCGTCACGCTGCCCGGCGTGCGCCACGGGCTGGTCTACGGCGTCATCCTGTGCACGGCGCGCGCGATGGGCGAGTTCGGCGCCGTGTCCGTCGTGTCGGGTCACATCCGTGGCGTGACCGACACGCTGCCGCTGCATGTCGAGATGCTCTACAACGAGTACCAGTTCACCGCGGCATTCGCCGTTGCGTCGCTGCTGGTGCTGGCGGCACTGCTGGTCGTCGTCGTGCAATCGCTGTTCGATCGGCGCCGGCGCGCCGCATCGCCTGCCTGAAGCGGAGCAACGGATGAGCATCGAATTCATCGGCGTAACACGGCGTTTCGGAAGCGTCGTCGCGCTCGACCGCGTCGATCTCGTGGCGCACAGCGGCGAGCTCACGGCCGTGCTCGGCCCGTCGGGCTCCGGCAAGACATCTCTGTTGCGCATCGCGGCGGGCCTCGATCCGCTCGAGGCGGGACGGATCCTGCTGCACGGAGCCGACGTCACGACAATGCCGGGACGCGAGCGGCGCGTCGGGTTCGTGTTCCAGCACTACGCGCTCTTCGCGCACATGACGGTCGCCGCCAACGTCGCATTCGGACTCGACGTGAGGCCGCGGGCCACCCGCCTGCCGGCCGCCGGCATCCGCGCGCGCGTCCGCGATCTGCTGGCGCAGGTCGAGCTCGATTCGCTGGGCGACCGATATCCGCATCAGCTGTCGGGCGGCCAGCGGCAACGCGTGGCACTCGCGCGAGCGTTGGCGACCGAGCCGTCGGTGCTGCTGCTCGACGAGCCGTTCGGCGCACTCGACGCGCGCGTGCGCAAGGACTTGCGGCGCTGGTTGCGCACGCTGCACGACGAGCTCGACATCACGAGTCTTTTCGTCACGCACGATCAGGACGAAGCTCTCGAGGTCGCCGACCGCGTCGTTGTGCTCAATCGCGGGCGCATCGAGCAGGTGGGCGTCGCGGAGGAGTTGACGCGTCGCCCGGCCAGTCCATTCGTCTCCGAGTTTCTCGGCGATGCACGACGGGCGCGCCCGGTCGATTGCGTGCAGTGCGGTTGCCACATGGCCGAAGCCGGTACTGCACTCGCGGCGGACTGACACCCTCGCGACGGGTGTGCCGCGGTCGTGGCAGGGCAGTGCGCTTGGTCGTCTGCGGTTCCTATAAACTGCCGACTCCCGCGGCCGCGGGTACGTCCGGCAGCCGCTCGACATCCGCATTGCCTCCTGATCGCCTACTGATGTCCATCCCGGTACCCGACCGCGCGCCGTTCGCGGAAACGCCCGTTCCGTCGTCGCCCGACGAGCGCTGTTACGGCAGCGACGCAATTGCACTGATGCTGCGCGCGCTCGACATCCCGTACGTTGCGCTGAATCCCGGTGCGAGCTTCCGCGGCCTGCACGACAGCCTCGTCAATCGTCTCGGCAACGAGCGTCCACAGATGCTGTTGTGCCTGCACGAGGAATCCGCGGTCGCGATTGCACACGGCTATGCGAAGGTGACGCAGCGGATGCTCGGTGTCGTCCTGCATTCGAACGTCGGCCTCATGCACGCGACGATGGCGATCTTCAACGCGTGGTGCGACCGGGTGCCGATGCTGCTGCTCGGCGCGACGGGGCCGGTCGATGCCAAGGCGCGCAGGCCCTGGATCGACTGGATTCATACGGCCGCTGACCAGGGCGCGCTCATTCGCGATTACACCAAATGGGACGATCAGCCGGGCTCGGTGGGCGCCGCGCTCGATGCGCTCGCGCACGCCGTCCAGCTTTCTGCGACGCCACCGTACGCTCCCGTGTATGTCAACCTCGACGCCGGACTGCAGGAAGAAGAGCTGGCGAAGGCGCCGCGCATGCCGGACGTGGCACGCTTCGCACCCCCGGCGCTGCTTCGCCCCGATCCACGCACGCTCGCGGATGCCGTCGCGCGCCTGCGAGCGGCGAAGCGCCCGGTGATCCTGATGGGCCGCGTGTCGCGTTCGGAGGCTGACTGGGCTGCGCGCGTGGCGTTGGCCGAATGGCTTGCAGCACCGGTCGTGACCGACCTCAAGGTCGCCGCTGCATTTCCGACCGACCATCCGCTGCACGCGGCTCCGCCCGGCGCGTACCTTGCGGCCGAGGCCATCGCCGCATTGCGCGACGCTGACGTCGTGCTGGCGCTCGACTGGGTCGATCTCGCCGGCACACTGGCGCAGGCGTGGCCGGATGCCGCCGTGCCGTGCGTCGTCATCAACGCGACGCTCGATGCACAACTCGCGCGCGGATGGAGCAAGGATCACTTCGCGTTGCCGCCGGCCGACATTTACTTCGCCTGCGACCCCGATGTCGTCGTCGCGGAGCTCGTCGCTGCGTTGGGTCCGCGTGACGCCGCGTCGCGCGCGCTTCCGCCTACGCGCGGGTACCCCGGTATCGCCGCGTCGCCCGCAGGATCGCGGCATCTCGCGGCCGTCGACGCGCGTGACGACTGCATGCCGTTGAAGGCGCTCGCGCAAGCCGTGGCCGATGCCACGGAAGGCGCGTCGATCTGCATCTCCCGATTGCCGCTCGGTTGGAACGGCGCATATCGGGACTTCCGGCATCCGCTCGACTACATTGGATTGGATGGCGGCGGCGGTGTCGGTGGAGGGCCGGGGCTCGCAATCGGCGCAGCGCTGGGACTGAAGGGCAGCGGGCGCATTTCGCTCGCGATCATGGGCGACGGCGACTTCCTGATGGGGGTCACTGCGCTGTGGACGGCCGTCCACTACGGGGTGCCGTGCCTGACGATCGTTGCGAACAACCGCAGTTTCTACAACGACGAGCGGCACCAGGAGCGCGTCGCGATCATCCGTGGACGCCCGGTCGAGAACAAGGGCATCGGCCAGCGGATCGAAGGTCCCGACATCGATCTCGCGGCGATGGCTCGCGCGCAGGGTGCCGTAGGCATCGGTCCCGTCACGTCGCCTGACGCGCTGCGAACGGCGATCGTGGACGGCCTGCGCCAGGTTGCCGACGGTGCCGTTGTCGTCATCGACGCGCGCGTGCTGCCCGGCTACGACGCGAATACCGGCGGCGGCGTGCAGACGGCGCGCCGGCATAAGTGATGGGCGCCGACGGCGCACTGGGCTCGAAGGTCGCAGATGCATTGCCGCGTCATCGCGATCTCCACTACGGCGGCGAGTGGCAGCGCGCGCACGGTGGCTATGCGGCGACGCTCGATCCCGCGACCGGGCACAGCCTCGGCGACTGCGCCGTGGCCGATGCGTCCGACGTCGATGCCGCGGCGCGCGCCGCGCACCAGGCGTTTCCGGCATGGCGCGGCATGCGCCCGTCCGAGCGGGGAGCAGTACTGCGTGCGATCGCCGAGCGACTGCGCGAGCATGCCGGCGAGCTCGCGCTGATCGATGCGGCCGATTGCGGCAACCCGGTTGCCGAGATGACGAGCGACGTGCACGCCGCGTGTGCGCAACTCGAGTATTTCGCTGGACTTGCCGGCGAAGCGAAGGGCGAGACAATTCCGATGGGCGACAGCGCCGTCAACATGACGCTGCGCGAGCCATTTGGCGTGTGCGCCCGGATCGTCGCGTACAACCATCCGCTGATGTTCACCGCGGCGAAGATGGCCGCGCCGCTCGCTGCGGGCAACACGGTGATCATGAAGCCTCCGCAGCAGGCGCCGCTGTCGTCGTATCGCATGATGGAGCTCGTCGGTGACGTCGTGCCGCCCGGCGTGCTCAACGTCGTCACCGGCGGCGCCGATTGCGGCGCGGCGCTGGTTTCGCATCCGCTGATCCCGCGCATCGCACTGATCGGCAGCGTGCCCACCGGACGCGCCATTGCGCGCGCCGCAGCGGAGCGGCTGAAGCACGTGACGCTGGAGCTCGGCGGCAAGAATGCATGCATCGTGTTTCCCGACGCGGACGTCGACAAGGCCATCGCCGGCGCGGTTGCCGGCATGAACTTCACGTGGTGCGGCCAGTCGTGCGGGTCGACGTCGCGCGTGTTCGTCCACGCGTCGATCCACGACCGCGTCGTCGCCGGTATCGTTGCGGCCGTTCAGCGCTACAAGCCCGGTATCCCGACCGACCCGGCAACGACGATGGGTGCGCTCGTGTCGAAGGCGCATCTCGACAAGGTCGAGCGGATGATCGCAGTGGGGCTCGCCGAAGGCGCGGCGCTGTCGTGCGGCGGCGCGCGCCCGCGCGAAGCGCAGCTTGCCAACGGCTACTTCATGCCGCCGACGGTATTCACGAAGGTGATGCAGTCGATGCGCATCGCCAGCGAGGAGATCTTCGGCCCGGTGCTGTGCATCCTGCCGTGGACCGACGAGGTCGCCATGCTCGCCGACGTCAACGCCGTCGACTACGGCTTGAGCGCGTCGATATTCACGCGCGACCTCGCGACGGCGCACCGTTGCGCGTCGCGCGTTGACGCCGGCTACGTCTGGATCAATACGACGGGGCGCCATTTCCTCGGCGCGCCGTTCGGCGGCTACAAGCAATCGGGGCAGGGGCGGGAGGAGTGCTTCGACGAACTTGTCAGCTACACGCAGCAGAAGAACGTGCACATCGCGCTATGACCAATATGGACGCCACACTGAATTCCGCCGCTGTGCCTGCACCCGGCGCACCCGATCGCGCGCTCGTCGAGGCGCTCGCCGTCGCCAACCGCATCCTCTATCACGAGGGTGTGGTCGACGGCTTCGGTCACGTCAGTGTCCGCCACGATCGGTCGCCCGCGCATTTCCTGCTGGCGCGCAACATGGCGCCCGCGCTGGTGACGCCGGCCGACATCCTGACGTTCGATCTCGACGGACAGGCGCTCGACGCGGGCGACCGGCGCGTCTATCTCGAGCGGTTCATCCACGCCGAGATCTATCGCGCACGGCCCGATGTCGTCGCCGTTGTGCACAGCCATTCGCCGAGCGTCATTCCGTTCGCCGTGACGAAGACGCCGCTGCGGCCGGTCTATCACATGAGCGGATTCCTGGGCGAGGGCAGCGCACACTTCGAAATCCGCGATGTCGCCGGGAACAGCGACCTCTTGATCCGCAATGCGACGCTCGGTCGCGCGCTCGCCGATGCGCTCGGCTCCAGCACGGCCGTGCTGATGCGCGGGCACGGCTCGACGGTCGTCGGCACGTCGCTGCAACAGGTCGTCTACCGCGCGATCTACGCCGAGACGAACGCCAGGCTGCAGACGCAGGCGCTCGCACTTGGCGACGTCACGTATCTGAACGCGGAAGAGGCATCGCTCGCCGCCGCGACGAACGATACGCAGCTCGCACGCGTGTGGGAGCTCTGGCAACGCGCAGTCGAACAGTAGGCCGCGACCGGCCGCCTCAGGTTCGACGACGCCACGCTACGGGCGTTGCTTCCCCCTCACGCGACAAGCGCATCACGAAGCGGCGGCAGATAGTCGACATCACCGGTCGACACGTCGGTCGAGTCCGAGTCACTGCGCCTCGAACTGGGCAAGCCGGTCGCCGGCTGGGTGGTACGCGCGCGCGTCCGCGGCGCATGACGGCGCGCGTGGTCAGTACCGGCACTTGTCGCGTCGCCTGACGTCGCAAACGCGCGTGGATCAAGCCCGACGCCGTCAGGACGAACGCGCGCGATCGCTGACGGCGTAGCGGCCGATCAGCGCGTTGAGGCCGATCGCGATGACGAACAGCACGATCAGGAGCGCGTACATCCGCGGCATGTCGAACGTCGTGTACGACTGGATGATCAGGTAGCCCAGTCCCCGGTTCGAGAGCTTGGTCTCGGCAAGCAGCGCGCCGATGATCGCGAGACCAAGCCCGAGCCTGAACCCGTTGACGATCGGCGTCCGCATCGCCGGCAAATAGATGGTCCGCGTCATCTGCCACGGCGTTGCGCGAAAGCTCTTGCCGACGTGCAGCAGCACCGGCGCAATCTGCCGCATGCCCGACGCGACGCTGATCACGATCGGAAAGAACGCCGACAGCGCACCCATCGCGATCTTCGAGCCGGGCCCGACGCCGAACCAGAGAATCATGATCGGGAAGAAGATGATCTTCGGCGTGGGGCCGAGGTAGTAGATGAAGCCTTCGTAAGCGCGGGCGAGGAAGCGGTTGCCGCCGAGCACCAAGCCTGCGACGAGCCCGGCGATGCCGCCGATTGCGAGTGCGGCGACGATCTCGGCGCCGGTGACGGCTAGGTTCGAATAGAAGCTGCGGTCGGCCAACAGCCGCGCGACCGCGCGGGCGATGACCGGAACCGTGGGCACGACATCCCTGAAGAGCCATCCCGACTCGGCGACGACTTCCCAGATCGCCAGGACCGCGGCGATGATCGCGACGCGAAGCGCCCATATGGACCGCAGGCGATTGCGCGCCGGCGACGCGAAGTCGACGAAGCTCCGTCGAGCTGCGCGCCCCCGTACAGGCTCATTGCCTAGCCGGGCAGCAGCCATCGCTCGACGCGCTCGCAGACGACGAAAAAGAGGACACTGACGAGAATGACGAAGCCAATCGCGCCGTACGTGCCCGGCAGATCGTAGCGTTCGGCGAGCTCGTTGATCAGCTGCCCGAGGCCGCCGAAGTTGATCAGGAACTCGACGCCGACGATGTTGATCAGCGCGAAGATCAGTCCCACGCGCAGCCCGACGAAGATGCTCGGCATCGCGGCGGGCAGCAGGATCTTGCGGAAGAGCTGCCAGTCGTCGAGGCGAAAGCTGCGGCCGACGTCGAGCAGCACCGTGCGCGTGCCGGCGAGCCCTTCGATCGTCTTCAGGATCACCGGCGGCAGGCCGGCGACGAATCCGATCATCACGATCGTCGTCGCGCTGCGGCCGAAGATCACGAGGAACAGCGGGTACATCAGCACGACCGGCGCCGATGCGAATGCCGCGACCCACGTCTCGCACGCGCTGCGCAGCAGTCGGAAGCGGAACATCAGCATGCCGAGGCCGATGCCGGCGAAGACGAGCAGCACGCTCGCCCACAGCGCTTCCTGCGTGGTCTGCCAGAAACGGTGCAGGATGCCTTCCTCGACGATGATGCGCGGGATCGCGGCGAGCACCTGCGATGGCAGCGGAACGACGAAGCGGTTGATCGCGCCAACGCGGATCAGCACCTCGACGAGCGCGAAGGCGCCGACGAGCGTTGCGAATCCGAGAGCCGGAGCGGCGAGCGGCGCATACCTATGCGCTCGCGTCGCGGTCGCGGTGGCCATGCTCACCGCCGCCTCTCGTTGCCCAACTGGCGCGATTCGTCGTCACCCATGCCGCGGCTCGCCTCCTCGCGCAAATCGTTCCAGATCTGCGCGACATAGTGGCCGAACGCATCGCTGCCGACCACCTCGGACGTTCGCGGTCGCGGCAGGTCGATGTCGAACGTGCGCTTCAACCGGCCGGGGCGATACGTCATTACGATCACGCGATCAGAGAGCTGCACGGCTTCGGTGATGTTGTGCGTGATCAGCAGCGTCGTCTGGCGCAGATGCTGGTGAATCTGCAGCACCTTGTCGCCGAGCAGCAGGCGCGTCTGCTCGTCGAGCGCGGCGAACGGCTCGTCCATCAGCAGGATCCGCGGCTGCGACGCGAGTGTGCGCGCGATCGCGACGCGCTGCCGCATGCCGCCGGAGAGCTCGGCCGGGTAGCGGCGCTCGAACCCATCAAGGCCCACCATCGAGACGAAGCGGCGCGCGCGCTCGTGGCGCTCGCGCTTCCCCACGCCCGCGAGCTCGAGCGGGAACGCGACGTTGTCGATGACCGAGCGCCACGGAAACGCCGACTCGTCCTGGAACACCATGCCGAACGCCGCGTGCGTGCCCGATACGGATTCGCCGTCGACCTCGATGCGGCCGTCGTAGTCGGCGACGAGCCCGCCGATGATGTTGAACAGCGTCGATTTGCCGCAACCGGACGGGCCGATGATCGATACGAACTCGCCTTCGCCGACGTCGAACGAGACGCCGTCGACGGCGAGCAACGCTTCGGCGCCGTCGCCGAAGCGCTTGACGATGTCGGTGACGGCCAGTATGGGCGCGCCGGACGCGCGAGAGCCCGGAACTGCCTGCGTCACCGGGACGCCGACGGGCGAGCGGATGCGCGCCCTCGGTCTTTGCACATCATTGGCGGGTTTGCGCGTTCAGCGCGGCGGGATCTGCATCAGCTCGGCCAATTGCTCCTTGGTGAGCGGTGCTGCCGTGAACTTGAGCGTGACAGCGTCCTGGACGATCGAATCGAGGCCCACGACCTTGTCGGGGTCGATCGAGGCCTTCGGGAAGAAGTCGTCGCGCGTTCGCTTCGCCTTCGCTTCGGTGATCCCCACGAAATCGGCATAGAGCTTGAGCGCGTTCGGGTCGGCGTACATCGCGTCCACCGTCTCGCGATAAGCCTTCATGAACCGGTCGACGACGGCTTTCTTCGACTGCAGGAACTGCGCGTTCGCGATCAGCAGCCGGACGGTCTGGCCCTTGAACACGGTCGCGTCATTGCCGCTTGCGATGATGCGGATCTTGTTGTCGTCGAGCTGGTCGAGGCCGAACGGCGGCGCCGACCAGCCGACGTCGACCTGGCCGGACATCACCTGCGTCAGCGTCGACGACGGCCCACCGGTTGCGACCGGCTTCGCTTTCAGGTCGAACTGCTTGACGAACGCCGTGACGATTCCGTTCGTCGACGAGCCGTTGGTCGAATAGGCGATCGTCTTCCCGTCGGTATCCTTGAGCGACTTGACCGGCGAGTTCGCCGGCACGTACCAGAACAGATCCTGGGCACCCGTCGTCTCCGCGCCGATCACGCGAACCGGCGCACCTTTGGAGAATGCCGACATCACGCCCATGACGCCCGCCGCGACGCCGATGTCGACGCTGCCGGAAATCACCGCCTGCTGCGTCTCGCCGCCGCCTTGCGTGTAGAGAATCTCGAGCACGAGGTTGTGCTTCTTGAAGATGCCGAGCCGCGTGCCGACTTCCGAAACCGACGTATCCCAGTTGCCGCGCTGGCCGATCGCCAGCTTCAGCGTGTCCTGGGCAAATGCGGGCACCGCGAGCACCAGCGCCAGCGCGGCGAGCATGCGTTGCAACAGTCGCTTCATCGAAGTCCTCCGTCGGTTCTTGTCTTGATCGACCTCGCCGCAATGCTGCGGGTAGTCGGTTGAGTGCAGCTAGCCGTTCGGCATGGTCTCCGTTGCCAGCACGCTGCCGTTCGCAGCTGCGCCGAGCGTCGTCCAGTCGCTGCCCTTGGGCACGATGCCTTCGAACGATTGTAGCGTGACGTAAGGCGGACGACGGCCAGGCGCGCCGATCACGGGTTCGCCGTTCGCGTGGCGGCGCACCGCGTCGACCATCAGCTTGCGGAACTCGACGATCGCCACGTCGCTCGCGCCCAGCCGCTCGGCCGAGCGGTCGGCGATCGCCCCCATCGTCTCCCACATCGCCAGGTCCTGCACCGGGATGCCGCGCATGCCGGTAAAATCGCCGGCCTGCATCGCCAGCCGGTCCTGCAGGTAGCCATTGTCGCGATTGCGCCGGTGACGGAAGTGCGCATCGAGATCGACGCCAGGCAGCGCGCCGCAGAATGTCCGCCACGCATCCTGGTCGATGCCGCCGTCGTCTCGGTCGCTCCATGCGATGAAGTAGAACATCGTATGCGTGTCGTCGACTGGAATGTTGAGTATCGACAGGTTGTACTGGTTGTTTGGCGGGATCAGCACGGTGAACGGCGCCACGAACAGCGTGACGCGTATGTAGTCGCGGGTGGCGGCGTCCTTGATCGGCCGCCTGATCGCCGCGTAGCGGAACCCGAACTCGGTCGGTTGCACGACGAGCCGCGGTGCCTTGTCCGTCGACGGTCGCGGCCAAACGGTCGCCGTCGCGCGCGCGCCGTCGACGCGCGCGGGCGGCATGTCGGTCGCATGGAGCGTCGAGCTGTGCGCGGAGTCGATGGCGCCCTCGAGCACCTGCGCCCAATTGGCGTTGACGAGCATCTTGACGATGCTGACCTTCGTCGTCGGCGACGGGGCCCACGCCGGACGCTCGAACGGCGGCGCAGCGTCGGCGCCCATCCAGACCCAGACGAAGCCACCCGTTGCTTCGGACCGGTAGGCCGTGTGCTTCACTTTTGCCGCGAGACAGCTTGCCGGTGGTTCCGACGGCATCTCGACGACGTTGCCGTCGACGTCGATCTTCCAGCCGTGATAGAGACACCGCAATCCGGATTCCTCGTTGCGGCCGAGCGCAAGCGACGCGCGCCGATGCGGACAGTGCTCGCCGACGACGCCGAGCCGCCCGTCGGAATCGCGAAACACGACGAGGTCTTCGCCGAGCAGCCGGGCGCGCAGCGGCGCACCGTCCGGTTCGGCCACTTCCTCCGCCATGCAAATCGGTAGCCAGTGTCCGCGCATCAGGCGTCCCATGGGTGCTGCACCCTCGACGCGGCACAGCAAATCGTTTTCGTTGGCGGTCAGCATCGGCAACTCCACATCCTTGGCGATCGTGCGCGGGGAGGTCGCACGGTGCATAATGTTAGGCATCTAAGTAAATACGCGCAAGGCGGCGTGATTTCCGGGGAATGACGACCGACGCCATGAAGCGATGGATGAAAGCAACGCGGCACTGATGCCGCTGGTGGTGGCGCGCGCAGCACCGCTTGCCCGCGGCATCCAGGCGCTCGAGTTGCACGCCGCGGACGACAGCGAGTTGCCCGCGTTCACGCCGGGCGCACACGTCACGGTCCAAACGCCGAGCGGCGTGCTGCGCAAGTATTCGCTGTGCAACGACTGCGACGAGCGCAACCGCTACGTCATCGCCGTCAAGCGCGAGACATCCGGTCGTGGCGGCTCGACGAGCCTTGTCGATGGATGCGCCGAGGGCACGATCGTGCCGTGTTCGGAGCCCCGCAACGACTTCGTGCTTGCGCCCAAGGCACGCGGTTTCCTGTTCGTCGCCGGTGGCATTGGCATCACGCCGATCATGGCGATGTTGCGCCATCTTGCGAAGGCCGGCACGCGGCCGTTCACGCTCCATTACCTCACGCGCTCGGCCGAAGAAACCGCGTTTGCCGAGGATCTGCGCGCGCCGCCGTTCGCGGGCCATGTCGTTCTCCATCACGACGGCGGCGATCCTGCGCTGGCGTTCGACCTCTGGCCGCTGTTCGAGCGCCCGCAGCCCGTCCACGTGTACGCGTGCGGTCCGCGCCCGATGCTGCAGGCCATTCGCGACATGTCCGGCCACTGGCCGCTGTCGGCGATTCACATCGAAAGCTTCGCGGATGCGGCGACACTTGCCGTCGCCGACGATCATCCGTTTCGCGTCCGTCTCGCTAGGTCAGGTGCAGCGATCGACGTCGGTGCGGACCAGTCGATCCTCGACGCAATGCGCGCCCATGGCCTCGACGTTCCGAGCTCGTGCGAAAGCGGCACGTGCGGCACGTGCCGCACGCGCCTGCTCGAAGGCGTTGCCGATCACCGCGACCTCGTGTTGTCGGACGCCGAGCAGGCTGACTCGATCATGGTCTGCGTGTCGCGGGCACGTACACCTGAATTGGTCCTCGACGCATGACCGGGACGCCGCGGCGGTGGGGTGTGGCCGGACTCGGCCGCGCGTTCACGCTGATGCTGCCGACGTTCGTCGCCGATCCGCGCGTTCGCCTTTGCGCCGCCGCGGACCCGCGTGCCGAGGCGCGAGCGCGATTCACCGCCGACTTCGATGCACCGGCGTACGCAACGGTCGACGAACTGTGCGCCGACCCGGCGGTGGACGTCGTCTACGTCGCGTCGCCGCACCAGATGCATGCATCGCACGCGATCGCGGCGGCACGGCACGGCAAGCACGTGCTCGTCGAAAAGCCGATGTCGCTGTCGCTCACCGACTGCACGCGGATGATCGACGCGGCGTCTGCGGCCGGCGTGCAGCTCGTCGTCGGGCACAGCCACGGCTTCGACGCACCGATCGCGCGCGCGCGGGCACTGATCGACACGCACACCTTCGGCCCCGTGCGGATGATCCATGCGTTCTACTACACCGACTTCATGTATCGGCCGCGCAGGCCCGAAGAGCTGGACACGGCGCAAGGCGGCGGCGCGGTCTGGAACCAGGCGGCGCACCAGGTCGACATCGTCCGGCTGCTCGCCGGCGGTCGGGCGACGAGCGTTCGCGCGCTGACCGGCAACTGGGATGCGAAGCGAAACACCGAGGGAGCGTACTCGGCGCTGCTGACGTTCGAAGGCGGCTCGTTCGCGTCGCTGACGTACAACGGCTACGGCTACTTCGACTCCGACGAATTCTGCGACTGGATCGGGGAGCTCGGTATGCGCAAGAGCGCCGGCAACCACGGCGTCGCGCGACGCGCGCTGCGCGCAGCACCGGATGCCGCGGCCGAGGTGGCGCTGAAAAACGCGCGCAACTACGGCGGATCTGCGTACCGGAGCGCCGCGATCACGGACCCGGCTACGCAGGCCCACCAGCATTTCGGCACGTTCCTCATCTCGTGCGAAGGAGGTGACTTGCGTCCGATGCCGCATGGCGTGATGGTTTACGACGCCGCGGGTGCGCGGCTCGAGCCGTTGCCGCCACCCACGGTGCCGCGCGTCGAGGTGATCGATGCGCTGGAGCGCGCCATCGCGAGCGGCGTGCCTGCTTTGCACGACGGACGGTGGGCGCGGGCGACGCTCGAGGTTTGCGCAGCGCTCCTCGAATCGGCACGAACCGGTGTTGAAGTAGCGTTGCACCAGCAGGTATCCGTCCGGTGACGCAACGATGACCGTGAAGACCGTCCCGTCTGCACGAACCGCACGGCGCGATCGAAGCGTGGCGGAGCCTGACGCGCAGATCATCCTGCGTCATTGGCGCGAGGCAGTGCCTGACGACCGGCTGGCGCATCTGGTGAAGGATGCAACGCGCGCGCTGGTTCGCGCGCTGACGGTCCGCCTGGCGCGGCACGCGGTTCCGTTCGGGCACTGGGCGTTCCTGCGCATCCTGTGGCAAAGCGACGGGCTGACGCAGCGCGCGTTGAGCCGCGAGGCCGGCGTGATGGAACCGACGACGCACGCGGCGCTTCGCGCGATGGAGGAGCTGGGCTACGTCGTGCGCCGGAAGCTTCCCGACAACAGGCGTAACGTGCACGTGTTCCTGACGGCGCGCGGCAAGGCGCTGGAGGGCACGCTCGTGCCGCTCGCCGAGCACGTGAACCGCGTCGCCGTGGGCGGCGTCGGTGGGGCGGACCTGGCGGTGACGCGCAAGACGCTGCTCACGATCATCGAAAACCTCGCGCGCGACCCGGCGGACCCGAAACGCTGATCATCCCCCGGTGGTCTCGCCACCCATGACCTGCAGCACCGTGCCGGTGATGTACGAAGAATCGGCGTTGGACGCCAGGAACACGTAGGCGGGTGCGAGTTCTTCGGGCTGCGCCGGGCGGCCCATCGGACTGTCCTGGCCGAACGTCGCCACGTCCTTCGCGGTCATTCCGTCGTCCGACGGATTCAGCGGCGTCCACACCGGTCCGGGCGCCACCGCGTTGACGCGAATGTTCCGGTCGATGAGATCGATCGCCAGCGACTTCGTGAACGCGTTGATCGCGCCCTTCGTCGCCGAATAGTCGGGCAGGTGGCGCGAGCCCTTGATGCCCGTTTCCGAGCTCGTCGCGATGATCGCGCTGCCGGCGGTCATGTGTCGCAGCGCCGCGCGCGACAGCCTGAAGTACGAGTAGACGTTGGTCTTGAACGTCGCATCGAACTCTTCGTCCGTCACGTCCGCAAGCGACGGCTTGCGATTTTGGTGCGCGGCGTTGGCGACCAGTATGTCGAGCTTGCCGAACCGGTCCGCGACCTGCTCGACGACATCGTCGCAAAACGCTGGATCGGTCAGGTCGCCCGCGATTGCCAGGCATTTCGAGCCTGCCTGCTCGATCGCCTGTCGCGTTTCGTCCGCGTCGGGTTGCTCCTGCGGCAGGTAGGTGATCGCGACGTCCGCGCCCTCGCGCGCGAACAGCACCGCTACTGCGCGACCGATTCCCGAGTCGCCGCCGGTGATCAGCGCCGCCTTGCCCTCGAGCTTGCCGGCGGGACGATAGGCTTCCGCTTCGTACTTCGGCCGCGGCGAAAGCTTTTTTTCGAGTCCCACGCCGTCCTGATGCTGCGCAGGGAACGGCGGTTTCGGTTCGCGCAGTGGCGCATCCTGTCGTTGCTGCTGTTTCGTCATGACCTCTCCCGTTTGAAAATGTTGCACGTTTCAGGTAACGATTCCCTGGCGCGCAATCGTTGCAGGATTTGCAACAAGACAACGCGCGACGCGGTTGGCGGAGCGCTGACCCGCGGCTCGCTTGCGGTGTATGCTGCACACACGATCCTGGTTGCACGTGGCGTGCCGGTCGGGACAGCATCGGTGCGAAATTCATCTTCAGCAGAGGAGGTTCAGCATGGGATTGATTGACTTCGTCAAGGATGCGGGCGAGAAACTGTTCGGGCGTGGACAAGCGCAGGCGGCGGCGAAGGAATCAGCGGCCGCTCCGGCCGATGCAGCCAAGCTTCAGGCGGCCAACTCGGCGGCCGGCGACGCGATCCTCGAGTACGTGAAATCGCAGAACCTGTCCGCAACGGGCCTGACTGTCACCTACGACGGCGCGACGTCGACAGTGAGCGTGTTCGGTGTCGCACCGGACCAGGCGACGCGCGAGAAGATCGTCCTGTGCTGCGGCAACGTAGCCGGCGTCGTCGCCGTCAAGGACATGATGAGCGTCGACCAGAGCGCGCCCGAAGCGCAGTTCTATACGGTTGTCTCGGGCGACACGCTGTCGAAGATCTCCAAGCAGTTCTATGGTGACGCGAACAAGTACAACCAGATCTTCGAGGCGAACAAGCCGATGCTGAAGTCGCCGGACAAGATCTATCCAGGCCAGAACCTTCGCATCCCGCCGGCGTGACCGAAGTCCCCTCCGTCGCGGTGGCCGGCGCGCCGACCCGGGTGCCGGCCGGTGTTCGCCCTGTCGCCGCCGGCCCCGGTGACGAGGATGACGACGAAACGCCGATCGGCGACCCGCCGGACGACGACGAGGACGACGATTGGGACGACGAAGACGAAGACGATGACGAGGAGCCGTTGCAGGCGCTATGCTGCGTTGCAGCATCGCCACGAGCGAGCCGCCACGGCACAATGGCACCCGATTGACCAGTCGAAAAGCGGAAGCGGCCTTGCGTTTGCGGTCGCATTCGATCCGCACGCTGGTCCCGACTCGGATTCCGATCGCGGCTCGCTGAACTCTGATTCCTGAAACGTACCTCGCCATAGAAGGCGTGTCGGTCGCGTACGGCGGCACGCGCGTGCTTACCAACATCACGCTCGACGTCGCACGCGGCGAGCTCGTCGCGCTGCTCGGCTCGTCCGGCTGTGGCAAGACGACGCTGTTGCGCTCGATCGCCGGATTCGTTATGCCGCAGGCGGGACGGATACGGGTCGCGGGTCGCGACATTACGGCGCTACCGCCCGAAAAGCGCGGCACGGCGATGATGTTCCAGTCGTACGCGCTCTGGCCGCACATGACCGTTGCCGGCAATATCGGCTACGGGCTCAAGATGCGTGGTGCCGGCAAGGACCAGATCGCCCGCCGCGTCGACGAAATGCTGACGCTGCTGCAGATGCGGGGCTTCGGCCCGCGCCCCGTCACGCAGTTGTCGGGCGGACAGCGGCAGCGCGTCGCGCTCGGCCGTGCGCTCGCGGTCGACCCGTCGCTGCTGCTGCTCGACGAGCCGATGTCCAATCTCGACTACAAGGTTCGCATCGAGCTGCGCCACGAGCTGCGCGCGCTGCAGAAGCGGATCGGTATCACCGCCGTCTACGTGACGCACGATCGCGAAGAAGCGCTGACGCTGGCGGACCGCATCGCCGTGCTCGACGCGGGGCATGTCGTCCAGTACGGCCCGCCCGAAAAGATCTTTCACGAGCCTGCGTCGGCGTTCGTCGCCGGCTTCATGGGTGCCGACAATGCCATTGCGCTGATTCGCGGCCGCGACGGCACGCTGTCGCCCAGCCAAGCCGCCGACGGCGAACCGGTGACCGCGCATTTTCGCAGCGACATCGCGCGCATCGATACGGCGGGTGGCGCGCAGGGCGCCGCCGAGCTGCGACTGCCGGGCGAGGTCGTCCAGACGCTTTACGTAGGGCAGGGTTATCGCTATCGAGTGCGCACGGACGGCGCGGACGTCTGGGCGCACGCTTCACATCGCATCGACGAGGGGGCGCCCGTAGCGGTCGTCGTCCCGCGCGACGCGCTGCTGCTGTTTCCGCGTGCCGCTCCGAATGCTGATCGAGGGGCGCCAGGCGGTTGACGTGATCAGTTTTCCAATGACTCGGGAGAAATGCATGAAGGCTCGAATGCTGTTGCTGTCCATTGCGGTGCTGGGTGTCGCCGCCGCGTTCCCCGCCGCTGCGCAGACGACGCTGAACGTCGTGTCCGCCGGCGACCAGAACATGGTCGACTACGTCAACAATTACCTCGGTCCGAAGTTCGAGCAGATGAATCCGGGCGTCAAGGTGCGCGCCGTGGGCACGGGGCCCGGTGATTCAGGCTCGCAGAAGATCTACGAGAAATTGTCGGCGCAGCAAAAGGCGGGCACGGCAACGTGGGACGTCGACGTCGCCGTCGTTCACCAGCGGGGTGCTGCGACGATGGTCGACGAGAAGCTGCTGATGCCGTACCGCAACGACGTGGCCGCGGGCAAGCTCGTCTCGCGCGACACGGCCACGAACGCGCTCGGCGCGAACGTCGACGGCTATGTGCTGCCGATGTTCCACAGCCAGATCGCGTTCGCGTACAACCCCGACGTCGTGAAAACGCCGCCGAAGAACTTCACCGAGCTGTCGGACTGGGTGAAGAAAAATCCGAAGCAATTCGGCTACAACGGCGTGAAGGGCGGCATGTCGGGCGTGGGCTTCGTCATGGGTTGGGTGAACGCGAACAGCGGACTTGGCGACAAGCTCGAGAAGGGGCCGTATGACCCGGCCGCGAAGGCGACGATCGAGAAATCGCTGGCGGGACTCAAGGACTTCAACCAGTACGTCGTAATGACGCCGGGCAACGCGGGCACGCTCGACATGCTGAATCGAGGCGAAATCGCGATGGGTCCGGTGTGGGTCGACATGTTCTACACGTGGATGGCCGACGGCAAGATGAACCCCAAGGTGAAGCTCTCGCTGCCGTCGCCGGGATTGCCCGGCCAGCCGATGTACTACGTGATTCCGGCGAAGGCCGCGAACGCCGCAATGGCAAAGAAGTTCATCGACTTCGCCGAGAGCCCGGAAGTGCAGGCCGACGGCATCGTCAAGCAGTTCAACTGGTATCCCGGCATTGATCCGCAGTACGTGCAGTCGAAGATGGAGCCGGCGGCGTGGAACAAGCTCTTCACCGACATTTCGCCGGCCGATCTGTCGAAGAACGGGCGCCCGTTCCCGCTGTCGCAGTACTTCACCGATATCGTCGAAGGCTACGAACGCGTCGTGTTGAAGTAGAGCGGCGTTGGCGATTACGAACGACGCGGCGACAATGCGACACCGCCCGGCGGCATGAGCAGCGAAGGGCCGTCCCGAGTTGCTCATTCCGCCCCTTCGGGGGGCAGCGCAGCGGCGAAGCCGCCAGCGTGGGGGGGCCAGACCCCCCGCTGGGCGGCGCTCGCCCTCGTGCTTCCGGCGCTCGTCGTTGTCGGCCTTTTCTTCGTCGTCCCGCTGTTGCTGTCGGCCGTCGGCGCGTTTCGTGCCGCCGATGGCTCCTTCACGCTCGCGCATTTCGACAAGTCGCTCGATCTCTACAGTCGCGACCTGATCTTCACCGTCGCGATCGTCGCGCTGTCGACAGTGCTGATCGCGATTGTCGCGATCGCCATTGCCGGTTACCTGACGCTCGGGGAGAACCCGCGCGCCGTCGCCGTGCTGCGGTGGCTCTACCGCTGGCCGCTGTTCATTCCGTTCGTCGTGGCCGGGCAGGTGATGCGAACGTTCCTGGCGAAGAACGGCATGCTGAACCACGTGCTGATCGGCGCCGGCCTGATCGAGCCGATCTCCGCCGAATCGATGCTCGACTGGCGCGGCATCGTCATCGCGTTCGTGTGGAAGCAGGCGCCGTTCGTGACGCTGCTCCTCGCCGGCGCGATGGCGTCGTTGGAACGGCAGCACATCGAGGCGGCGCGCAATCTCGGCGCGCCGCGCTGGCGAGTGCTGATCGACATCGTGCTGCCGCAGGTTCGCGGCACGCTGCTCGTCGGGCTCGTGCTGTCGTTCGTCACGATGCTGTCCGTGTTGTCGGTGCCGCTGATGATCAACCCGAATTCGCCGACGATGATCACGGTGGACGTCGCGTACCGGATCAACACGTTTGCCGACTACGCCGTCGCGAACGCGCTGTGCCTGCTGTCGCTGCTGCTGGCGGCCGTCGGCGCCGCGTTCTACCTGAGGCACGCGGTCAAGCGCGTGGAGACCGGGTCGTGAACGGCGGGCCCACCTTGTGAAGATTGCCTCGAGCCTCGGGCCGAATCTCGTCCGCGCGCTGGTGCTGGCGCTGTTCGCGTTCGTCATCTTCGGACCGCTCTTGAATCTCGTGCTGTGGGCGTTCGCCGAGCGCTGGTACTTCCCGAGCAAGCTGCCGTCGCAATACGGATTCACGTTCTGGGAACGCGTGTTCGCGCCGCGCGGCAACGCGATCGCCTCGCTCGGCACCAGTGTCTGGATCGCGGTGCTCACCGTCGCGTTCAGCCTCGCGGTCGCGATCCCTGCAGGCTATGCGCTCGGGCGGCTGAAGCTGCCGTGGCGCAGCGCGATCCTGCTCGCATTCCTGCTGCCGCAGGCGGTGCCCAACCTGCCGGTCTATGTGAACATCGCGCAGGTGTTCTATCAGATCGGACTCGCGGGCACGATCACGGGCGTGGTGCTCGTCCACGCATCGCATGGCCTGGTGCTCGCCGTGTGGATCGCGTCGGCGGCGTTCGCGTCGATCGACGGCTCGCTCGAGGAAGCGGCGCGCAACATCGGCGCATCCGCGTGGACATGTTTCCGCACGATCACGCTGCCGCTCGCAGCGCCCGGCCTGATGGCGAGCGCGATCTTCGTGTTCCTCGAGTCGCTCGACGAGTTCACCGGCACGTATTTCGTCGGCGTTCCCGACGTGACGACGCTGCCACTCCTGATGTTCAACGCCAGCATGGGCGGCAACTACCAGATCGCTTCGATCACGGCGCTACTGCTCCTGGTGCCGTCGATCGGCTTCATGCTCGTCGTCGAGCGGTTCCTCAAAGCCGACGTGCTGGCGATGGTGGGTCGCTGATTGCGCGTTTCGGCGGAGTCGCCGCCTTCGGAAAGCCGGGCGGCAAGTCATCTGTGATGCTGCAACGCACAAGCGACTGTTTTTAGCGTATAATCAACGTTCCGCGGCGATCTGCGAGCGATTCGTTGGTTGCCCGCCGCGGTGTAGTGCATCTGCCAGGCAACCCGATCATCGACATCTAATCTTCGGACGCCCCTTTTTTGGGGCTCCAGCCGCCGTTACATTGCAACGGCGACGCTTCCGGTTAGCGACGATGGCTTTGCAGTGACGTCGACCCGGTAGCGGCTGCTTCCGCGTTTTCCCGGCCCGCATGGCGCATTTGCGCCTGCGCTGCCGTGCGCGCGTCCAAGCTCCTGTCCGGATTTGCGCTTCGCGTGCGGACATACGCGCGTCGCGCTCTTCTCGTATGCGCGGCCGTTTGAGCCGTGCGTGTGTCCGTTGATGGGAAACTCATGCGATTCGAAGACTTGAACCTCGTGACGCCGCTTCTGCAGGCGCTCGCCGAATGCGGCTATACCGAACCGACGCCGATCCAGGCGCAGACCATCCCGGTGCTGCTTGGCGGGCGGGACGTCATCGCGTCGGCGCAAACCGGCACCGGCAAGACGGCGGCATTCATCCTGCCCGCACTGCAGCGGCTTGCCGCGCAGGGCCCGCGGCCGCCCTCCAAGCGGCGCGGTGTCGGCGTACCCGGCGTGCTGGTGCTCGCGCCGACGCGCGAGCTCGCGCAGCAGGTGGCGACGCAGTCGGCGCGTTATGGGCAGAACGTCCGGCTCCGCACGGTCTGCGTGTTCGGCGGTGCGCCGTATCCGCCGCAGAATCGCGAGATCGAACGCGGCGTCGACGTGCTCGTCGCGACACCCGGCCGGTTGATGGACCACATCGAGCGCGGGCGTGTCGACCTGTCGAAACTGCAGGTGCTCGTTCTCGACGAGGCCGACCGCATGCTGGACATGGGCTTCTCCGAAGACGTCGACCGGATCTGCGCGCTTGCGCCGGCCGCGCGGCAGACGGTGCTGTTCTCGGCAACGTTCGACGGGGCGATCGGCCGGCTCGCGTCGCGACTCACGCGCGAAGCGGTGCGCATCGACGTGCGTGCGGCGGGAACGTCGCCCGTCGCGATCGAGCAGCGCGTCCATTTCGCCGACGATCGCTCGCACAAGTACCGGTTGCTCGATCGGCTGCTCGCCGACGTCGGCCAGGGTCAGAGCATCGTCTTCATGGCGACGAAGCGGGATGCCGAAGCGCTGGCCATCAAGCTGCAGGACGAAGGCCACACGGCCGCCGCGCTGCACGGTGACATGCACCAGCACGAGCGCGATCGCACGCTGACCCGCCTGCGCCGCGGCGGCGTGCGCACGCTCGTCGCGACCGACGTCGCGGCGCGCGGCATCGACGTTCCCGGCGTGTCGCAGGTCATCAACTTCGACCTGCCGCGCCAGGCCGAGAACTACGTGCACCGGATTGGTCGCACGGGGCGCGCAGGTGCGGCAGGCATCGCCGTCTCACTTGCCAACCCGATGGAGCGCGGCATGCTGCGGCTCATCGAGCGCTATACGGGCGCGGCCATTCCCGCGCACGTGATCCCGGGGCTCGAGCCGCGCGCGCGCAATCATGACGCGGCATCGCGGCGACCGCACCGCGGCGGTATGATGGCTGGCAAGGGCGGCAAGGAGCGCTGGCGCACCGGTCGCTGACTTTCGGGGAGGCTCTCGATGTACGCGCAATTGGTGGAGACGGGACTGAGCAAGGTGCAGGCCGCGGCCGAGATGACCGCGGAGGAACTCGAGTTTCAGGCCCGTATCGACGCCGACATCAAGATCGAGCCGAAAGACTGGATGCCCGAGGCGTACCGGCGAACGCTGATCCGCCAGATCCAGCAGCACGCGCATTCGGAAATCGTCGGCATGCTGCCGGAAGGCAACTGGATCACGCGCGCGCCGTCGCTGCAGCGCAAGGCGATCCTGATGGCGAAGGTGCAGGACGAGGCCGGGCACGGCCTCTACCTCTACTGTGCGGCGGAGACGCTCGGCGTGTCGCGCGACCAGATGATCGCCGACCTGCATGCGGGCAAGGTCAAGTACTCGTCGATCTTCAACTATCCGACGCTGACGTGGGCCGACATCGGCACGATCGGCTGGCTCGTCGACGGCGCGGCGATCATGAACCAGATTCCGCTGTGCCGCTGCAGCTTCGGCCCGTACGCGCGAGCGATGGTACGCGTGTGCAAGGAAGAGTCGTTCCATCAGCGGCAGGGGTTCGACATCATGCTGACGCTGTGTCGCGGCACCGCTGCGCAGAAGGCGCTCGCGCAGGACGCGCTGAACCGCTGGTGGTGGCCGTCGCTGATGATGTTCGGGCCCTCCGATGCGGCCAGCGTGCACAGCGCGCAGTCGGCGCGCTGGAAGATCAAGCTGCTGTCGAACGACGAATTGCGGCAGCGCTTCGTCGACCAGACCGCGCCGCAGGCT
>Ga0207678_10000462_pt1 | contig 36849 bp, 30 predicted proteins | sample KBSC63metaG_FD_184319 | JGI IMG/M metagenome (GOLD analysis project Ga0207678, IMG submission 184319) | Corn rhizosphere microbial communities from Kellogg Biological Station, Michigan, USA - KBS C6-3 metaG (SPAdes) (version 2) | ecosystem: Host-associated > Plants > Roots > Rhizosphere > Soil ... | reverse complement strand
ATGCTCGCCATAGCACGAGCTATGGCTGCGCTTTGCGCCTAGATCAGGCGCCTTTTGACGTGCTGCTCGTGCACGCTCGAAAAACTCTCAGCCTCTGAGCGCATTGCAAGGCACGCCGACGAGTCATGGCCGTCGCGATGGCGAGGAGGCGCAACGCCGCAATGCGCTTCGAGAGCAAGTGAGCAGCCGACACTTGAGGCTTGACGCGACACTAGATCCTCCTTGCTCCGCTTTCTCTCCAAGGGACGCCTTCGGATCTTCGACAGGTTTTGGGGCAGCCCAGCGTCGCACGGATGGCCCGTAAAATGCCGCCTCTTCCCCTCCACCTCCGGGACCCAGCATGGCCGCCGCACTCGCCTCGATGGCAATCCAGCCCCCCAACTTCCTCATGGCGAACGCCATCCGCGCCCTCGCGATGGACGCGGTCCAGCAAGCCAACTCCGGTCACCCTGGAGCCCCGATGGGCATGGCGGAAATCGCCGCTGCCCTGTGGGGACGGCACCTGCGTCACAACCCGCGCAATCCGCATTGGCCTGATCGCGACCGCTTTGTACTGTCCAACGGTCACGGTTCGATGCTGATTTATGCCCTCTTGCATCTGACAGGCTACGACCTGCCGATGAGCGAGCTGCGCAACTTCCGCCAACTTCACAGCAAGACGCCGGGCCACCCTGAAGTCGGGGTCACACCAGGCGTCGAGACCACCACCGGGCCACTTGGTCAGGGTCTGACCAATGCCGTGGGCATGGCACTCGCCGAGAAGCTGCTCGCGCACGAATTCAACCGCGATGGCATCCCGCTCGTCGGCCACCACACCTATGTGTTCATGGGGGACGGTTGCCTGATGGAGGGCATCAGCCACGAGGCCTGCAGCCTTGCCGGCGTGTGGCGCCTGAACAAGCTGATTGCGTTCTACGACGACAACGGCATCAGCATCGACGGCCAAGTCGGCCCCTGGTACGGCGACGATGCTGCCAAGCGCTTCGAAGCCTATGGCTGGAACGTTGTCGGCCCGATCGACGGGCATGACGTCGATGCCGTCGACGCGGCCATCGTCGAAGCCAAGCAAAGCCAGAGCAAGCCCAGCATCATCATCTGCAAGACGACCATCGGCAAAGGCGCGCCGACGCGCGCCGGCACGGCCAAGGCGCACGGCGAAGCGCTTGGAGTCGACGAGATCCAGAAGACCCGCGATGCGCTCGGGTGGGTCCACGAGCCCTTCGTCATTCCCGAGGTCGCCTACGAGCACTGGGACGCAAAGGCTCGTGGTGCGCAGCTGGAAGCGCAGTGGAAGGAACAGTTTGCCGCCTACCGCGCGACGCACCCTGAACTCGCGGCCGAGTTCGTCCGTCGCTTGCAGGGCGAACTGCCCCAGAACTTCAGCCAGGTGGCGGTGGACTCCGCGATCGCCGCGCACACCAAGGCCGAGACGGTTGCCTCGCGCAAGGCCAGCCAGATCGCGCTCGAAGCTTTCACCAAGTCATTGCCCGAGCTGCTGGGGGGCTCGGCCGATCTGACAGGCTCCAACCTCACGAACACCAGTTCGACGCCGGCGCTTCGTTTCGACGAACGAGGCGAACCCAATGGCGGTCGCCACATCAACTACGGCGTGCGCGAGTTCGGCATGGCGGCCATCATGAACGGCGTTGCCCTGCATGGCGGGTATGTCCCCTACGGCGGAACATTCCTCACCTTCAGCGACTACAGCCGCAACGCGATCCGCATGGCCGCGCTGATGAAGCTGCGCGTCATCCACGTCTTCACGCATGACAGCATCGGCTTGGGCGAAGACGGCCCGACGCACCAGTCGGTGGAACACGCTGCGTCGCTGCGATTGATCCCGGGCCTCGACGTCTGGCGCCCGGCCGACACGGCAGAGACGGCCATTGCCTGGGCCTGCGCTATCGAGAACAAGAACCGCCCGAGCGCCTTGCTGTTGTCGCGCCAGAACCTGCCCTACGGACCCAAGGCTGGCCTCGAAAACATCTCCAAGGGCGCCTACGTGCTCGCCGAGCCGAGCGAAGTGGGGCTCAAGAAGAAGCCACAGGCCGTCATCATCGCCACTGGCTCTGAAGTGCAGCTCGCACTGCATGCCCAGCAGCAACTTGCAATGCAAGGGATTGCAGTGCGCGTGGTGTCCATGCCATCGACCACCGTGTTCGATCGACAGGACATCGCCTACAAGCGCAGCGTGCTGCCGCAAGGACTGCCGCGAGTGGCGGTGGAAGCGGGCGTGACTGACGGCTGGTGGAAGTACGGCTGTGCTGCCGTGATCGGCATCGACACTTACGGCGAATCGGCACCAGCTAACGTGCTGTTCAAGCTATTCAACTTCACGGCCGAGAACGTGGCGGCAACGGTGCAGAAGGTGCTACGAGGATGAGCGCCGTGGCGCGTCATGCGTCGATCGCGTCGCGACATTTGCTGACTCCATGTTCGGCGGGATGCATGGCCCTGGCCATGACGGCCTGCATGACACCACCTCCTGCCCCGGCACCAGCGCCTGCTCCGTCTCCGGCCGACGCTTGCAAAGCCCTGGTTGAAAGCCTGACGGCGGCCATCCCGGTTGGCCAGTCGTTGGCCGAATTGCAGGCCCGCGGCTTGAGGGTCAAGACGCCTTTGAGCTTTCCGCCGGGGTCGGTCCCAAGGCCGATCCAAAGCAGCGGCGCGGCGGTGCAGATGCTTATCCAGGCCGACGGCGGTGTGACGCCAGGATCGCAAAAGACGCTCAAGAGCGTGGGCGAACCGCAAATTGCCACGGCGATGGAAGCGGCCGCTCTGTCGATGAGATTCGACTTCGACGACGTGTCCAAATTCGCGGCACCCATCCCTTACGTGGCCACGTTTGCCGTGTGCATCCGGTCATGAGGCTGAAATCGCTTCGTGACCCATCAGCCGCCACAATCGCGAAATACTCTCAGCCTCTCAGTCCGACGGGACCGCGACCGATTTCAACGCAACTTACGGAGACCTTCCATGACCATCAAAGTCGCCATCAACGGCTACGGCCGCATTGGCCGCAACGTCCTTCGCGCTCACTATGAAGGAGGCAAGAAGCATGACATCCAGATCGTTGCCATCAACGACCTGGGCGACCCCAAGACCAATGCGCACCTGACCAAGTACGACACAGCCCACGGACCGTTCCCCGGCACCGTGACGGTCGACGGTGACTACATGGTCGTCAACGGTGACAGGATCCGCGTGCTGGCCAACCGCAACCCGGCCGAGCTGCCCTGGGGCGAGCTGGGCGTGGACCTGGTGATGGAGTGCACCGGCTTCTTCACCACCAAGGAAAAGGCATCGGCCCACCTGAAGGGCGGCGCCAAGAAGGTCATCATCTCGGCGCCGGGCGGCAAAGACGTGGACGCGACCGTTGTATTCGGCGTGAATCACAAGGTCCTGAAGTCAACCGACACGATCATCTCGAACGCCTCGTGCACCACCAACTGCCTTGCGCCGCTGGTCAAGCCGCTGCACGACAAGCTGGGCGTCGAGTCGGGCCTGATGACGACCATCCATGCCTACACCAATGACCAGGTGCTGACAGACGTTTATCACGAAGACCTGCGCCGCGCCCGCTCGGCCACGCACTCGATGATCCCGGCCAAGACCGGCGCGGCTGCTGCGGTGGGCCTCGTGTTGCCGGAACTCAACGGCAAGCTCGACGGCTTCGCGATCCGCGTTCCGGTCATCAACGTGTCAGTGGTCGACCTGAGCTTCGTGTCCAAGAAAGCCACGACGGTCGATGAAGTCAACGCCATCCTGAAGGCCGCGAGCGAAGGCGAGCTGAAGGGCATCCTCGGCTACAACACCGATCCGCTGGTGTCGGTCGACTTCAACCACAATCCGCTGTCGAGCATCTTCGACTCCACTCAGACACGCGTGTCGCCGGATGGCAAGCTGGTGAAGGTGCTGAGCTGGTACGACAACGAATGGGGTTTCAGCAACCGCATGTTGGACACGACGGTCGCTTTCGTCGGCGCAAAGTAAGACTGGATAGCCATGGCTTCGCCGTGCGAGGCGAGGCAAAAGAGGGTGGTCCCCGAAAGGTGGCTGCCCTTTTTGCTTGATGACTCGCGCCGTCGCGAAAGAACATTCCGTTACGCGCATCGAACAACCAGCAATGCAGATGCATAGAGGCGCTTCTAAACTCAAGGGGGCATTGAGGTCCACGTAGACAAGCGCAGTCGCGTTCACCGTTCAGGTCCTCATACCGAAATTCGACGGAGATCATCGACCATGCGTCACCCCTTGTCCGCCATGGCTGCCCTGTGTTTCACACTCGCGCCGGTCGTGCTCTTGGCGCCGATGGCGCAAGCGGCCACCGATGAACCGGTCGTGTCTGCAACGGTACAACAGACTGCGCGAGTGATCGTCCAGTACAAGACTGGCAGCAGCGTGATGCGTGCGCTGTCCGCAACCGAAACCAGCGGCACCTTGGCGATTCCGCGACATGCGGCGGTGCTTTCGTCACGCCTTGGTATCTCCATGGCCGATGGCCAGCCGACGGGGCGCCGGTCCCAAGTGCTCATTGCGCAGGGCATGACGTCTGAGCAGCTCGCCGCCCTGCTGTCGAAAGACGCAGATGTCGAGTTCGCCGAACCAGACCGCACGCGCCGCATTCATTCGGTGCCCAATGACCCGTTGTATGCGGACTTCCAGTCCACCGCGACACCCACTGTCGGTCAGTGGTATTTGCGTGCGCCGACCGCGACCACTGTGTCGGCCATCAACGCCGAGACTGCGTGGAACACGACCACCGGATCGAGCTCGGTCGTGGTGGCCGTTCTCGACACAGGCATTCGTCTTGACCACCCGGACCTGGTTGGAAAAACCCTTCCTGGTTATGACTTCATCTCTGACCCACAGCATTCCAACGATGGCGATGGCCGCGATGCAGATGCTTCCGATCCGGGCGACTGGGTGACTTCCTCTGAGGTGAACGACGCCGCCAGCACGTTCTACCACTGCACTGACCCTAACCCCTCCACGGGTCAGTACTCCGGAGAGGACAGCAGTTGGCACGGGACGCAGTTGGCGGGTCTCATCGGTGCGGCGACGAACAACGGGATCGGCATGGCTTCGGTGGGGCGCAACGTGATGATCCTGCCGGTGCGTGTGCTCGGCAAATGCAACGGCCGCGACTCCGACATCCAGGCCGCGATGCGGTGGGCGGCAGGCATCGCGGTGCCGGGGGTGCCCAACAATCCGTACCCCGCAAGGGTCGTGAACCTGAGTCTCGGCGGCAGCGGATCGTGCGGGTCGGCCTATCAAACCGTAGTGGATGAACTGATTTCCATGGGTGTCACGGTGGTGGCATCGGCCGGTAATGATGGGGGCGCGGTGGCGGCACCTGCTAATTGCGCCGGTGTCATCGCGGTGGCTGGAGTGCGCCATGCAGGCACCAAGGTCGCCTACTCCAGTCTCGGGCCAGAAGTGGCCATCAGTGCACCGGCCGGCAACTGCGAGACCGCGACGGGTGCATGTCTGCATCCCTTGCTGACCACCACCAACAGCGGCACCACAACGCCCGCCGCCAGCGTCTACAGCGACAGCTTCAATGTGTCACTCGGCACGAGTTTTTCGGCACCGCTTGTGGCAGGAACGGTGGGGCTGATGCTGTCGGTCAATCCAAACCTCACCACAACGCAGGTGCGCAGTGCCTTGCAGCACTCTGCGCGGCCCTTCCCCACATCGAGCCCCAACACGTCTACCTTGTGCCAGCCCCCCAGCTCTACGAGCAGGTCGCCAGAGTGCGTGTGCACAACGACGACCTGCGGTGCAGGATTGCTCGATACAGCCGGCGCGGTGTCGGTGGCAGTGAATACACCGCCACCGAGCGATGGTGGCGCAGGCGGCGGCGCCATGAGCTTCGGATGGCTGACTGCTCTGCTGGCGGCTGTCATCGCGTTATATGGCGGTCGCCGACATCGGGTCTGCTTGTAGCCGGGTGTGCGATGAACCCCTTGTTGAGCAGATAGCGTGCGCGCTGGGTTTTGCTGAAAGCGGAGCATCGCGTTCGGAAAGCATCCGACGAGGTTTGGCGACATCCGCGCGGTTCGAGTTCTTACTCGCGCACCGACTGCATGGCTTGTTGCAGGGTTTCAGGACGATTTGTTGCAGGCCGCGAAGCCCCTGCCCAGGCCCTCGATCTTGAGCGCCGACATCTTCGCGGCAAGGGCTTGATCGGCACGTTCGACACGCAATGTGTATTGCGTGGACGCCTTCGCAAGTTCGATGACCTTGCCAGTGTGCAAGCCGTGCTGCGATAGTTTTTGCAGCGCCTCTTCAGCGGCATTTCGGCTGGAGTATTGGCCGAGTGACAAGCCGGGTTCGAGCGCTGGGAACCCGGTGATTTCCTCGTACGCCACTTTGATGCGCGAAAGTTCCTGCTCTTTCTTCTGCAGCGCTTCGCGATTCGCGTAGCGGCCCATGTAGATGATCCAGCGCGCCGCTTCCTCGTGCGCCTTGCGAGCCCAAGTGCCGGCGGGCAAGGCTAGCGACGCGGCGTTTTCCGCAACAACGATGCCCGCGTCGTCAAAGGGGCCTGCCTCCAGGCAGGTGAATTTGGATTCGGCGGCACTTGCCGCCGCGGCCAGGGTCTGCGGTGTCAACAGGCGCACTGATTCTGGTCGCACCTGCTTGGCGAGACGTTCGGGTTCGCGGTCGCCGCTTGCACGCACGCCGATCAAGTCATCGACCCAGCCCCGCGACCACACGAAGAACACAACGTTGGCCAGCAGCAGGAAGGCGACGATGGATCTCAGCATCACAGGCCTTGTTGCGGGTCGAACCGTACGCTGACCTCGCCGCTGCCGACTTCCTTGACGCCCTGATCTGTGCGAACAAGCAGCGAGCCATCTGGCGCCAGGCCTATGACGATGCCTTCGGTAACGTCGGGGTGGGTGGTCAGCACGGCGCGGCCGGACAGGATGTCGCGCCTAGCGAATGTGGCTGCGAAGGCCTGAAAGCCCTCGCGCTCGAAGAGTTGCAAGGCGTCGACCAGCGGCTTCGCCACCTGCGCCAATACCTTCGGCGCGGTCGTGTCGGGGGTGATCTCCTGCAAGCAGGCATAGCCGGTCGAGACCTCGCTGGTCGACATCGGCAGCACATTCAGTCCCACGCCGATCACTGCCAGTCGCTGCGAACCGGCAGCCACAGTTTCGATGAGGATGCCGCCAAGCTTGCGCCCGCCGCCCTCGTCGTCGAGCAGCCAAAGATCGTTGGGCCACTTGACGCCCAGGCGCTGGCCCGGTGCCCGGGTGGTGGCCGAGGCACCGCCTTCATCGGCGCGTTCAGCAGGCTTGCCCGGCGGATCGAGCGCTTCCGCCAGCGCGACACCGAGGGCGAGCGACAGCCCGCCCCAGTCCTTTGGCGATAAGGGCAGCGCCAGCGAAAACGTGAGCGAGGCCCCCGGTGCCGCCTGCCATAGGCGACCGTGCCGTCCGCGACCATGTGTCTGATGCTCCGCCACCAGCAGGCAGGGCTGCAGGTCGGCGGTACGGCGGCCAAAGGCGGTGCTCTCGACGCTGCGTCGTACCTGGGCCACCTCGCCCTCTTCGGATGCCGGGGTGACGATTCGTGCCCGTTCGAGCAGTGCGGTGTTTGTCGATGAAATGCGCGCCACCACCTCGACGCTCAGACCCGGCAATTGGGGCGTCAATTGCTCCCAAAGGGCTTCGGCGCCCCACCTGAGGGTATGGTCAGACATGGTTCTTTGGTCCGGCTCAGAGGCTGAGAGTTTTTCGGGCGTGTCCGAGCGGCGCGCCAGAAGGTGGCCGATCTAGGTGCAAAGCACAGCCATAGCTCGGGCTATGGCGAGCATTTGCAACGACGAGCGGGCGCCTTCTGGCGTGACGAGCAGGCATGATCGAAAGACTCTCAGCCTCTCAGCGTTTCGGTGACAACATCGTGCCACGGCATTTCTTGCTGCCGCAACGGCATTCGTACTCTTTCTTCAGCTTCGGCGTGTAGCGTTCATCAAGGATGAGCCCGTAGATGAAGAAGAGTTCCTCGCCCGGCTTCAGTGCACGCAAAGCCTTGATGAAGATGCGTCCATCGACCTCTTCAGCCTCGCAATTCGGCTCGCAAGAGTGGTTGATCCAGCGCGCGGCGTTGCCACCATACTTCGCGTCGATGACGTTCTTGTCATCGATGTGGAAGTAAAAAGTGTGATTGGGGTTTTTGGGGTCGTGCGGATGGCGGCGCAGCGCTTCGGGCCAGGTGATGATTTCGCCCTTGTATTCGATGATCACGTCGCCCTTCGGGATGGGCGCCACCGCAAAGACCCCTTTGCCATGAACCCCGGACCGGCGAACCTGGATGCGTCTTCCATTCCTGGGAGCGGACGCCTTGGCGGCATCCTGGCGGGGGGACTTGGCGGCTCTCGCTTGCGTCATCGACTTCTTTGGGTACATTGAATTTGTGGGCGCGCGCGCGTACGTGTATGCGCGCGAGAAGCCCGGATTGTATTGACGCATTAGCGCCACCCGTGCGGGCAGGCCCAGAAAGACCTATGAGCATGACGCTGACAAGCCATTTGAAGGCGCCCGAGCGCCGGGCCGCCCCAAGCGGGCGCCATCCCCTCGGGGGATCGATTGCCGTTCGCAGAAGCCCGCAGGCGACGGGCTCTCATGACGCCCGAGCGTCGAGCCGCCTCAAGCCGGGCGCCTTCCTTCCGGGATCGCTGTCATGAGCAAGACTTTGGTCATTGCTGAAAAGCCGTCCGTCGCACAGGACATCGTCCGTGCGCTGACGCCCGTGGTCGGCAAGTTCGAGAAGGCTGCCGAGTACTTCGAGAACGACACGCACATCGTCACGTCGGCAGTGGGTCACCTGGTCGAAATCAAGGCGCCGGAAGAATTCGACGTCAAGCGCGGCAAGTGGAGCTTTGCGAACCTGCCTGTCATTCCACCGCATTTCGACCTCGCACCCATCGAGAAGGCCAAGACTCGGCTCAATGCAGTCGTCAAGCTCGTGAAGCGCAAGGACGTGACGCAACTCATCAACGCCTGTGACGCGGGACGTGAAGGGGAACTGATCTTTCGCCTGATCGTTCAGTTTGCGGGCGCAGCCAAGGCGCCGATCAACAAGCCCATCAGGCGTCTGTGGCTACAGAGCATGACGCCGCAGGCCATTCGCGAAGGCTTCGAAAAGTTGCGCAGTGATGAAGAGTTGCTGGGCCTGTCGGACGCCGCGCGCAGCCGCAGCGAAGCCGATTGGCTGGTGGGCATCAACGGCACCCGTGCGATGACGGCCTTCAACTCGCGCGACGGCGGCTTCTTCCTGACGACGGTGGGCCGCGTTCAGACGCCGACCTTGTCCATCGTGGTCGAGCGTGAAGAAAAAATCCGCAAGCACGTATCGCGCGACTACTGGGAAATCAAGGCCACCTTCGCGGCCGCGGCCGGCGAATACGACGGCAAGTGGTTTGACCCGAAGTGGAAGAAAAATCCCGACGACCCCGAGTTGCGCGCCGACCGCGTGTGGACCGAGGCTGACGCACAGGCCATTGCGCAGGCCGTGCGAGGCGAACCGGCCAGCGTCACCGAGGAGGCCAAGCCCAGCACGCAAAGCGCACCGGCCCTGTATGACCTCACGAGCCTTCAACGCGAAGCCAACTCGCGCTTTGGTTTTTCGGCCAAGACCACGCTGAGCATTGCGCAGGCCTTGTACGAGAAGCACAAGGTGCTGACCTACCCGCGTACCGACAGCAAGTTCCTTCCCGAGGACTACGTCAACATCGTCAAGCAGACGATGAAGATGTTGTCCGACGAGGACATGCCCGGCCCGTTGCGTCCCCTGTCGGCGCATGCAGCGAAGGCGATAAGCGAGGGCTACGTGAAGCCCAACAAGCGCATCTTCGACAACGCCAAGGTTTCCGACCACTTTGCCATCATCCCCACCCTGCAGGCGCCCAAGAGCCTGAGCGAGGTCGAGGCCAAGCTTTACGACATGGTCGTCAAGCGCTTTCTCGCGGTGTTCTACCCGCCGGCTGAGTTCATGGTGACCACGCGAATCAGTACCGTGAACACCAAGGGTCAGACCCACAGCTTCCAAACCAACGGCAAGGTGATGGTCAAGCCCGGCTGGCTGGCGGTGTATGGCCGCGAGGTACAGGAGGACGATGCAAACCTCGTGGCGGTAAAGGCTGGCGAGATGGTTCGAACCGAGCACGTCGACGTGAATGCGCTGAAGACCAAGCCGCCCGCACGGTATACCGAAGCGACCTTGCTGTCGGCGATGGAAGGCGCGGGCAAGCTGATCGACGACGATGAGCTGCGCGAGGCAATGCAGGAGAAGGGCCTGGGCACGCCGGCGACGCGCGCCGCGATCATCGAAGGCCTGCTAATGGAAAAGTACATGCACCGCGAGGGGCGTGAACTGATCCCGACGGCCAAGGCATTCCAGTTGATGACGCTGCTTCGTGGCCTGCAGGTCGAAGAGCTCACCAAGCCAGAACTCACCGGCAACTGGGAGTTCCAGTTGGCCGAGATGGAAAAGGGCAAGTTGAGCCGGACGAAGTTCATGGACGAGATCGCTGCGATGACGCAGCGCATCGTCGCCAAGGCCAAGGAATACGACCGCGACACTATCCCCGGCGACTACGCGACCCTGAAGACGCCGTGCCCGAATTGCGGCGGCGTAGTAAAGGAGAACTATCGCCGCTTCACCTGTACCGGCAAAGCCCAGGGAGGCAGCCGCTCAGGCGCCGCCGCAGACGCCGAAGGGTGCGGATTCTCGATCAGCAAGATCCCGGGCGGTCGTAGCTTCGAGCTCGACGAGGTGGAAGCCTTCCTCGCCAACAAAAAGATAGGGCCCCTCGAAGGTTTCCGTTCCAAGGCCGGCTGGCCTTTCACGGCAGAGCTGAAGCTGAGCTACGACGACGAGATCAAAAACTGGAAGCTCGAGTTCGATTTCGGAGAAGACGCGAAGAAGGACGGTGAATCCGGCGAGCCAGTCGATTTCTCTGACCAGGAAAGCCTGGGCGCCTGTCCGAAGTGCCATGGCCGCGTCTATGAGCTTGGCACGTCCTATGTGTGCGAAAACAGCGTTGGGGCTCACGTGACCTGCGACTTCAAGAGCGGCAAGATCATCTTGCAGCAGCCGGTCGTGCGAGAGCAGATGACCAAGCTCCTGGCCGAAGGCAAAACAGACCTTCTTGAAAACTTTGTCTCCAACAAGACCCGCCGCAAATTCAAGGCACGGCTTGCCTACGACAAGAAGGAAGGCAAGGTGACGTTCGAGTTCGAGCCGAGGACGGCGAAAGTACCGGCAAAGTCCCGGCGGCCATCAAAATCCCCCAGTGACGGCTAGTGTCGCGTCAAGCCACAGGTGTCGGTTGATCGCGCCGCCATCGGAGCGCAATCGCTACGAAGCCAGCCAGCTTGCCGTCCACGCCCACGAAGATGACGGTGGCAACCTTCTGACGCTGCAGAGCACCAGCCCCCAGTGCCCGTAGGCGTTCTCAGTGCTGTTCATCTCGCTGCTCCATTTGAGAGCGCTGCGCTACTTGCTGACACCAGAGGCGGCGCCAGTCATGCCGCTCATCATCTGGCTGTCCTTGCCGTGCATCTGGTCGTGCATGCCGCCCGGCTTGTCCATCTCGTCGTGCATCTGCTTCATGTGCGCGCCGCCCATGCCCATTTCCATGCCGCCGGATGCAGCAGATGCCGCAGGGGCAGCCACCTTTGGCTTTGCCGCTTGCGCCTTGGGGGCGGCCGGAGCCTTCTTGAGCGCAGAGGGCGGTGCAGAGGCGCCTTCCGGGTGGTGGGCAGTGTGGTCCTGGTCAGGCTGGGCCAGTGCCAAGGAGACTGAAGCCCCGAGAGCAGCGGCAACCATCAAGGTGATAACAGTACGCATTGCGAATCTCCTGGTTGATGGGGCAAAGCATTCCACTGAGAGGTCATACAAGGCTTGACCTGCATCAATCTTGTTCGCCTCCACGATGCCTGGAGTGTCCTGGCGCATGAGAAGGTGCAATCGCAGCAGCTCGAACCACGGCCGGCGGGCTTCTTTCCAGCAGAAGCGCAAATCGCACAATTTCAGCGACACAGGAGGAACCGAGCGGCCAAAGCGCCGCTCTACACTTTCTGTTGCCATTGAGCTTCAACTTCGGCGAATCGTCTGGCAGTTCACGACGAGCATCAGTTCGCCTGTCTCATCCGCGGCCATTTTCGAGGCCGGAATGATTTGAAAGGTGGTTGTGAAATGAACCGTCGAACCCTTCTCTCGCTGGCCTTGGGAGCGATCACGCTTTCGGCGCTTCCGGCTGTGGCTGCTGCGGCGTTGCCACAGGTCGAGGTTTTCAAGAGCCCTTACTGCAGTTGCTGTGGTGCATGGGTGGACCATATGAAGGCCGCCGGCTTCGAGGTCAAAGTCACTCTGGTCGAGGACACCACAGCCACCCGCAAGCGCTTCGGATTGCCTGACCGCTTCGGTAGTTGCCACACCGCTGTGGTCAACGGCTATGTCATTGAAGGACACGTCCCCGCAGATGAGGTCAAGCGCCTGCTGGCAGCGAGACCAAGTGCCATCGGCCTGGCCGTTCCGAGCATGCCTCCCGGCTCGCCCGGCATGGAGATGGGCTCCCGCAAGGACCCCTACAACGTTTTTCTAATTGACAAGAGCGGACGCGAAACCGTGTTCGCCTCCTATCCCAAAGTTTGAAGGAGCTCCACATCCTTGCTGCCGACCTGCCGCGCCCGATGTGCCGACCCCTGCGACCGACGGTGAGGTCCTGCAAGGTCGCCCGCCGGGACATCGAAATCGTTCTGGGACAACGCATCGGTGACGATGGTGCTGCGCTCATCTGGCCTCGCATCAATCCGGTTCATCCGTTTCAAACTCCCTGCTCCGAGGCGGGCCGTGATCAGATGCAGCGCCGGTGCTCCAGCGCCGGCAGCTGCGCGCGCACGGACGCGATGCGTGCCGCATCCATCTCCGCCATCACGACACCTTCTCCTTCGGGCAGAACGTTCAGCACTTCGCCCCATGGGTCGACGATCATGCTGTGTCCCCAGGTACGGCGACCTGTTTCGTGCGTGCCACCCTGCGCTGGCGCGATCACGTAGCACTGGTTCTCTATCGCCCGCGCACGCAGCAGCAGTTCCCAGTGGGCGCGGCCTGTTGTGCAGGTGAAGGCCGCGGGCACCGCGAGCAGGTCGCAGGGGCGCTGGCCCTGTGCAAAAGTGAGTCGACGGTACAGTTCCGGGAAACGCAGGTCATAGCAGACGCTCAGACCCACTCGTACCGCGCCTGCCTCGAATGCGACTGGCTCCGGCCCAGCACGCAGCACGCGGCCTTCGTCATGGTTCTCCCGCCCGTTGTCGTAGCGAAAGAGATGCATTTTGTCGTAGCGCGCCGCGAGCCGTCCGTCGGGCGCATAGATGCAGCTCGAGTTGAAAGCATAGTCAGGTTCGCCGCTTCGAATCGGAAGCGTTCCGCCCATGACCCACAGTCCATGCTCCCGCGCGGCATCCGACAAAGCCTGCTGGATAGGTCCATCACCCAGTGCTTCCGCAATTGCCAGTTTGTCGCGGTCGTTCGGTCCGATGAAGCAGAAGTACTCGGGCAGGCCCACCAGCTTCGCGCCGTCCCGGGCGGCCTCGGCAATCAGGCGCCGGGCAGTGGCCAGATTACGTTCCACGCTGGGCGTGGAAACCATTTGAATTGCTGCGATTTTCATGCCGTGATCATCACCGCTTTGGCCTCTCGGCGGTGGCAGCAGGGTCGATGTCCGGCGCGGGGTCCCCGGCTTTGCGCTGAACGCGGTCGACCTTCGGGTCGCTCCATGGGCCGGTCACATGGAACTCTCGCGTGCCCGCCTGCGTGAGCGGCTTGCGCAGGAAGTACTGCGCGAGGAAGGTGCCCAGCCCGATGGCAGGGTTGATCGCCGCATACGCGAGCGACGCCGTGCCCGCGTTGATCTCAGGCACGACGATGACGCGCAGGTCCTGCGTTTCGCGCTCGATGTCTGCGCTGCCTTCCATGAGAACGGCAGCCTGCACGCCGCGCATGCGAAGGTTGTTGGTGTGTGCCACGCCCTGGTTGATGCTCACGTCGCCGGTCAGGCTATCGAAGGCGAAACCTTCCTGAAACAAGTCGCGAAAATCGAGCGCGAGTCGACGTGGCAGCGACTGCAGGCTCAGCACGCTCAGGAGCCGCGCTGCGCCCGGCTGCACCTTGAGGAACTGGCCTGAGTCGATGGCGACGTTCACTTGTCCCGACAGGCTTGGATAGTCGAGCGCCAAGGGCGAACCGAGCCACGACACCTGCCCCGCGAGAATGCCCTTGCCGCCGCGCACGGCCTGGGCCGTGCCCAGGCGGTCGAGCAAGGCGCCGCTGTCGGCGACGTCGAGCTTGAAGTTGAGCACTGCGCGGCGACGCGCCGGCACGTGGGACGGAATCCATTGCCCGTTGGCGACGAGCTTTGCTTCGGGCGTGGTCATCGCGAGCCGTGTGAGTCTCCATTCGCGATACGTGTCGCGGCCTTCGGCGTTGATTCGGTTGAGCGCCTCGATCTCCACCCGCCCGAGCCGCTTGCCGCGCAACTCGAGCTCGTCGATCACGATGTCGAGCGCCGGCACGCTGCTGGTCGGCTGCTGGTCCAGCAGCGTCTCGACGTTGTCCGCGTCGCTCTTGGGCAAGGACAGGCGTGACAGCCGCGCGAACACGCGTCCCGCTGCACCGTTGTTCGCACCGCGGCGGGCGGGGCGGTACTCGATGTAGCCATCGAGCTGCTCGGCGTCGAGGTTGGCGCGCCAGAGTCCATCTTCCTGGGATGCGCCGATCACGACCTTGGTGAGGCGGCGCGAGCCGGTCACCAGCTCTTGCGCACGTACTGCAAAGATCGTCGGGATGTATCCGCCCGCGGGCGAATCGGGCGCAGAGCCCGTCGGCACGGGCCCGGCGAGCTTGTTGCCCGCGGCTTCCCACGCGTCGGTGTTGAGGCTGCCCAGATTGATATTGGCCGCGACGCCCGACACGGGCGCAGGTGCGGCCTCCATCACACCGATGCCTCCGCGCAGCACGCGAGCTTTTTCGCCGGACAGGTCGCGCACGTACTGCGCGTTGACGAGGTTGCCGAGTTCGAAGCGCAGCGTGTCGCGCGCCGCTTGGCCGGTCGCCAGCGAATCGGGCGCGACCGCGGTCGAAAAGTGCATTGCCAGGGCGGTATCGGCAGACTTGCGCAAGGGTGGCGGCAGATCGAACGCCATGCCAACGAGGGAGCTCGTGATGCCGAGCTCGGCATGCCCGTGGTTCATGCCCAACGTCATCCGGTAGGCCGTCTGTCCGGAAAAAGCAGCTGCCAGGCGCGTCAGTCCTCCTAGCTCGCTGGCTCGGCGCAAGCCGTCGGCGGTAACGACGCCCTGGCCCAAGATGCGCAACGACCCGTCGGTGAGTGTGCCGCCCTCGAAGTTCGCGTCGCCGCCCAGCACGCGCGCCATGCCGCCGACGATGGTGAAGCCCTTGTGCGTGAAGTCGACTCGAGCACTGGTCGCGCTCAGGAGGGGCGTGTCGGGCGTGATGCGGATATCGTTGCCTGCGAAGGCGATGCTGCCCTTGACCGTCGATTGATCGGCGTCGTAGAACGGAATTGCGAGCGAAAGCTTCAGGTCAGCAATGCCAGTGCCGACCGCCTGGGACAGGGCCTTGTTTGTCCACGTGCCGACAGGTGAGGCATCGACGTAGCGAAGCATGTCCTGCAAGGGTCCGCGGGCGCCGCCCTCTATCGTCAGGACCGGACGCTCGGAGAGGTGGCGAATGCCTCCTGATACCTTGGTGAGATCGACGCCGTAGACCCGTGCCTGCGCATTGCGGATCTCCATGGTCGCGCGGTCGAAAATGAGTTCGCCGCGCATCTTCGTGAACTCCGGCCACGGCGAGTTGTAGGCGGGGCGCGAGCCGCTGGCGGGAATGCTGGGCACGTAGGCGAAGTTCACGTCGTCCACATGGGCCGCAATTCGGAATTCCCCTTCCTTCGGATTGCTCAGGCGGTGGAAGGGGAAGTCCCACAGGTCGCCCTTTACCCGCAGCGTCATCTCGTTCACGTTGCCGCTCTTGACGGCGTGCGTGACGTAAGTGCGCGTGTCTTCGGGGATGCCCAGCGGAAGGTAACGCGCCACCCGAGTGGCCAGCCCGCGCGATACCTTGCCGTTGAGTTCGATCCGGCCGGGATAACGCCCGCCCCGCGCGAAGCCCGTGCCCGGGCCAGTAGACCAGTTGCCGGAGAGTTCGCCTTGCAGATCAGCATTGAGGAACTTCATGTCCCTCAAGTGCAGCGACACCTTGGACGGCGTGCCAGCCGCTTTTGCGGATTCGATGTGCCATTGCAGCGCCGCGCTCATCTGTTTCAAAGGGACGACGCTTTGCGCGAATACCCCGGGAAAGTCGAGGTCGCCCTCGCTCATGCTCAGCTTCGCATTGCCGCCCTTTTCGGTGGCGTTGAGCGCGATGGTCGCGTTGTGCAGGCCTGGCCGGCCGACGCCGTTCGCCTGGGCCGCGGGTTTCGACGCGAGCGACAGACCGTACAGCATTCCCTTGACCTGATAGGCCGTGGGCGCATCCAAGGGGCCCGTCCATCGTGCCGACAGGTCGCTTGCAATGCCCTTGGGGTCGAGTTCGCGCAGCAGCTTGTTCACCGCCTCGCCCAGCGGCACGCGCGAGGCCACTTGCGCCATCAGCGCGAAGTCGAGCCGTTGGGCCGCAAATTCCCCTCCCATGGGCGGCTGGCCTTCCACCTGATTCCAGTGCACGGACATGTCGCCACGTGGCCAGCGAATGCCGTCGCCGGTGACGAAGCCGAACTGCTTTGCGGTCAGCGACCAGCCCTCGGGCGCTCGTTGTGCCGAAAGCCGGCCTTCGATCTGCTCCAACACCAGCGGCTCGACGGTCTTGGACAAGCGCATGGTCACCTCGCGCAAAGCCAGGTCCACGCTCGCGGCGAGCATCTTGCCGTCGCGCACGTTCAACCATCCGCGCAGCGCGCCATCGCCTTCGCTCAGCTCGAAGGGCAGGCTCACGTATTGGCGAAGCTCGCTCACGTCGGCGCGAGGCAATTGCGCGAAAAGCAGTCCGCTCCAGCGATTCCAGTCGCCGCTGTCGGTGAGCAGAGGCTGGGTGAATCGCCCGCGCAGGCTGAATCGCTCGCCCCAGGCCGCCGGCGGCGTTGCATCGAGGCGCATTTCGTGGCTGCGCAAGCCGTTGCGGATCACGAGATCGACGTCGGACAATGACAGGGGCGGGGCGCCCCGTTGCTCGTCCGTCCACTGGAGCGACCCGTTGCGGATCACGAACTCGGGCTGACTGAAAAACCAGTCAGCGGCGTCGTTGTCGCTCCCCTGATTCGGACTGTTCACCTCCAACCCGGCCACGAAGACCTGGCCTTGCTTGTCTCGGCGGATTTCGAGCTGCGCGCCGTCGATGAACAACTGTTCGAAACGAAGCTCGAGTACGAGCAGCGATCGCGCCGACAGAGCGGCGACCACGTGCGGCAGCTGAAGGGCGGGACGTGACTGCTTGTCCTCCAGCACCACGTCCTTGAGCTCGAGGGATGGTATCCATGCGCTTGATCGGACGCTGATGTTGCCAATCCGTACAGGAACCCCAAGCGCGCTACTTGCCCGTTGTTCGATCTGAGGTCGCCATTGTTCGATGTGCGGCAAAATCCCCCAGTGCAGTGTCAGCCAGGCGACAAGCAATAAGCTCCACGCCGCAATGACCAGTCCCGTCAACACTTGCGCCAACCAGCGCAAACGCCGCGTCACCAGGGCTCGGCGGGTGAGCGGCACTGATCCAGCGGTAGTGACAGGCGCAACGATGGACATGAATGAGTTGGGGAGCCGAAATCGGCGAAACGAGTGGGCGGCAACAGGCCGCCTGTTGCAGGCATTTTCACCGCGTTTGGCTGAAGCCCCGTCAGCATCCGATGCGTCGGCAGTCCTGCACTGAGAGGCTGAGAGTATTTCGATCATGCCCGCTCATCACGCCAAAAGACCCCTGCTCGTCGTTGCAAATGCTCGCAATAGCCCGAGCTATGGCTGCGCTTTGCGCCTAGATCAGGCGCCTTTTGACGTGCTGCTGGGGCACGCTCGAAAAACTCTCAGCCTCTGACTCACGGACGTCCCATGGGTTCCCTGCCTGACCTGCCACTGCCCGACTCCATGTTGCCGGCGACCTCGCTCTCGGCCCCGCCTGCCTGCGCTCTTCCTGCTCAAGCTCCCGCCGCGCGCGCCGACCACAGTCGCTTCGTGCAGCGCATCCGCCGTCGCTATGGGCAGGAGCTCTCACTGTTGCCGAGCGGCTTGCCGCGGCGCGACGACATCACCACGCTGATCGAAAGACTCCGGTTCGCAGGCCGCCCTCTGGGAGCGGCCCTTCGCGTAGCCCGCCAGATCGTGCTCGAACGGCTCGCCGTGCTTGACATCGAGCAGAACGCCGCAATGGAAGCCATCACGCTCACGATGACTGAACTGGCCGAGGCCACGCTCGATCTGGCGCTCGCACAGGCCCGCATCGCACTCGACGCCCGTTATGGCGAGCCGCTGAACGAGACCGGTCAACGCATCGACTTCTGGGTCGTCGGCATGGGCAAGCTCGGTGCGCGCGAGCTGAACGTGTCCTCGGACATCGACCTCGTCTACGTGTATGAGGAAGGTGGCCAGACGGCAGGGCCACAGCAGATTTCGGCGCACGAATACTTTTCGCAACTGGCGCGCGGTCTTTACACGCTAATCGGCGACACGACCGAAGACGGTTTCGTCTTCCGAGTCGATCTCGCGCTGCGGCCCAACGGCAATTCGGGTCCACCGGTTGTGAGCCTCGCGATGCTCGAGGAATACTTCCAGGTCCAAGGCCGCGAATGGGAGCGATTTGCCTGGCTGAAGAGTCGGGTCGTCGCCCCGTTGGCGAGCGTTCGCAATGGCCGTGCGCTGGCCCTGCGTTCGATGGTTGCGGCTTTCGTATACCGGCGCTATCTCGACTATGGCGTGTTCGAGGCTTTGCGCCAGTTGCATCGCAAGGTGCGCGACGAAGCGCAGCGGCGCGCCGCTGGCCGGCCCGAGCGGGCCAACGACGTGAAGCTTTCGCGCGGCGGCATTCGCGAGATCGAATTCATCGTGCAATTGCTGCTGGTGGTGCGTGGCGGGCAGTTCCCCGAGATCCGCACGCGATCGACTTTGAAGGCGCTCGACAAGCTTGCCGCAGGCGGGCTCATGAAGCCAGACAGTGCCAAACGGCTGGCCGAGGCCTACACCTTTTTGCGGCGCCTCGAGCATCGAATCCAGTTCCTCGACGACCAGCAGACGCATTTGCTGCCGACGGTTGACGGCGACTTGGCATGGATCGCGCGCAGCCTGGGCTTCGCCTGCAACGAAGACGCTTGCGAGCTGCTCGATGGCCTGTGCGAAGCCCGCGAGTATGTCGCGACGGAATTCGATGCGCTGCTGCACGATGGCCAGTCGCCGGCCTCAGGCTCGCAGGGCTCGGGAGGCTGCAAGAGCTGCGGGCCGATGCCGCAAACGGTGGACAGCGAGGCCTTCATCGAACGCCTGCCGCCCACGCTCGGCCAGCGGGTCAGGCAATGGGTCGAACAGCCGCGCATTCAAGCCCTGCGCGACGATAGCAAGCTGCGTATTGCCAAGCTGATCGGCCGAGCCGCGATTGCGGTGCGCGATGGCCGCTGCACCATCGACGCGGCCATCCGCTTCGTTGACTGGCTTGAACCTTTGCTGCGCCGCGAAAGCTATCTCGCGCTACTTGTCGAGCGGCCTGAAGTTCAGAACCGGCTACTGCGATTGCTGGGCCTCGCGCGCTGGCCGATCCGCTACCTCATGCTGCACCCCGGCGTCATCGACGAGTTGGCCGACGAGCGACTACTGCACGGCCGCTTCGATCCTGCCGAGTACATCAGCGACCTTAATGAACGTCACAAGGCCTGGGAACGTTCCGGCCAAGCCGATGAAGAGTCGCTGCTTGACACGTTGCGTCGTGCACACCATGCCGAAGTTTTCTGTACGCTGGTACGAGACCTCGAGGGGCACATCACCGTCGAGCAAGTGGCCGATGACCTGTCGGCGTTGGCCGACGCGACGCTGCAATGCACCTTGCGCTGGACCTGGATGCACCTGAAGCAGCGCCACTGCGAGGAACCACGCTTGGCAGTCGTCGCCTATGGCAAGCTGGGTGGCAAGGAGCTCGGCTACGGAAGCGACCTGGATGTCGTCTTCCTCTACGACGACGATGATGAGCGCTCGCCCGAGGTGTATGGCGCTTTCGTTCGCAAGCTCATCAACTGGCTTACATTGCGAACCGCGGCGGGCGAACTCTTCGACATCGACACTGCGCTGCGGCCCAACGGCAACTCTGGGCTTCTCGTCGCATCGATGCAAAGCTATGAGAAATACCAGACCGGCCGTGGCAGCAATACCGCATGGACCTGGGAACATCAGGCGTTGACGCGCGCGCGGTTCTGCGCCGGCTTAGAGGGCATTGCGCCGCAGTTCGAAGCCGTGCGTCGCGCCGTGCTCGGCGCGACGCGCGACCCTGATGCCTTGCGTGCCGAAGTGCAAGCGATGCGCGAGAAAGTGCGCAGTGCACATCCGTTGAAGGGGGATCTCTTCGATGTCAAGCACAGTGCCGGCGGCATGATGGATGTGGAGTTCGCGGTGCAGTACCTCGTGCTCGCGCACAGTGGCACGCATCCGCAGTTGATGGACAACGTCGGCAACATTGCGTTGCTACAGCGGGCTGAAGCAGCCGGGCTTCTGCGAGAGGGCCTGGGTACCGCCGCGGCAGACGCTTATCGCGAGCTGAGACGCGCTCAGCACAAGGCTCGCCTGGACGAGCAGCCTACTCAGGTGCCTCCAGATTGGTTGTCCGCGCAGCGCGATGCCGTGCTCGCGCTGTGGAGAGCGGTTTTTGGCTGAGCGCCCATCGATCGCAGCGGAGTGGGCTTGGTCGGCGCTTGCCGTGACCCTCGCCGTGGGGGCGATGTTGGCGTGGCCGGTGAATCGCACGGCCATCGATTGGCAACCAGGGCTTGCGTGGTCGCAGCCATGGCGCGCGTTCAGTGCCGTCTTCGTTCACTACAGCGCCTTGCATCTCGCGGCCAACCTTGCAGGGGCCGTGCTGGTGGGCGCCTTGGGCCATGCGGTGCCTGTACCGTCTCGAACGGCACTGGCCTGGTTCGTTGCCTGGCCACTCACGCAATTCGGGCTCGCGATGCAGCCGGACTTGCTTCACTACGGCGGCTTGTCCGGCGTGCTGCATGCGGGCGTAATGGTGGTCATTGTGCATCTGGTGTTCGCCGGGACCACGACACAGCGCCGCATGGGTCTCGCGATTCTTGCCGTGCTGGCAGCAAAGGTGATTCACGAAGCGCCGTGGGAGATGAGATTGCGGCGTCCGGAGGGCTGGGACATCGCGGTTGCGCCCCTGGCGCATGGAACGGGTGCCATCGCCGGGGCGATCTGCGGCATGCTCGTGGAATGGCGCCATCGTTGGCGAAATCAGTCTTCGAACATGGCTCGATGACGCAGGGAAAGCGCATCTCGACCTCTGGCCCATGTGTCTCGTCGGCTGCAATTCCTATATGGACCGAATCAAGTGGCCGTCAAGGCGACGTTGCTCGAAACTATCGGCTTGCAATTTCAAGGCTGACGACACGCGGGCGCTTCTGCCGCAGTGGATCGATATGGCCGAATCAGCTCTCGCACGGAATTGCCGTGAGCCGGCCGGCACAGAGGCTGAGAGTTTTTCGATCATGCTCGCTCATCACGCCAAAAGACTCCTGCTCGTCGTTGCAAATGCTCGCCATAGCCAAGCTATGGCTGCGCTTTGCGCCTAGATCAGGCGCCTTTTGACCTGCTGCTCGGACACGCTCGAAAACTCTCAGCCTCAAAGGCCGAACGACGACCGAATCAGCCGCGGATGCGCTTTACCAGCGATGTTGTCGAGTACCCGTCTACGAACGCGAGCGCGTGGGCATCTCCACCCCAACTGCGCACCCACTTCGTCTCTTCGAGCCTCTCGATGTCGTAGTCGCCGCCCTTCACATAGATCTGCGGCTGCACGAGTTTGAGCAGTTCGACCGGGGTCGCCTCGTCGAAGAGCGTCACGAGGCTCACGCTTTCCAGTGCGGCCAGCACGCAGGCGCGGTCGGTTTCGTTGTTGAGGGGCCGGTCCGGGCCCTTGCCCAAGGCTCGAGCCGAAGCGTCACTGTTGAGCCCGATCACCAGGCTCGCACCCAAGGACCGCCCCTGTTCGAGATAAATCACGTGGCCGCGGTGCAGGATGTCAAAGACGCCGTTTGTGAACACCACCGGCTGCGGCAACCGCGCGATGCGCGACGCCAAGTCGACGCGAGGGCAGAGCTTATCGAGGAGTTGAGCCATGTCGCGATTGTCGCGTGCACGGCGGCGCGCCGTGGCAGCGGCAGGATCATCAAAAACGGCCCACACAGGGCGAGCCGTTTGCTGCGGATCGAAGACTTAGAGGCTGAGAGTTTTTCGATCATGCCCGCTCATCACGCCAAAAGGCCCCCTGCTCGTCGTTGCAAATGCTCGCCATAGCCAAGCTATGGCTGCGCTTTGCGCCTAGATCAGGTCAGGCGCCTTTTGACGTGCTGCTCGGACACGTTCGAAATACTCTCAGCCTCTCAGGCAGGTGTCGGCCCCGGTGCCGGGTTCACCTTCGCCGCCGCAGCAGCCACAGCTGCCGTCACTTCCTTGCGATAGCGGTTGAGCTCTTGAACGCTCGCGAAACTGCGCTCCATCAGCAAGCTCATGTTGTGAAGGATGCGTTCGACGACCTTGTTTTCCCAGACTGCATCGAACTGGATCTGCTTGTCCAGCCATTGTTCCAGCCAGCTCGGATCAGGCAGGCGGCTCTGGATGGTGTCGCGCGGGAAAAGTTTTTCGTTCACGTGCAGGTTGGTCGGGTGCAATGCCTGGGCGGTGCGCCGAGCGCTGGCCATCAGCACGCCGACCTTGGCGAATGCCGCCTTGGCTTCGTCGCCGAACTTTTGCATGGCGCGCTTCATGTAGCGCAGATAGGCTCCCCCATGGCGGGCTTCGTCTCGGGCGAGGGTTTCGTAAATGGCCTTGATGACTGGCTCGGTGTGCCATTCGGCAGCTCGGCGGTACCAGTGATTGAGCCGGATCTCGCCGCAGAAATGCAGCATCAATGTTTCGAGCGCCGGGGCCGGGTCGAAGTCAAAACGGATTTCATGCAGTTCGGCCTCGGTTGGCACGAGGTCGGGGCGGTAGCGACGCAGGTATTCCATGAGCACGAGCGAATGCTTCTGCTCCTCGAAGAACCACACGCTCATGAACGCCGAGAAGTCGCTGTCATCGCGGTTGTCGCGCAGGAACATTTCGGTTGCCGGTAGCGCAGCCCACTCGGTAATCGCGTTCATCTTGATGGTCTGCGCCTGCTCGTCGGATAGCTGGCTGGCATCAAAGCGATCCCAGGGAATATCTTTGTCCATGCTCCATCGCACGGCTTCGAGTTGTTTGAAAAGTTCGGGGTATAGCATGGTATGGCCTTCACAAGGGTTCGCAATTTTAGTCGGGGGCTGGTGACAAAGCTGCTGTTCGTAGAAATATGTCAAGTTGCGGCCGCCGGCGAATGCGCCCGTGAATGCAGGAGATTTACGGGAATGCGCATGGCGGATAACCTTACCGGTGTGTACATATTTCACAAATCACCATGCAGCTTTCTCTCGGCGTTTTGACCATGCCCATTTGTTCTCTTGTCCGCATCATTGCTTGCGCGGCAATGACTCTTCCGGCCATCGCCAGCGCCGGGGACTGCCCGGCACTCTTAAACCGCGAGATTCCGCGTCTTCAAGACGAAAAGCCACAAAACCTCTGCCAGCATGCCGGCAAAGTTCTGGTCATCGTCAACACGGCAAGTTTTTGTGGCTACACCTCGCAATACAAGGGCTTGGAAGCCCTGCAACGCAACTATTCGTCTCGTGGACTCGTCGTGCTGGGCTTTCCGTCCAACGATTTCGAGCAGGAGCCGGGCAACAACAAGGAAATTGCTGCGTTTTGCGAGAACACCTTTGGCGTGAAGTTCCCGATGTTCGTCAAGTCGCACGTCTCTGGCGATTCCGGAGCCGATTTGAACCCCGTGTACGTCGACCTTCGACGTCGCAGCGGCCAAGCGCCGAAATGGAACTTCCACAAGTATCTGGTTGCCCGCGATGGGCAGAGGATACAGAGCTTCGCAAGCGACGTGGAGCCCGACAGCGCCGCCTTCTTGGCAAGCATCGAAAAGCTCCTTGCCGAGAAATGAGTTACGACATGATGTGCAAGTTGTCATTGCTTGCAAATCCGTCGTGCAAGCGCGTGCGAAATGCGTGCCCGGACGGAACTGAGGACCTGCGTTCGCGTCGAAGCCTGAGTGACGCGGCGCTGGGCAGAGTTGGAGCGACGCGATTCATCAACTTTCTGGCGTTGCACAGCCTGTCGGCTTCGCCGACTGAAATCCCGGAGCGGTTCTCCTCCTCCCTCCTCCCTCCCTCCTTCGCTGCGGGGCGCTGTGCAGCCATCTTTCTACCAAGGCCCGCCGTCCTGCGCGGCCGGCCTGATTCCTCCGTTCTGCTGTCTGGCGCCCAGCGCCTCGGGGCTTAGACTGTGGCGCGCGTCGCCATCATTGGCTCGGGCATTTCGGGCCTGTCGGTCGCCTGCGGTCTCGGGCCCTGGGCCGATGTCACTCTCTTCGAGGCGGAAAACTACTTCGGCGGTCACGCGCACACCGTAGACATCACGCTCGAAGGCCGCACGCACGGCGTCGACACCGGCTTTCTCGTCTACAACGAACGGACCTATCCGAACCTGATCCGTCTCTTTGGTGAACTGGGGGTGCAGACCGCGGCATCGGACATGTCGTTCTCGGTTCAGGTGCCCGATATCGGCCTGGAGTGGAGCGGCCGCGATATGAACGCCGTGTTCGCGCAGCGTCGCAACATCGTTCGGCCGGGCTTCTTGCGCATGCTCGGCGACATCGTCCGCTTCAATCGCATCACGACAGACATCGCCGAACGCGAGGCGGAGAAAGAACTGGACCAACCGATCTGCGAATTCTTCACTGCGAATCGCTTCGGCTGCGAATTCCGGGATTGGTACTTCCTGCCGATGATTGGCTGCATCTGGTCTTGCCCGACTGACCAAATGCTGCGCTTTCCGGTCGCTGCGATGATCCGCTTCTGCCACAACCATGGGCTGCTGCAGATCGCGAATCGCCCGCGGTGGTTCACAGTGACGGGTGGCGCGAAACACTACGTCGCCAAGATGCTGACGAAGATTCCAGATGCTCGCGTCAAGACGCCGGTGCGGCATGTCCATCGACATTTGCGCAGCCACTGCCAGTCCGAGGTGGTGGTGACAACGGACTTAGGAAGCGAACGCTTCGATCATGTCGTCTTCGCCTGCCACAGCGACCAGTCGCTGGCACTTCTGGCCAACCCTAGCTCGGCCGAGCGCGAGATCCTGGGCAGCATCACCTACCGGCCGAATCGCGCCGTGCTGCACACCGACACCTCGGTGCTGCCCAAGCGCCGGCGGGCCTGGGCGGCGTGGAATTACGAGCGGGCCATCGAGCGTATGCGCGAGCAAACTTCGGTTTGCGTGCACTACCTCATCAACCGCCTTCAGCCCTTGCCATTCGAAACGCCGGTGCTCGTGTCGCTGAACCCGGTGCGCGATCCTCGGCCTGCCACCGTGCACGGAGAGTTTGAGTATTCGCACCCTGTCTTCGACCAGGCTGCCATCGCCGCACAACGTCGCGTGCCCAGTCTGCAGGGCGTGGGCAATACCTGGTACTGCGGCGCTTGGACTCGTTATGGTTTCCACGAGGACGGCCTGACGTCAGGTCTTGCTGTGGTGGAAGCGCTCAAGCAGAAAATTGCAGCGTCGTTGGTCGCGAGCGAGGCGGCTTGAGTACGCCAGGCCGCTCCCACGACGAGCATCGCAGTGCACAGCATGAACGGACTCCTCCGGCCGAGGCACTCATCGGCGTGGGTGAAGTTCGCCACAGCCGTCTGCGACCTGTGGTTCACAACTTCTCCTACCCCACCTACTTCTTGCTTCTGCCGCTTCGCACCCTGCGCGACAAGCCATGCGAGGCCTTATCGCGCAACCGCTTCGGGCTCCTGAGCTTCCACGATCGAGATCACGGGGACGGTCGAGCCGACGCGCTCTCCTGGATCGAGGAATTGCTCGTTCGCGAAGGCATCACCGATGCGGATGGCGAAGTCTGGCTGCACTGCTATCCGCGCGTGCTCGGCTATGCCTTCAAGCCAGTGAGTTTCTGGTACTGCCACCGCAAGAACGGTTCGCTCGCGGCCATCGTGGTCGAGGTGAACAACACGTTCGGCGAACGCCACTGCTATCTGCTCGCCGGCAAGGACGTCGGATGGGGACGCGAGCTGCGTGCCAGCAAGGTGTTCCACGTCTCGCCCTTCTGCGACATCGGCGGCGGCTACCGCTTTCGCTTCCTGCGTACTGACGTGCCCACGTTTCGGCCGAAGCGTATCCAACCCACAAGGATGATCGCCCGCGTTGACCACGACGATGCAGAAGGCCCGCTTTTGCAGACAAGCGTATCGGGTTCGCTCGCGCCGCTGACGCGTCAAAGCAGCCTTCGGGCATTCGCGCAGATGCCGTTCATGACCTTCAGCGTGATCGCGCGAATTCACTGGCAGGCGCTGAAGTTGTGGACCAAGCGCGTGCCGTTCTTCAAAAAGCCGAACGCTCCCAAAGCCTTCCTCACGCGTTGAACCCGACCCATTTTTTGAGATGAGCACCACAAGTTTCGCGCCACTCTTCCTCCCCGAATCGGCCCCGGCCGCCGCCCGCGCGGTGTTCCGGCTCATGAAAAACATCAAGCGCGGAACGATGTCGGTGCAGATCCCTGACGGCAGCACCTTGCTGTTCGGAAAGCCCGGGGAAGGCGGCCCGCGAGCGGTGATTCGTCTGCGCAACTGGAACGTCTGCGCCGCCGCGTTGAAGTCGGGCGACATTGGCTTCGCCGAAACCTACGTCGCAGGCGACTGGACCACGTCCGATCTCATCGCCCTTCTCCAGCTATTCATCGCCAACCGAGACGAGGTCGAGCAGGTCATCTACGGCACTTGGTGGGGCTCGCTGTGGTGTCGGGTCAAGCACCTCGTCAACCGCAATTCACGCCGTGGCAGCAAGCGAAACATCCGCGCGCACTACGACCTCGGCAACTCGTTTTACGAGTTATGGCTGGATCCGACCATGAACTACAGCAGCGCATGGTTCGACGGCGATCTCGATGCGCCGATGGAAGTGGCTCAATTGGCCAAGGTGCGGCGTTCATTGACGGAATGCGGCGTTAAGGCCGGCGATCGCGTGCTTGAGATTGGTTGTGGCTGGGGTTCGCTGGCCGAATGCGCGGCCCGTGACTTTGAAGCGCGGGTGACAGGGGTGACCTTGTCGGGCGAGCAACTCGAATGGGCGCAGCGGCGGCTTGGCGAAGCCGGCCTCCACGCCGATCTGCGCTACCAGGACTATCGCGACATTGGGGATGGTCCGTTCGACGCGATCGCGTCGATCGAGATGTTCGAAGCCGTGGGGTGCGAATACTGGCCGGTATTTTTCGAGACGGTACGCAACAAACTAAAGCCGTCGGGCAAAGCCTGTATCCAGACCATCGTCATCCGCGACGATCTCTTTGACCGCTACGTGAAATCAACCGATTTCATTCAGCAATACGTCTTCCCGGGCGGCTTGCTGCCGAGCCCCTCCGGGTTTCGAAAGGCGGCTCGAGAGGTCGGCCTGCAAGTGATCAACGAGCTCGACTTCGGCTCCGACTATGCCGAGACTCTTCGCCGCTGGCGCGAGCGTTTTCTTGCCGCCGATGCTCGCGTGAGACGATTGGGATTCGACACTCGGTTCATGCGCCTCTGGGAGTTCTACCTCGCCTATTGCGAGGCAGCCTTCGCGACCGGCAACACAAGCGTCATCCAGTTCACGCTGCAACGTGCCTGAGCATTCGATGAAGGCGGGGCCAAGGCGCGGCCGCAGGTGATGGCCGATTCCCCGGTGCCCGCCTTTGCGGCGGCGGCCGCATGAGCTTCCTCACCATGCACGTCGCTGCCAAATCCGCATGTAGACGGGCGATGGCTTCGTCGATTGCCCGAAGATGAAACGGATGACGAGCCATGACTGCCAGATCGACTGATTCACGCGTACAACGAATTGTCACGCTGTTCGAGCACTTCACGCCCGCCGACGTGAAGTGCTTGTCTCAGTACTACGCGCCCGACGCACGATTCAAAGATCCCTTTAATGACGTGAGCGGCATCCCCGAGATTGAACGAGTCTTTAATCACATGTACGTGGCACTTGACGATCCGCGCTTCGTGATCCGCGATGTGATAGTTGAAGGCGATCAATGCTTCCTGACCTGGGACTTCATGTTCCGCTTCAGGCGTTTCAACGGCGAAGTGCAAGCCATTCATGGAGGGTCGCACCTGCGGTTCGACGCGCAGGGGCTGGTATGCCTGCATCGTGACTACTGGGATGCCGCCGAGGAGTTGTATGAAAAACTTCCTCTCATCGGCGCTTTGATGCGATGGCTCAGGCGCCGAGCAACTTCTTGAACTGTCTGTGTAGGACAGCGGCTGCCATGTCGTGTGATGCGCCGAGAGTTCTCGTATCCCGCCTACTCGTGTCTTGTTTTTGCGATATGCCTTCGCGTCCCTCAACGCAGCCAGCCCTTGCGCCGAAAGTAGATGAACGGCGCCGCCACCGACGCGACCATCAGAGCGAGCGCGTACGGGTACCCTATTGACCAGTCAAGCTCGGGCATGCTTTTGAAATTCATGCCGTAGATGCTCGCGATGAGCGTCGGCGGCAGCAGCGCGACGCTTGCGACAGAGAAGATTTTGATGATCTTGTTCTGGTTGATGTTGATGAAGCCGACCGTGGCGTTCATCAGGAAGTTAATCTTGTCGAAGAGAAAGGTCGTGTGGCTGTCGAGCGAATCGATGTCGCGCAGGATCTGCCGCGCTTCTTCGAACTGCTCGGCATTGAGCATGCGGCTTCGCATCATGAAACTCACGGCACGCCGTGTGTCCATCACGTTTCGGCGGATGCGCCCGTTCAGGTCTTCTTCCTTGGCAATGGCCGACAGCGCCTCGCCGGCAGTCTGGTCGTTCACGTCTTGCTTGAGAACGCTGTTGCTTACGGCTTCGAGGTGATCGTAGATGCCTTCCAGAGCGTCGGCGCTGTACTCTGCATCGGCGTCGTAGAGCTTGAGCAGCACGTCCTTTGCGTCTTCAATCAAGGCCGGGATGCGCCGGGCGCGAAGGCGCAGCAGGCGAAACACGGGCAGGTCTTCGGCATGAACAGAGAACAACACGCCCTTGAACAGGATGAAGGCCACGCGCACGTTACGCGGCGCTTCGCCGTCGTCGATGAGAAAGTCGGAGCGGATGTGCAGCTCGCCGCTGTCCTCCTCGTAGAAGCGGGCAGATTCCTCGAGGTCGTCGTCGACTGCATCTTCAGGAATGGTCACGCCGAAGTGTTGGGCAATCCAGCCTTTTTCTTCGGGGGTAGGTTGTTCGAGATCGACCCAAACCGGCTGGACATGCGCCAATTCGTCGAGGCTTTCTATCTCTTCCTGGAACAGCCGGCCGCTGGCCAGCGTGAAAACGTTCAGCATGGGGACTCCGGCGAAACGAAGGCGCGGTTTCGCGCATTCGGGCCTGGGTGAAACGGTTGCGGTGGGGGAATGCGACCGTCTCACCCCGGCCAGGGCCTGCGTCAGTGCGCGGGCCTGCTGGAGTGGACGGTCATCGAGTAGGGGGCGCTTCCAAGTTGGTACTCTTAGAACCAGAAAGACCGAAATTATGGCATCCGAAAGATGCTATTTCTCGCGGTGTTAACGTTGGTGTCACCCGCTTGTCACGCTTCCCGAACACGTGCACACTGGGCTCAACGACCTCACGTCGATGCCCCCATCTCCAGCCTCGTCCTCTCGTCTTACCCCGGTTTCCCGACCCCCTGTGAAAGGAGTACCCATGAACCTGACGATCAGCGGCCATCATCTCGAAGTTACCCCGGCACTGCGCGAGTACGTGCTTACCAAACTAGACCGCGTAACCCGTCATTTTGACCAGGTGGTGGATATCAATGTGCTGTTGTCAGTCGAAAAGCTAAAGGAGAAGGAGCGCAGGCAGAAGGCCGAAGTCACGTTGCATGTGAAGGGAAAGGACATCTTCGTGGAAAATGCACACGAAGACCTTTACGCCGCCATTGATCAGTTGATGGATAAGCTGGACCGTCAGGTCTGCCGTCACAAAGACAGGCTCAATGACCACCATCATGTAGCCGCCAAGAGGCTGGACGCCACGCCGAGCTAATGATGCCCCTCGGGCGCGTCCGCTACCAATGGGCACCGTCCTGCTCGGACGGTGCGTGCGCCACGATGCAAGCAACGTGGGGATGTAATCCCCGTCAACCAAAGCGGCCTCCGGGCCGCTTTTTGCTGTATATCGCACAACCCTGCGAGCGCGGGGGGCGGTGGCGTTGCTGCCATGTAGCACCACGTGCACAATCTCCGGACTCTGTTTTGCGTATTTTTTATAATTTGATGACTCGGCTCCACGCGAGCGACCCGGCAGGCCAAATAGGCTGAAGCGGGCGCCCGGAACCCCTATGAACCGTCTCGCCGCCATCCTGCCCGCCAGCAACGTCCTGGTCGACGTGGAATCCACAAGCAAGAAGCGCGCATTCGAGCACGCGGGTCTGCTGTTCGAAAATCAGCACGCCATCGCCCGAGCCACCGTCACCGACAACCTTTTTGCACGTGAGCGCCTGGGGTCCACCGGCCTCGGTCATGGAGTTGCCATTCCGCACGGCCGCATCAAGGGCTTGAAAAACCCGCTGGCCGCCGTGCTGCGCGTGCAGCACCCGATCCCCTTCGATGCGCCCGACGACGAGTCGGTCGCGCTGCTCATTTTCCTGCTGGTGCCAGAAGCAGCTACTCAGCGGCACCTCGAAATCCTCTCCGAAATCGCCGAAATGCTGAGCGATCGCGAGCTGCGAGAACGCCTCAAGACCGAAGGCGATGCCGCGAAGGTTCACGAGCTGATCTCGAATTGGGAGCCGCTCAAATCGGTCGCCTGATCCGTGCATGTTGTACCTTCCCACCTGAAGGGGAGGCGTCCACAACATGAAACCAACAGTCATCAGCGCCGAAGCACTCTTTGAAGAACATCGGCAGGCACTGCACTGGGAATGGATTGCAGGCCATGCGCACCCCGAACGCCGCTTCGATGAAGCGGCTGTGCGCAACGCCCAGTCTGCGGCCGACTTGGTTGGCTACCTCAATTACATCCACCCCTATCGCGTGCAGCTCGTCGGGCGGCGTGAAGTGGCCTACCTGAGCCAGTCCACCCCGGATGTCATTGAGCGGCGAATTTCTCGCATCGTGACGCTTGAGCCACCGGTGCTGATCGTGGCCGACGCGCAGACGCCGCCGGACAAGCTGGTGGCCATGTGTGACAGAGCGGACATTCCGCTCTTCGTTACCGACGAATCTGCCGGCCACGTCATCGACGTGGTGCGCGGATACCTGGGCCAGCTTTTCGCCGAACGCACGACGCGGCATGGCGTATTCATGGACATCCTGGGGCTCGGGGTGCTGCTTACGGGGGAATCCGGACTGGGCAAGAGCGAACTCGGGCTGGAGTTGATTTCCCGCGGCCACGGGCTTGTGGCTGACGACGCAGTCGATCTTTATCGCGTCTCGCAGACTTCGCTGGATGGGCGTTGTCCCGAATTGCTCTTGAACCTGCTAGAAGTGCGCGGCATCGGTCTGCTCGACATCAAGGCAATCTTCGGCGAGACGGCAGTGCGGCGGAAGATGCGTTTGAAACTGATCGTGCATCTGGTGCGCAAGGAGACGCTTGAGCGCGAGTTCGAACGATTGCCCTACGAGCCAATGTACGAAGACATCCTTGACGTGCCCGTGCGCAAGGTGGTGATCGCAGTTGATGCCGGCCGCAACTTGGCCGTGCTGGTGGAGGCCGCTGTGCGAAACACCATCTTGCAACTGCGCGGCATCGACACCTATCGTGAATTCATCGAGCGCCATCAAAAGGCGATGGGCAAGGCGGAGTGAATTCGCAGCCCGGGACAACCGGGATGGGAGGATGAAACATAACTCCTGGCTACTTGTCTACTTGTGCACGCGGTGCGGGCAATTCTTCTTCGTGCACGCCGCATACAGCGACAACGAGTGCTCCTGCAATTCGAATCCGCGCGTCTGAGCCACGGCCTTCTGCCGCTTCTCGATTTCCGCGTCGTAAAACTCCTCCACTCGTCCGCAATCCATGCACACGAGGTGGTCGTGATGCTTACCCTCGTTGAGTTCGAACACCGACTTCCCAGTCTCGAAATGGTTGCGCGACAAGAGCCCCGCTTGTTCGAATTGCATCAACACTCGGTAAACCGTGGCGAGGCCCACGTCGGATCCCTCTGCCAGCAGGACCTTGAACACGTCTTCCGCCGTCATGTGGCGCTGGGTCGAGTTCTGGAAGACCTCGAGGATCTTGATGCGGGGCAGGGTGGCTTTCAGCCCGCTGCTCTTGAGTTCGTCGGCGTGTGTCATGGAGGCTCCGGGGCCAAGCGGGCGAAATCGGCCCACCCGCTAGAATCATTCATCATATCGATGGTTGACGCCCGCTGCCGGCGTTCCGATTTCCGTCACCATGCGTTCGCTTTCAGTTCCGTTTTGCCTGGTCTTCGCCGCGTTGGCGGTGACGCTCGCCGGGTGCAAGAACCTCCAGTCCTCGGACAACTTCCTCGGCGTCGTCACACCCTACCGGGTCGAAGTCGTGCAAGGTAACGTCGTCACCAAAGAGCAGGCCGACGCCGTCAAGCCCGGGATGAACCGCGCTCAGGTGCGCGACATTCTCGGCGCGCCCTTGCTGACCGACGCGTTCCACCAGGACCGCTGGGATTACGTCTTCACCATTCGTCGCCAAGGTGCCGATCCGCAGCGCCGCAGCGTGGTGGTGCTGTTCGAGGGAGAGACGCTCAAGAGCATTGATACCGGTGGGGCGTTGCCGGCGGAGCGCGAATTCGTCGCCTCCATCGATACGTTCAAGACCAATCGCAATGCACCGCCGCTTGCGTTGGACGAACAACAGATCAAGGCCTTGCCTGTCCCCTCGAAGGTCGAAACCCCCGAAGCCGCGGCCTCCGCTGTAACGCCCCCCCGGGCCTATCCTCCCCTCGAGCAACGCTGATGGACCTGCTACGAATTGCAGTTGCCGGTGCATCCGGACGCATGGGGCGCATGCTCATCGAGGCCGTGAGCGCGGCTGACGATGCGGTTCTTGCTGGTGCCCTCGATGTTCCGGGCTCGCCAGCCATCGGACACGACGCGACGGCCTTTCTTGGCAAGACCAGCGGCGTGGCGATTACCTCTGATCTGAAGGAGGGCCTTGGGAATTCGCAGGTGCTGATCGACTTCACGCGTCCTGAAGGCACGTTGGCGCATCTGGCCGCGTGCGAGTCGATGGGCGTGAAGGTGGTGATTGGCACGACTGGTTTTTCCGATGCGCAGAAGGCGCAAATCGCCGAGCACGCCAAGCACATCGCCGTGATGATGGCACCCAACATGAGCGTGGGCGTCAATGTCGTGCTCAAGTTGCTCGAAACAGCGGCTCGCGCGCTCAACCAGGGTTTCGACATCGAGGTCATCGAGGCGCACCATCGCCACAAGGTCGATGCCCCCAGCGGCACAGCGCTCGCGATGGGCGAGGTCGTGGCGAAGGCGCTCGGACGCGACTTGAAGGAATGCGCGGTCTACGGCCGCGAAGGCATCACGGGCGAGCGCGATCCATCGACCATCGGCTTTGCCACCGTGCGCGGCGGAGACATCATCGGTGACCACACTGTGCTCTTCGCGGGTGCCGGCGAGCGAATCGAGATCACTCATAAAAGCTCCAGCCGCGTCGTCTACGCACAGGGCAGCCTGCGCGCCGCGCGCTTTCTTACCACGAAAACCCAGGGGATCTTCGGCATGAACGAGGTCCTGGGCATCTGATCCTCATTTCCAAGAAGAAGGGCCACCGATGAGCGGCTTCCAGCATTTTTGGCAGCAAGGCGACGCGATCACAAGAAGCGTCGCGGCGCTGCTGCTCCTGATGTCGGTCAGCGCGTGGGTGGTGATTTTCTGGAAGGGCTGGCTGCTGCGGCGGGTGCGCGTGGACATCGAGCGTGCGGTGCCCGCGTTTTGGGCGGCGTCTGATCTCACTGTCGGGCGCGAACAGCTGGCCGCCTTTGACCGCGAAGGCGTTCTCGAACCTCTGGTCAGCGCCGCAATGGCGAGCCCGAACGCCAACACGCTCGAGGCTCGTGGGCATATCGATTCGCAACTGACCAGGCGGCTGCGTGATGCTTTGCATGCAGTGCTGGCGCAGTTGCAATTCGGCCAAGTGCTGTTGGCATCGATCGGCAGCACAGCGCCCTTCATTGGGCTCTTCGGCACGGTCTGGGGCATTTACCACGCGCTGCTCAGCATTTCGGCGGCGGGCTCGATCACCATCGAACGCGTCTCGGGGCCTGTCGGCGAGGCATTGGTGATGACTGCGGCCGGTCTCGCGGTCGCGATTCCTGCAGTTCTCGCCTACAACATCTTCGGCAATCGTGTGGCAGCCAGCGAGGCAGATCTGGAAGGCTTCGCACACGACCTGCGCGAGATGTTTGCCGATGTGGCAGAAAAATCTGCCTGAGTTACCGCCATGGCCTTCGGACGACTCGAACGCACCGCCGGCCCGCAGCCGATGAGCGATATCAACATGACGCCGCTCATCGACGTGATGCTGGTCCTGCTGGTGATCTTCATGATCACCGCGCCGCTGATGACTTCGAGCCTCAAGCTTGATCTGCCCAAGACTGATGCGGCGCAGCCGACTGATACACCGAGCTTTGTCTCTGTGGCGATCGATCCGCAGGGCAAGGTGTTCGTGGGCGACGAGGCGATGGATGCCGCGGCTTTTGCCAAGCGTATGGCGGACGTGGCCAAGAAGAATCCGCAGACCGAGGTGCAGCTTCGTGCGGACAAGACTGTGCCCTACGGACAGGTGGCCGAGTTGATCGGGGTGGTTCAAAAAGCGGGCTTAAACCGAATCGGGTTCGTGGCGCAGCCGACCAAATAGCAGCGCAGCTTGACTGCACTGAGACAAGGGATAGAAGGGTACTGCTTCCTATGGATGAAGAAAGCTGCTTTCTATAATCGGCTGACTTCTATCGGGGCCGACGCTCCCGATCTCCCCGATTCGTGCCATTGCGGCCTATCCCATGAATCCAGACTTCAAACCCGACGAGATCGAGCGCGCCGCGCAGGCCGCATGGAACGCCCGCGACGCCTACCGCGTCAACGAGGACACGGCCAAGCCCAAGTACTACGCGTGCTCCATGCTGCCGTACCCGAGCGGCAAGCTCCACATGGGGCACGTGCGCAACTACACCATCAACGACATGATGGCGCGCTACCTGCGCATGAAGGGCTTCAACGTTCTGATGCCCATGGGCTGGGACGCCTTCGGCTTGCCGGCCGAAAACGCGGCCATTGACAAGAAGGTGGCACCTGCCCAATGGACGCGCGACAACATCGCCGACATGAAGTCGCAGATGCAGCCTCTGGGTCTTGCTTTTGACTGGTCCCGCGAAGTCGCCACCTGCGACCCGTCGTACTACAAGTGGAACCAGTGGTTCTTCCTGAAGATGCTCGAAAAGGGCCTCGCCTACAAGAAGACGCAGGTCGTGAACTGGGACCCGATCGACCAGACGGTGCTCGCCAACGAGCAGGTGGTTGACGGCAAAGGCTGGCGCAGCGGCGCGCCCGTCGAGCGGCGTGAGATCCCGGGCTACTACCTCGCGATTACGCATTACGCGGACGAATTGCTTGCCAACGTGGCCGACCCCGCAAGCCCCGACTACCTGCACGGCTGGCCCGAACGCGTGCGCCTGATGCAGGAGCATTGGATTGGCAAGAGTGAGGGCGTGCGCTTCGCCTTCCGGCACGACATCAAGGATGACAGCGGCCACCTGATCCAGGACGGCCAGCTGTGGGTCTTTACCACGCGTGCCGACACCATCATGGGCGTGACCTTCTGCGCAGTCGCCGCCGAGCATCCGTTGGCCGTGCACGCCGCGAAGCACGATCCGAAGCTCGCCGCCTTTATCGAGAAATGCAAGATGGGCGGCACGACCGAGGCAGAGCTCGCGCTGAAGGAAAAGGAAGGCTTGCCCACGGGGCTCTTCGTTCAGCACCCGCTCACAGATGAGCCAATCGAGGTCTGGGTCGGCAACTACGTGCTCATGAGCTACGGCGACGGTGCCGTGATGGGCGTGCCGGCGCACGACGAGCGCGACTTCGCCTTCGCGAAGAAGTACGGCATCGACATCCTTCAAGTCATCGCAGTCGATGGTGAAGAGTTCACCTATGACCATTGGCAGGATTGGTACGCAGACAAGCAGCGCGGCATTACCATCAACTCCGACAACTTCAGCGGCATGCCCTACCAGGTGGCGGTCGATGCGGTGGCAAAGGCTCTCGAGCACAAGCACCTGGGCGGCAAGAAGACGACCTGGCGCCTGCGCGACTGGGGCATCAGCCGGCAGCGCTACTGGGGCACGCCGATCCCGATCATCCATTGCGATGCGTGCGGCGTCGTCCCGGTGCCCGAGAAGGACCTGCCGGTCGTCCTGCCCGAGGACCTGATTCCCGACGGCTCGGGCAATCCGCTCGCCAAGCACGGCGCGTTCCTGAACGTCGCGTGTCCGACCTGCG
>Ga0207678_10000461_pt1 | contig 36900 bp, 37 predicted proteins | sample KBSC63metaG_FD_184319 | JGI IMG/M metagenome (GOLD analysis project Ga0207678, IMG submission 184319) | Corn rhizosphere microbial communities from Kellogg Biological Station, Michigan, USA - KBS C6-3 metaG (SPAdes) (version 2) | ecosystem: Host-associated > Plants > Roots > Rhizosphere > Soil ... | reverse complement strand
GAGCCCGGCTACGGCTCCGGAGAACCCGGCTACGGCTCCGGCGGCTTCCGCCCGACCGGCGAGCCGACCTACCCGGGCGAGTCGGGAGCCGGTTACCCGACCGGTGACGAGCCCGGCACGCGCCCGCCGCGGGGCTACGAGGGCGGCGCGGAGGACCCGACGTGGAGGACGCCGTGACCACCGGCCCCGGCTACTCCGACCCGGTCCGCGCCGGGACCGACTACCCCGGCACCGACTACCCGGGCACCGACTACCCGGCCACCGACCACGCCGGCGGGCTCGTCGGGGATCCGGTCGGCGAGCCGTTCGGTGGTCCGGTCGAGGACCCGGCCGACCACTCGGTCGGCGACCTGCTGGGTCGGGTGACCAGCGACCTCTCGACGCTCATGCGGAAGGAGGTCGAGCTGGCCAAGGTCGAGATCAAGGAGGAGGCGACCAAGGCCGGCAAGGCGAGCGGCACGCTCGTCGGCGCCGGGCTGGTCGGCTTTCTCGTGCTGGTGTTCCTGTCGCTGGCGGTGATGTTCGGTCTCGACCAGGTGATGCCGATCGGCTGGGCCGCCGTCATCACGGCCGTGCTGCTCGCGATCGTCGCGGCGGTGCTGTTCGTCGTCGGCCGCCGGCAGCTCCAGCAGGTGAATCCCAAGCCCGAGCAGACCGTCGAGACGCTGAAGGAGGACGTCCAGTGGGCGAAGAATCGGACCAGCTGAGGCGGGAGATCGAGCAGACCCGACGGGAGCTCGGCACCGACGTGGACGCGCTGGGAGAGAAGGTGTCGCCGCGGCGGGTGATGGAGCGCCGGGTGGACCGGACCAAGAACGCCATCGGCGGCGTCAAGGAGAGGATCATGGGGACGACATCGGATGCGAGCTCCTCGGCCGGCGGCGCGATCTCCGGCGCCGCGTCGAGCGTGCAGGACAGGATGTCCGGGGCCGCCTCGGGCGTCCAGCACGCGGCCTCCTCGGTCGGCGACACCGCCACGGACACCGCCTACCGGGCGCGCCGGCAGGCCCAGGGCAACCCCCTCGCGGCCGGGCTGATCGCGTTCGGTCTCGGTTGGCTGGTGTCCTCGCTGCTGCCGCCCTCGGAGAAGGAGCGCCAGCTGGCCCACCAGGTCAAGGACCAGGCGCAGCCGGCGGTGCAGGCGGTCGGCCAGCAGGCCGGACAGGCGCTGTCGGAGATGAAGGACAACCTGCAGCAGCCGGCCCAGGAGGCGGTCGAGTCGGTCAAGCAGACCGCGAGCGACGCCGCCGGAACCGTCAAGGACGAGGCGCGGTCGGCTGCCGGGGACGTGAAGGACCAGGCGCAGGACTCCACCCAGCGCGTCCGCGGCCAGGCTCCGTCGTCCCGGTAGCACCCCCGTTCGCCCGGGTGGGGTCGGGAAGCGGCCCCACCCGGTGAACGGATAACCTCCTGGAAATGAACGGCCAGGGTTGGCCCGCCGGCTGTCCGGGCGCCAGCCGGCCAACGCGGTGCTGTCCTGCACGTACATCGACGGCCGCGGCGTGCTGCGGGACCTGCTGCGCACCTGCACCGCCTCCGGCTGGGCGGTGACGAGGGTGGAGACCCGGCCGGCAACGGCCGCGCTCGGTCCGGACGGCGAGGCCGGGCCGCCGCTGGTCCGGGTCCGGCTGGAGCTGCACGGCGAGGGCTCGGAGACGGGCCTGATCGCGGCGCTCGACGACGTCGACGGCGTGATCGAGGTCGGCAGCGAAGACCTCGACGACGAGTGAGCCGGTTGGACCGGCCGGCCGGCACTCCGTCGTACCGGCCGGCCGTCGTCAACCCGCCCGGCGCACCTGGGCCGGACCGGTCGCGATCTCGAAGCCGTGCTCCGTCCCGGACAGCTCCAGCAGCCGGACGACCACCGGGCTCGGGTCGCGCAGCAGCAGCGTGGCGTGCCGAGCCGCCAGCCGGCGCCGCACCGCGAGCAGCGTGGTGAGCGCCTCGGCGTCCATGAACGTCGCCCCGGACAGGTCCACCTCGACCCGGGTCGGCCGCCGGCTCACCACCGTGTCGAGCACCGCCCGCAGCAGCGGCGCGGTGGAGATGTCCACCTCCCCCTGGACCTGCACCAGCTCGGTGGTCCCGGTCCGGCGGGTGTCGACCACGAAGTGCGGCGGAGCGGAAGCGGCGGCGGTCACCGGTCACCCTCCTCGGCAGCGCAGCAACTGACCCGACCACGATCCCCCGGCCCGACCGGCGCAGCGCCGGTACCGCCTGACGGTTGCCTGACAACCTCTTTGGTCAGGGCGTACGGGTCGGTGCCGGGGTCGAGGATGGAGACATCGTCGGGCGTTCGGTCGCGGTCGGTGTCGCCGTCGGAGGAGCGGGGGGCGACCGGAGGATCTCCGGCTGGTCCTGTGCCTTGACCCCGCACCCGACGACCGCGGCGGCGACCAGCCCGGCGGCCAGCAGGCACGCGGCGCCCCGCCGGCTCATCCGCCCGCTCATCCGCCCGTCCATCCGCCAGCTCATCGGCTGGCGCCGAGCTCGACGACGAACCGGGCCCCGCCGCCCGGCCGGTCGGTCACCCAGACCCGGCCGGAGTGCAGCCGCACGTGCTGCGCCACCAGCGCCAGGCCGAGACCGCTGCCGGTGTCCTCGATCCGGCGGTCCCGGTCGGACACCCGGGCGAACCGCTCGAAGATCCGTTCCCGCTCCTCCACCGGCACCCCCGGGCCGGCATCGTCCACCTCCAGCCGTGCCACCCGGTCGGCCTGGCAGACCGCGACCCGGACCAGCCCGCGGCCGTGCCCCTCGGCGTTGTCGACGAGGTTGGACACCACCTGCTCCAGCCGGCGCCGGTCGCCGAGCACCGGCACGGGCCGGGGCGCCTCCACCGGCACCGCCCGATCCCCCGCCGAGGACCTGGCCACCACGTACCGGGCCAGCTCGGCGAGGTCGAGCCGCTCCGCCGAGAGCCGGAACGCCCCCTGGTCCACCCGGGAGATCTCCAGCAGGTCGCCGACCAGCCGGCGGAACCGGCGCAGGTCGGCGTCGAGCAGGTCGATCGCGTGCCGGGCGGCGGGCGAGGCCTCGTCCCGGCGGCGGACCAGCACCTCCATCGCCGCGGCCATCGTCGTGACCGGCGAGCGCAGCTCGTGACTGACGTCGGAGGCGAACCGGGCGTCCCGGGCCACCCGCTCCTGCAGGTCGCCTGCGGTCTCGTTGAACGCCGCCGCGATCGGGCCGAGGTCCTTGTCGTCCCGCTCGGGCAGCCGGGTGGACAGGTCGCCGTGCGCGATCCGGGCCGCGGCCGCGGTCAGCTCGGTCAGCGGGCGAAGCACCCGGCGGCTGGCCCACCAGCCGATCGAGCCGCCGAGCAGGCCGCTGGCCAGCACGCCGCCGAGCAGCATCAGGCTGACGAACCGGAAGATCCGGTCCAGGTCGCGCAGCGGGAACACCTCGACGTACGTGGCCCGGGAGTCGGGCAGCTGCATCGCCACCGCGACCAGCGGCGCGCCGCCGACCCGCAGCCGCTGCCTGGCGATGTCGCCCCGGTCGGCCGCGGCGATCAGTGCCGGCGGCATGTCGGCGACGTCGATGTTGTCGGTCGCCGTTCCGCCGGCGATCCAGCCGTCCGGCTGCCGGACGAAGATCGCGGCGCCCGGTGACGAGGCCAGGCCGGTCAGCAGCGCGCCGAGGTCCGACGAACCGCTGGTCAACCGGGTGTCCAGGAGCCGCGCGTTGACCAGTGTCTGGCGGCTGACGCTCTGCTCGCGCTGCTGCAGCATGTAGCCGGTGGTGAGGTTCCAGGTCGCGACGGCGACCACGGCCGAGACCGCGACCGAACCGAGCGCGAAGGCGGCCACCACGCGGTGCCGCACGGGCACCCGCGCCAGCGGTCTCATTCGTCCCGCCCGGCCAGCCGGTAGCCGACTCCCCGGACGGTCAGCACCAGCCGCGGCGAGCTCGGGTCGTCCTCCACCTTGCGGCGCAGCCGCCGCACGTGCACGTCCAGCAGCCTGGTGTCGCCGAAGTAGTCGTAACCCCAGACCCGCTCCAGCAGCTGCTCGCGGGTGACCACCCGGCCACCGGCCGCGGCCAGCTCCGACAGCAACCGCAGCTCGGTCAGCGTCAGGCGCAGGTCCTCGCCGCGGCGGGTGGCCACACCCCGGTCGGGATGGATCTTGACGTCGCCGGCGGCGAGCACCGTCGGCACCGGCGGCCGTGCCCGCCGCAGCAGCGCCCGCACCCGGGCGGCCAGCTCGCTGGCCACCACCGGCTTGGTCACGTAGTCGTCGGCCCCGGCCTCCAGCCCGCGGATCACGTCCTCCGAGCCGGACCGCGCGGTGATCACGATGATCGGCAGGTCCCCCTGCGACCGTACGGTCCGGCAGACGGCGAACCCGTCCATCCCCGGCAGCATCAGGTCGAGCAGCACGACGTCGAAGTCGTCCTGCTTGATCAGCTTGAGCGCGGCCTCGCCCGAGCCGGCCTCGACCACCTGGTAACCCTCGTCGACCAGGCCGAGACCGAGCGCGGTACGGATACGGGGGTCGTCCTCGACGAGCAGCAGGCGGTCGGCCACCCGACCATCCTGCTACCGCCCGCTGTGCGGCGTCAGCTTGACGGTCAGTGTCCCGACGTCGTTGCCGAGCTCGAGCACGGTCAACTCGCCGCCCGCGTCGCGGTAGCGCCCGGTGCCGCCGACGACCGCCAGGTGCTTGTCCGGCGCGTCGGTGACCAGGCCCTGGAAGGCGATCTGCCCGGCGGGCAGGCTGACCGTGCCGACGCAGTGGGTCTGGAAGTGGCCGCCGGCGAGCAGCGCGGTGATCGTGCAGGCGCCGCCCTGGACGCCGACCTGGCGACCGTGGTCGAGGATCCGGTCCTGGAACACGAGCATGTCCCCGATCCCGAACCCGGGCGCGCCGACGTCGACGACGTTCTCCGGCAGCGGGCGGAAGGCGATGTCATACCGCAGCACCGTCCCCTTGCCGGCGGCGGCGGTCGCGGCGGTGGGCGCCGCCGAGGCTGAGACCGCGCCGCCGACGAGGACGGCGACGACCCCGAGCCCGACGATCCAGGTTGACCTGCGCACAGCGACCTCCCCGTAAGATTTGATTAGACTGACAGTATGAGTGATTGCTGCGGCCGTCAATGAGCCCGCGGCCGTACAACCTGGGCGCCCGCACCGCGGCGGTGGCCGGGACCAGGCAGAAGGTCGTCACCGCTGCGCGCCTGCTGTTCGCCGAGTCCGGCTTCCACCGGGTCTCGCTGGACGAGATCGCCCGGCGGGCGGACGTGGCCCGGGCGACCGTCTACCACCAGTTCGGCTCGAAGCTCGGCGTGCTGGGGGCGGTGGTCGAGGACTACGAACGACGGGCCGGGCTCGCGGCGCTGGCCGAGCTGGTCGAGACCGGCCCGGTGACGACGCTGGTCCGGGACGTGGTCACCGCCGGCTGCCGCTACTGGTCGACCGACCCGGCGCTGGCCCGCAGCATGATCGCGTTCGCGGTGACCGACCCGCAGGCGGCGGACCTGCTGGCCGGCCACGACGCCGGCCGGCTACGGCTGCTGACCCGGATGGTGGACCGGCTCGACCTGCCCGACCCGGAGCGGGCGCTGGACGCGCTCTGGCTGCTGACCGGCTTCGCCGCGTACGACGATCTGGCCCGTGGGCGCGGGCTGAGCACCTCCCGCGCCGCCGAGCTGCTGTCCGGACTGGCGGAAGAGGCGCTCCGGCCGGCGGCAGGCTGAGGTCGAGCCCAGCCTGCCCGACCTGCCGAGGGAGTCGGACCGGCTGCTCCGGCTGATCCCGGTGCGGCCGCGCGAGGAACCCGGCGCGGCCGGTGACCGACCCGGCGCACGTCGGGTCAGCGGAACGTGTCGGCCGCGGCCTGGATCTTCGCCAGGTAGCCCTCCCACCACTCGGCATCGCCGACCGCGTCGTGGTCGCGCCCGCCCTGCCCGTCGATCGTCTCCCGGATGATCTCGGCGTGACCCGCGTGCTGCGCGGTCTCGGCCAGCATCCGGGCCAGCAGGTGACCGAACGTCGTGTGCTGCCGCTCCGCCGGCCACCAGTCCACGAATGCCGGCGCGTCCAGCGGCACCTCGGCGATCACCGCGTCGGAGTTGCGCCAGACCTCCCGGTAGAGCCCGACGATCCCGTCGCGGGACTCCTCGGCGGTGGCCCACATGTCGCCGCTCTCCCAGGCCGAACCGTCCTCGTTCCACGGGATCGGCACCGGCACCGGCCGCCCGACGCACTCACCCAGGTATCCGGCCTCGACACCGGTCAGGTGCTTGACCAGACCGAGCAGGTTGGTGCCGGACGGCATGACCGGGCGGCGCGCGTCGTAGTCGCTCACCCCGTCGAGGGCACGCAGCACCGCGTCCCTGGACTGCTGCAGGTAGTGCCGCAGGTCGTCGTTGATCACGGTCGGACCGTAGCGCCGGCCTCCGACAGATCGGCGCGCACCGGCGACACGCGCGGCGAACCGATGCTTGTCCGTCGTCAGGCCTGTTCAGCGTGTTAGCTTGCCAGGACGTCTGCGGGACTCCGAGAGGGGGACGGGTGCCCCGACCCGTCGACTCCAGGGCGACCTATCTCCCCGGCCTCGATGGGGTACGCGCGGTCGCGGTCATCGCGGTCCTTGGCTACCACTTCGGCGTTCCGCACATGGACGGCGGCCTGCTCGGCGTCAGCGTCTTCTTCACGCTGAGCGGCTTCCTCATCACCGGCATCCTCATCACCGCGTGGCAGCGGACCGGCCGGATCCCGCTCGGCCGGTTCTACCTCGGCCGGGCCCGGCGGCTGCTGCCGGCGCTCGCGGTCGTCCTGCTGACCGTGCTCGCCGTCACCGCGCTGGTCGACCGGTCGGCGCTGGCCAAGCGATGGGACGAGACCGTCGCCGCCGGCTTCTACGTCAGCAACTGGTTCACGATCCGGACCGGCTCGTCGTACTTCGACCTGTTCTCCGGGCCGAGCCCGCTCGAGCACCTCTGGTCGCTCGCGGTCGAGGAGCAGTTCTACCTGATCTGGCCGCTGCTGCTGCTGGTGCTGCTGAAGCTGACCGGTGGCCGCAAGCCGCGGGTCGCGCTGATCGCGGCCGGTCTGGCCGCGGTGTCGTTCCTGCTGCTGGCCGTCTTCGCGCACCCGGGCATCGACAACACCCGCGCGTACGAGGGCACCGACACGAGGGCGGGTGAGCTGCTCGTCGGCGCCGCGCTGGCGCTGGTCTACCGGCCGAGCCGGATCACGTTCACCCCGCCGCGCTCCGTCCGGGCCGGTGTCGACCTGGCCGGACTGGCCGCCCTGCTCGGCATCGTCTGGATGGTCACCAACACCTCGACGTTCTCGCTGTCGCTCTACCGGGGCGGCCTGCTGCTGCTCGCGCTGCTGTCCGCGCTGCTGCTGGTCGCGGTGTCCTACCCGGGAAGCGTGTCCGGCCGGGTGCTCGGCGCGCCGGTGCCGCGCTGGATCGGCGAGCGCTCGTACGGGATCTACCTCTGGCACCTGCCGGTGGTCGCCTTCACCCCGCACCACCCGCTCGGCGCCCCCGGCGACTGGTTCTGGCCGGCCACCCTCGACCTGGCGCTGACCCTGCTGCTGGCCTCGTTGTCCTGGACGCTGATCGAGGACCCGGTCCGCCGGCACGGGCTGCGGAGCCTGGTCCGCCGGCCGGTCGTGCCGTACCGGCGCGGCAAGCGGCCGCCGCGTCCGGTGATGGCCGGTGCGCTGGCGGTGGTCGCGATCGCGACCACCGCGTTCTCGCCGGCCAGCCTGATCACGGCGAGCTCGAACCAGGGCCCGGTGGTCGCGGACGGCGGCGTGACGCCGCCGGAGCCACCGCAACCACCGATCCCCTCGGCGTCGTCGCGCGCGGCCGCGAAACCCACCCCGACGGCCCGGGCCACCACGCCAGCCGGGACGGCGCCGGCCGGGACGGTGCCGGTCGGCGCCGGCCGGGCCAGGACGACCGCCTGCACCAGCGTGGTGCACGTCGGCGACTCCACCTCGATCGGGCTGATGGACCCCAACTACCTGCCCGACCCGCGCGACCGCATCGACAGCCAGTACCGCCGGGTCGGGGCGAAGCACGTGCAGACCGACATCCTCGGCGCCCGCTCGATCGTCGAGCGTTACAAGGGCCAGCCCAACGCCCAGGAGGCGACCGCGAAGCGGATCGGCTCCGGCTACGACGGCTGCTGGGTGTTCGCCCTGGGCACGAACGAGGCCGCCAACGTCGCGGTCGGCAGCAACGTCGGCCTCGACCAGCGCATCGACCTGCTCATGCAGGAGATCAAGGGCCAGCCGGCGATGTGGCTGACGGTCAAGACGCTGCGCTCGTCCGGTCCGTGGGCCGAGGCGCAGATGCAGAAGTGGAACGCCGCCCTGCAGCGGGCCTGCGGGCGCTACCCGAACATGCGCGTGTACGACTGGGCCGCGCAGGTGAAGGACCCGTGGTTCATCTCGGACGGGATCCACTTCACCACGCCCGGATACCGCGAACGGGCCCGGCGTACCGCCCAGGCCCTCGCCACCGCCTTCCCGGCCGACGGCAGGTCACCGGGCGGGTGCCTGGTCACTCCCTGAGTCCTTTTGCCATGTCTTTCCCACACCTCTGGCGGATAGGCGGACAGGCCGGCGGGATAGAGGCTGGCCCCATTCGTGTGTCGGAGAGGGGATCGCCATGAGCTTCCGCCCCCGCCGAGCCGGCGCGCTCGCCGCCGGCCTGCTGACCGCCGCCGCGCTGATCGCGCTCGGCCAACCCGCCTCGGCCGCGACCGGCCGGGCCGCCGGACCGGAGTCGGTCGACGCGGCCGCCCCGAGGGTCGCGAAGAACGCCGACCAGGCCCGGCACCGGGTGCCGAACCCGCTGCTCAAGGAGGTGCTCGGCGAGGAGGACGAGGGCGAGAGCGAGGACGACCCGGCCCTCTCCGCCCTCTGCCAGGAGTTCGTCGGCAAGCCCAACCCCTACCGGAACCCGGCGCCGAACGTCGACCAGATCGTCGGTGACACGATCGTGACGGTCGGGAGCCAGACCGGCTGCAGCAGCGCGCAGAACGAGACCTCGATCGCGGTCAACCCGTTCAACCCGCGCAACATCGTCGCCGGCGCCAACGACTACCGCGTCTTCGTCGACCGGGAGCAGCGCAACGACAGCACCGGCTGGGCGTACACCAGCTTCGACGGCGGCAAGACCTGGAAGAACCAGGTGCTGCCGGGGCTGACGGTCGCGACCGGTGCGACCGGCGCGCTCACCGCGATGGACGCGGCCGGCGACCCGGTGCTGGCCTTCGGCCCGCGCAACACCGTCTACTACGGCAACATCGTGTTCAGCCGGGCCGCTCCGGCCGCCGGCGGCACCGAGGCGCCCAGCGGCATCGTCGTGTCGGTCTCCCGGGACGGCGGTGCACACTGGGCCCGCCCGACGATCATCCAGCTCGACGGCGCCGACGCGACCGGCGCGCTGACGCCCACCACCTTCTTCAACGACAAGATCTGGCTCGCCGCCGACAAGAGCTCCGGTCGGGTGTACGTGAGCTGGACCCGGTTCGCCGACACCCCGGACGGCGACTACCTCGAGTCGCCGATCGTGGTGTCCGCCTCCACCGACTTCGGCCGCAGCTTCGGGCCGTTCACCCGGGTCGACACCACCCTGGACGCCTTCACCGGCGGCCTCACCCCGTTCTCCCAGGGCTCCAACCCGCAGGTCGCCCGGGACGGCACGGTCTACATCGCGTACGAGGGCACCGAGTGCGCGACGCTGGCCTGCGACGGACTCGACGACCGGGACGTGACCGTGGTCGCCCGCTCGACCGACCACGGCCGCACGTTCAGCCACTCGATCGTCGACACGAACTTCGACTTCCCGTTCAACGAGGCGGTCGGCAGCCTGACCCTGACCGGGGAGAACTTCCGGATCAACAGCTACCCGCAGCTCGCGTACGACCCGGTCACCGACCGGCTGGCGCTGAGCTGGAACGACGACCGCAACGGCCGCTACACCGACGCCGGCGAGTCGATCCGGACCAACGGCGACACGATCGTGGCCTCCTCGCGCGGCGGCCGGGACTGGACGGTCCGGGTGATCGGGACGCCGCAGGACGAGGTGTTCAGCGCCGTGGCGACGCTCGCCGGCCTGGTCGCGGTCAGCACGTACACCAGGCACTACGACCCGCACGGGGTCGGGCTGGACTACGCCTACTGGAAGGGGCTCGGGGTGACCGGGCTGCGGTCGTCGGCGATCCGGCGGATCACCACCCAGACGTCCGACCCCAGGATCCAGTTCGCCGCGCCCAGCCTGGAGAACCCGGACGAGACCCTGCAGGGCGTGTTCATCGGCGACTACTCGGCCATCGCGGTCGGGGCCGACCTGCGGCTGCACCCGTGCTGGACGGACTTCCGCGGCCGGCCCGGCGTGACCGCGCCCAACCAGGACGCCTACACGCAGAGCATCTCGTTCCTGAGCTGAGCGGAGGACTGTCGGGCGGAATTTACTCCGCGTTTGCCGGCCGCTGGTTACCGTCGCGGCATCGGGGGATTGCAGCACGCAGTCGGACCGGAGCCGCAGGGGGTCGACAGTGGTGGATGCGCTGCCGCATGAGGCGGCTGTCCGGTGACGGCTGCCGGCGTGACCGCGCTCGGCCTGGCCACCGACCCCGCTGCCGGTCTCGGCGCCGACGGTGGGGCCGGGCGGCCGGGGCGGCGGTGGGCCGACCTCGTCCGCGCCACGCTCTCGGGCGGCGTCGCGGTCGCGCTGATCGTGCTGCTGGTCCGGCACCGCGCGCTGCTCGACGCCGGCTCGGACAGCGTCGCCGGCGCCGACTCCGCCTGGATCGGGGTGGCCGCCGCCGGCACCGTCCTGCTCTGGACGGCCGGCACGGTCAGCCAGCTCGGCTCGGTGCGGCCGCGGCTGCCGCTGTTCCGGCTGTTCGCGGTGCAGGTCGCGGCGACGTTCGCGAACCACGTCCTGCCCGGCGGGTCCGGTGGCCTCGCGGTCAACGTCCGGTTCCTGCGCCGGTACGGGCTCAGCCGCGGCGAGGCGGTCGGGGCGGTCGCGCTGAACATGATGGCCGGCGGGGTCACGCACACCGTGCTGCTGCTGGTCGCGCTGGTCGCCGCGCCGGACGCGCTCACCGCCGCGCTCGGCCCCGGCGCGCCGCAGCGGCTGGCCGGCCATCACCCGTCCTGGGAGCTTGCCGCGGTGCTGGCGGTACCGCTGGCCGTCCTCGCGGGCTGGGCGGCCCGGCGGTGGGGCCCCGGCGCGCTCCGGCACGTGCGGGACCAGCTGGCCGTGCTGTCCGCGGTCGTGCGCACCCCGCGCCGGGCGGCCCAGCTGTGGGGTGGCTCGCTCGCGGTGCCGATGCTGCACTGCCTGACCCTCTACGCGGTGCTGCTCTCGCTCGGCGGCGGCGTGCGGTTCCTGCCGGTGGCCCTGGCCTACCTGGCCGCCTCGTCGGTGTCCGCCCTGGTGCCCTCGCCGGGCGGGTTCGGCGCGCTCGACGTCGCGCTGGTGGGCGGGCTGGTCGCGGTCGGCGCGCCGTCGGCGACCGCGCTCGCCACCGTGCTGGCGTACCGGCTGCTCACGGTGTGGGTCCCGCTCGTGCCGGGCGCCTGCGTCCTGGCCGTCCTGCTCCGGCGCAGGGTGATCTGAACCCGGGACGCGAGCAGCGCCACCACCGCGACCGCGACACCGGCCACCACGTCGAGCACGTAGTGGTTGGCGGTGACGACCACCGCGGTCGCGGTGAGCACCGGGTAGAGCAGCCAGAGCAGCCGGGTCCGGTGCGGGGCCAGCAGCAGCATCCCGACGGAGGCCGTCCACACCGCCCAGGCCAGGTGCAGCGACGGCATCGCCGCGTACTGGTCGGCGGGGACCGGACCGGTGTGCGACGACCCGAAGCCGGCCGCGGCGACCGCGTCGACGTACCCGGCGCCCGGCAGCAGCCGCGGCGGCATCACCGGGTAGAGGTAGAACACGACCAGCCCGACGACGTTGGTGACGACCAGCGCGTTGCGGGCGCCGCGGTACGCCTCGGGCCGGCGCAGGTAGCACAGGCCGAGCACGACCAGCGTCACCGTGAGGTGGGCGAGCTGATACCACCAGCTGGTGATCAGCAGCAGCGTATGGTGCCCGACCAGCCAGCGGTTGCCGGCCAGCTCGAGGTCGAGGTGCAGCCAGCGCTCGATCGCCAGCACGTCGTACGCGTTGTGCAGCGCCGGCCGGGCCCGGGCCGCCTCCAGCTGCCGAACCCGGTCGTACACCTTGACCAGGACGACGACGACGATCAGCTCGCCGAGCAGGGCCGGCCGGCGTACCGGGGCCGGCGGCTCGGCGAGCCGGAGGCTAGCCGGCCGCACCGAGCACGGCTGACGAGCGGGGACGGGACCGGACGATCTGGTCGGCGGCCGCGTATGCGGCCTCGGTGCGGCGGAGCACGGCCGGCCAGCCGATGTCGACCGGGACCTTGCGGCTGTGCATGGCCATCCGCTCCCGCTCCGCAGGGTCACCGGCCAGCCGGACGAGGGCACCAACCATGTCCCCGTCACTGCCGGTCAGCAGGCCATCCTGCCCGTCGACGACGAACGCTCCGACCCCGGAGCCCGCACGGGCCAGGACCGGCAGTCCACTGCACCGGGCCTCCAGGGCCGCGATGCCGAACGACTCCAGCGTAGCGGGCGCCACGAACAGGTCGGCCCGTTCGAACACGGCCCGGATGTCGGCGCGGGACAGCCGGCCGGGCAGCTCGACCCAGCCGGCCATGCCGTGCCGGTCGAGGTAGCGCTCCATCCGCACCCGCTGCCGGCCGTCACCGACGATCACCGCGCGCAGGCCGACCTCGGCCGGCAGCCGGTGCCGGGCCCCGCGCAGCATCCGCAGCAGCGGCAGCGGCCGCTTCCGCAGCGCCAGCCGCATCACGGCCACGACCGTCACCTGGTCGGGCCGGCGCGGGGCCGGGCTGATCCGCCACTCGGCCGGGTCGATCCCGTTCGGCAGCACGAGCACCTCGCGATCCGGTCCGGCCAGCCGCCGCAGCGGGGCCGCGGCCACCTCGCTCACCGCGGTCAGCTGCACCGGCAGCGACGACCAGCCCAGCACCCGATCGGCCAGTCGGAACCCGGGCTCGTACGAGGTGAGCAGCGAGTGCAGGGTGACCACGGCCGGGATGCCGGCCCGGGTGGCCGCGGCCACCCCGGCCCAGCCGAACGGCGACCAGATCCCGGAGTGCGCGTGCACGACGTCGTACTTGCCCTCCCGCAGCGCCTGGGCAACCAGTCGCGGCGCGGCCGGGTGCAGGGCCCGGGGATGGCGGAGCACCTCGGTGACCCGCCGGACCACCGGCCCTCCGGCGGCCGGGTCGGTGCATCCGGGCGTGGCGGTGAGGATCTCGACCGTGTGCCCGGCAGCCTGTTGCCGGGTGGCGAGATCGTGCACGTGCATCTCCACCCCGCCGAGCCGGGGCAGGTAGAAGTCGCTGACGTGGGCGATCCTCATCGGGTCGCCCGCCCGACCGCCGGCAGACTGGGCCGGTGCCGCACACGCTGGTGGTCTTCCATGCGCATCCCGACGACGAGGCGCTGCTCACCGGCGGCACGATGGCCAGGGCCGCCGCGGCCGGGCATCGGGTGGTGGTCGTGTTCGCCACCGACGGCGGCGCCGGGCTGGCCTCCTCCGCGTACGGGTCGCGCGGCCGGATGGGGCCGGTGCGCCGGGCCGAGGCGCGCGCGGCCGCCCGGGTCCTCGGCGCGGGCCGGGTCGAGTTCCTCGGCTACGCCGACTCCGGGATGGCCGGCGAGCCGTCCGGGCTGGCCGGTCCCTTCTCCGCCGCCGACCGGGACGAGGCGGCCGAGCGGCTGGCCGCCGTGCTCCGGGACGAGCGGGCGGACGTGGTCACCTCGTACGACCCGCTCGGCGGCTACGGCCACCCGGACCACGTGCAGGTGCACCGGGTCGGCGCCCTGGCCGCCGCGCTGGCCGGCACCCCGGTGCTGCTGGAGGCCACCGTCGACCGGACCGCGCTGCGCCGGGCGCTGCGGCTGGTGTCCCGGCTGCCCGGGCTGCCGGCGGGCTTCGACCCCCGGCTCGTCGACCGGGCGTACACGCCGCGCGGCGAGCTGACCCACCGGGTCGACGTGCGGAAGTTCACCGGGCCGAAGCGGGCCGCGATGGCGGCGCACGCCAGCCAGGCCACCGCCGACCAGGGCACCCGCACGCTGCGGGTGCTGCTGCGGCTGCCGGTGCCCGTCTTCGACCTGGTCGTGGGGCACGAGTGGTTCCGCCAGCCGGGCCGGGTGCCGCCGCGGCGACCGCTCGACGACGTCTTCGCCGGCCTGTACGGCTGAGCCGGCCGCCGCCGCCCGCGCACCCTGCATTCCCGCGGCCCCTCCCGTCGGAGTTCCGACGCCGGTCGCCGTCGGTTCCGCAGACGTTAGGCTCAGACCACTATCCGCTGGGACCGAAACGCCGCCGATGCCGCTCCCCTCGGCCGATCAGCACCGACCGGGACCGGCCGCCTCCGGGCCCAGCACCGACCGCGACCGCCCCCCTCCGGCAGTCAGCACCGACCGCGACCGCCCCCCTCCGGCAGTCAGCACCGACCGCGACCGCCGGCCCGCGGCGGTCAGGCCGGCTCGGCCAGGTCCTCCAGGCCCGGATCGTCGGCGGGCTCGCCGAGCGCGCCGGGGCGGCCGTCCGGGTCCGCCAGCATCGGCAGCAGCCGGTCCATCACGGCGGCGGCGTGGTCCGCGGCGAGCTGGTGCAGGCCGTGGCCCTTGTCCCGGTCGGCCAGGTCCGAGATCCCGCGGATGGTCAGCCAGCCCGAGGCCGGCTCGGACCCGATCTCCTCGTAGAACGCCTGCCCGACGCCGCCGGCCTCCGTCTCCACGGCGAGCGTCTTCTCGTTGAACCGACGCAGGAACCGCACGATGTCGGAGCCGGCGTCGGTGACGACCGCGCTGCCCGAGCCGATCGGTCCGCGGAACACCCGCAGGTGCACGCCGCGGCGCACCGCGATCGTCGAGCCGTACCGGAGGAAGAACTCGTTGACCCGGTGCCGGAGCGCCGGCGTGGTCGAGTGGCTCTTGCCCCGCCGCCGGGCCGTGGCGACGGTCTCCCGCCGGGCGTCGTAGTAGATGATCTCGTCGCCGATCACCACGTCGCCGACCGCGACGTCGGACCTGATCCCGCCGGCCACCCCGACCAGCAGCACGACCGACGGGTGCAGCGCGTCCCGCAGCCGCCGGTACGCCGCGGCTGCCGACTGCGGTCCGGGCTCCAGCGCCTGGGTGGCGACCACCCGCAGGTCGGCGCCGTCCGTCCGCACCGCCGCCTGGTAGAGCTGGGATCCGCCGGGCAACGGCCCGGAGCGGAAGTCCCGGTGCCGCCGCAGCACCTCCACCACCGCGCGCAGCTCCTCGGTGAGCACGGTGAGCACGGCCACGTCCGCCCGCCGCCGCGGCCCGGCCCGCTTCGGCTCGGTGGCCACCGTCTGCCGGCCGACCGCGGAGCCGGCGCAGACCACACCGCCGCCGGTCGCGAGAGCGCCGATGTTGACCGTGCCCGCCCGCCAGGTGTGACCGTCCATCACGGCCCCCCGTGCGTCCCGGCGGCGCCGCCGAGCACGGTGACGGTGCCACCGTCCAGCGCGACCGCGCCCGCGTTGAGCACCACCACCTCGCCGTGTCCCGGCGGCCGGCCGCGGGTCCACCGGTCGTAGATCCCGACGACCAGCAGCGCGACGAACGCCGCCAGCACCGCCGGTCTCCCGTCGCTTTCCACCAGCTGTCGCATCCCCCGTGCCTCCTTTCGGAGGTGTCCGTGCGACTAATGCTGAACAGGCACGCGCTGTTCCGCATCCGTGCGAAGCGTTATCTTTGGATCAGTACAGATACGTAGGGCAGCAAGCGGCGGAAAGCACGTACGTGGAACTACGCAGTCGTGAATGCCGCGCGACCGCGTCGTTGGGAGGCGAACAGGACAGTTCTCGGCCACCAGACGGGGAGGGGCCATGAACGGCGGCGGCACCATCGATCAGCTGACAGAACGCGAACGACAGGTCTTCTTGATGGTCGTGGACGGCCTCACGAATTCGACCATCGCGGACCGCTTGCAGATCTCACGGCGAACAGTCGAGACGCACATCCGCACGGTGCTCCGGAAGATGGGGGTGACCCGGCGGTCCGAGCTCATCTCCACCTACCTGCGGGAGCAGAACGAACAACCGTCCCGGCGCGGCAAGATGTGGCTCAAGGAGACCCCGCGGACCCATCCCTGGTCAGACCAGCTGCAGCGGCTGGTGGACCGCGGCGACAACGACGCCGCCTTCGGCCTCATCACCGGTCTCGTCGAGGTCGAACACAGCTGGGAGCTCGTGCTCGACATCCTCAGGGTCGGCGAGATCCTCGGCCGGCCGACCGAGGCGCTGCGGTACGCCGCGGTCGTCGAGGACGCGCTCGACGGCCAGCCGGTGAGCTCCGGCGTCGAGCGGGCCATCTGGTTCTATCGCGGCCGGATCCTCTACCACCTCGGCCTCTACCGGTATGCGATGGACTTCTACCGGCGCAACATTCCCGACGGCGAGTCCGGCCTCGGCAACCCGTACCAGCGCTCCAGCCGCCAGGCGCTCGCGCACCTGTTCTTCCGGGTGGAGGCGTTCCGCCGGGCGGAGACCGAACTCGGCCGGCTCTACGACGAGCTGACCGAGGTGCTCGACCCGGACCTGCGGTTCGTCGCCGACGTCCTGCAGTACCGGGCGACGCTGAGCAGCATCTGCCTGGTGCACGACCTGCCGTTCTCGGAGGCGAGCGGGATGCCGCTGGACGTCGACGCGACCGAGCACTTCGCCGCCGAGGCGCTGAGCATCTCGGAGGCGGCCGACGACCGGGAGGGCGTGTCCTGGGCGCACGCAGGGCTCGCGTTCGCCGCCGAGGCCCGGCAGAACTGCCGCCGCGCCGAGCAGGAGTACGCGGCCGCGCGGCAGTGCCTGTCCGATCCGAAGACCCGCAGCTCGTCCAAGGTGCACATGCTGCTCTACCAGGGCGGCTTCGAGCGGCGCCGGGGGAACTACGCGGCGGCCGAGGACGCGCTGGCGGAGGCGATGACGTGGGTGCCGGCGGACCCCTCGCTGCTGCTGCGGCCGCGCGCGCTCGAACAGTTCGCCGAGCTGGAACGGGTGCGCAGCCGTGACGACCGTGCCGGTCGCGACTACCTCGACGAAGCCATGCGGCTCTACGCGCACGAAAGGGAACTCATCCTGTTCAGCGACTGGCCCATCGTGTTGCGCCTCCGCCGCACCTGCCGCAACACCGGGTTGGAATTCGGTTCGTACTTCCAGCTTTCCGGCGCCGCGCACGAGTAGCCGACTGTGCACGCTTCGACATTCCTATCCCGACCGTCCTGACCTGGGATACAGTCCGGCGATCATGACGCGCGGCGTCCCGAGACGCGGCCGTATCGTGCCCGGAGGTTGGATGTTGCCTGTCGCGCCGGCCGAGCCGACGCAGGGTGGTCGCTGGCTCCGAGTCCTGCGGGTCAGGCACAGACACAAATGGGTCGGCTTCGAAGGCATCGTCGCGAGTGGCAAGACAACCCAAGCACGCCTTCTCGCCCGGAGCCTCAGATCGACCGCCGAAGTGGTGCCGGAATTCGGCAACCACGAGCTCGGTCGCTATCTCAGTTCTTATGGCTCGCCGGGAATGCGCCTCACCCCCGAAGGATGCGACACGAGCTACGTCCGGCACCTGCTCGCTCTCTCGTCGCACATGCAGAAACTACGGAACACGGCCAGGTCGAGAAACACCCTGCTCGACGTCGCCACCCTGACCGACGCCGCGTTCGCCCTCGCCGACCTGCCCGAGCCGGCCGCCCGGGAACTGCGACCGATCATGCGGTCCGCCGTCGACTCCCTGATCGAGCTCGTCCGCCCGCCGGCCCACCGTGGCGTCCTGATCTACCTGGACTGCGCACCCGAGGTCGCCGCCGAGCGACTCGCGCGGCGTAACGACGCCGAGGTCGATCCCGAGCAGATCGCGTTCCTCGGGCGGATGCACGACGCGTACGAGTACCTGCTGACCGGTCGGCAGGATTTCGTCCGGGTGGACGCGAACCGGGACGTCGACGAGGTCGCCTCCGCCGTGCGCGCGCATGTGCGCATGTGATCGCGCAGGGCTGGTCGTCATCGTGCCGGCGCACCACGACGCCGGCCGGCGCGCCTGGCTGCGGCTCGACCGGTTGCGGCCGCTGGTCGACTGCCTGCGCAGCCTGCTGGCGGCGGTCGACCAGTGGCGCGCCGGCACCGGGCTCGCCTTCGACCGCGTACGGATCGTGCTCGTCGACGACGGCTCGCCGGTCGAGTTGGCGACGCTCCTGCCGCCCGACGTCGCGGCGTCGGTCGAGGTGCTGCGGCTCGACAGCCGGCGCGGTCAGGGGGCCGCGCTGAACGCCGCGCTGCGGACGCACCGCGCCGGCGCGTACGCGTTCACCGACTCGGACTGCGTCGTCGCCCCCGACTGGATCACCACGATCGAGAAGCTCGCCGCCACCGACGACGGCACGGACGGCGCCGCCGGCCCGCCCTGGCCGCACCGCCGGCCGCGGTCCCGGAAGGCCGGGTGGCTCACCCGGCAGGAGACCGCCCTGATCCGGCACTGCACCGACCGCGCGCTCCGGCACGGCGCCACCGCCCGGCTCGACTGCCGCAACGTCTGGTTGCGGGCCGGTGTCGCCGGAAAGCTCGGCCGCCAGGGCTTCTTCCCGGAGGACGCCGGCGCCGCGCTGAGCGGGATCACCAGCCGGCTGATGGAGTCGGCCGGTGTCCGCCTCGGCTTCGATCCCGGCCTCGTCGTCCGGCACCAGCCGGTGACCTCGGTCCGCGCCGTGGCGCGCACGTACTTCCGCCGCGGCGCGACCAGCGACCTCGGCCGGCACTACGCCGCCGGCTACCGGTCGTTAGCCGGCGCGTTCGTCTCCACGTACGCCCGCCGGCACTTCGTCGAGCCGGTGCGCGCCGGCGTCAGCCCGGCCTACGTGCTGCTCGCGCACGGCGCGTACTGGTGCGGCCTGGCCTGGCGTGCCCGCCGGCGCGGGTCGCTGTCCTAAGGCCAGGTGATGCGGCGGCGGAGCAGGGCGCGCTCGGCCGGGTTGGCGGTCAGCTCGAGCGCCCGGCGGTCGGCGTCGCGGGCCCGGTCGTGCCGCCCGACCGCGCGCAGCAGCTCGGCCCTGGTGGCGTGGAACAGGTGGTGCCCGTCGAGCGGGCCGGCCAGCTCGTCCAGCTCGGCCATCGCCGCCCGCGGACCCTCGGTGTAGCGCAGCGCGATCGCCCGGTGCAGCCGGGTCACCGGCGACGGCGCGAGGTGCAGGAGCATGTCGTAGAGGAGCACGATCTGCTCCCAGTCGGTGTCCTCCCAGCGCCCGGCCTCGGCATGGCAGGCGACGATCGCGGCCTGCAGCTGGTACGGCCCCGGCCGGTGCTGCCGGGCCGCCCGGGTCAGCAGCCCGGTCGCGTCGGCGATGACTGCCCGGTCCCACAGCGACCGGTCCTGCTCGGCCAGCAGCACGAGTCCGTCCTCGCCGTCGAACCGGGCGGCGACCCTGGCCCGGTGCAGCTGGATCAGCGCGAGCAGGCCGGCCACCTCCGGCTCGGTCGGCATCAGCCGGTGCAGCAGGCCGGCGAGCCACTCGGCGTCGTCGGTGAGGTCGCGCGAGTGCGGCGGCGCCGCAGTGGACAGGTAACCCTCGTTGAACAGCAGGTAGATGACGCCCAGCACGCCGGCCAGCCGGTCGCCGAGCTCGTCCGGGTCGGGGATCCGGTACGGGATGCCGGCGTCGGTGATCTTCCGCTTGGCCCTGGTGATCCGCTGCGCCACCGTGGTCTCCGGCTGCAGGAACGCCCGCGCGATCTGCGCCGTCGTCAGCCCGCACACCACCCGCAGCGTGAGCGCGACCTGCGCGGCCTGCGGCAGCGCCGGGTGGCAGCAGGTGAAGATCAGCTGCAGCCGCTCGTCCTGCTCCGCCGGCGCCGGCGGGCGCAGCCCGGCCAGCTTCGCCCGGTAGTTGCCGGCCCGGCGCAGCTGGTCGAGGCCGCGGCGGCGGGCGACGGTGAACAGCCAGGCGTCCGGCCGGTCCGGGATGCCCTCGACCGGCCAGTGCTCCAGCGCGGCCAGCACCGCGTCCTGCACGAGGTCCTCGGCGGTGCCGAAGTCACCGGTCACCCGGACCAGAGCGGCGGCGAGCCGGCTCGCGTGGTCCCGCACCACGCGAGCCAGCGCGGTGGTCGCCGGATCGGTCAGAGCTCCTCCACCGGCCGGATCTCCACGATCGGGCAGCCGGGCCAGGTCTTCACCATCCGCAGCGCCTCGTCGAGGTCGGCGACCTCGATCTCGGAGTAGCCGCTGACGACCTCCTTGCCCTCGACGAACGGCCCGTCGGTGACGATCGGTTCGCCGCGGTCGAGCCGCACGGTGGTGGCGGTCTCCGGCGCGCGCAGCTTGTTGCCGCCGCGGAGCTTGTCGGAGTGGGTGTCGAGCCACTCGTACACCTTCTGGACCGCGCGCCCGCGCTCCTCGTCACCCATCGCGTCGAACTCCGCCGCGAACTCCGGCGTGTCCACGAACAGCAAGACGTACTTCACCGCCGCCTCCTAACCCTGCAGCTCGGCCATCCGGCGCATCAGCTCGTCCGGCGGCACGTCCTCGACGTGCGACGCCACCGTCCAGCCGTGCCCGAACGGGTCGACGACGTACGCGTCCCGGTCGCCGTAGAACTGCGTCTGCGGTTCCCGCACCAGGGTCGCGCCGTGCTCGACCGCGGTGGCCACCGTCGCGTCGACGTCGGCCACGTACAGGAACTGGAACACCGGCGTACCGGGCAAGCCGCCGGCCGGCGGCGCCTGGGTGCCCCGGTAGGGCGACTCCTCCTCGACGATCACGACCGAGTCGCCGATCTCGATCTCCGCGTGCGCGACGCTGCCGTCCGGCCCCGGGAACCGCATCCGCTCGGTCGCTCCGAACACCGCCGCGTAGAAGTCCAGCGCCTTGTCCCCGCCCCGCACGATCAGGCACGGCGTCACCCGCCGGTAGCGCGCCGGGATCGGGTCAGGCTTGGCTGCGGTCATCGGTCCGATTCCTCCTTCGTCCACCCGAGATCCTCCCTCGGACCTCTAGCCCTGAGACGATCGGCGCCCGGTCCGGTACGACATCACGGTCAGCGGGATGCGGGGCGGAACAGGAGGCGCCGCAGCGGGCGGCTGAGCTGGCGCAGCAGGGCCGGACCCCAGGGGTGGCGGATCTCCGGGTGGCGGACGTAGGCGAAGGCGAAGCCGAGCCGCCAGGCCAGCACCCCGTCGGTCGCGAGCTGGTCGCCGACGACCACGCCCGGATGCGGCAGGTGCCGGTACGGCCTGGTCAGCAGCGGCTTGCGGGCAGCCGTGACGAAGAATGCGTTGCCGGCGACCGCGCCCGACAGCTTTCGTAGCGAGTTCGTGGCGAAGCCGACCGACTCCAGCGACGGCACCTCGCTGAGCAGCGCGACCGCCTCGTCGACGCCGCGCTTGAGCTCGGCGTCGCCGGTGTCCCACACTGCCACCAGCGGCTCGACGTCGAGCAGGACCGTGCGGGCACCGAGCTCGCCCAGCCAGTCGACGACGGTCGCCAGGTTGGTGACCTCGCGGTACGGGACTCTCACGGGGGAACTACAGCACAGTCCGGGCCGGAGGAGGCCAGAAACCCGTCCCTCCACGTCGCCGCCGAAGCTGGCACCGTGGAGGGGCACCCGGCCGGCAAGCCCGCCGGCAGAGCGCAGTCAGCAGCCCACCCGGGGGAGGAGGGCGCCGATGGAGTCCACTCCACCGGCCCGGCACCACCACCCGCTGCGCGCCCGGCTGGCCGCGATCGCCGCGCTGACCCTGCTCGTCCTGGCCGCGCTCGCGTTCCTGCTCGTGGCGATCAACGTGCTGGACGCGCTGATCGTGCTCGGCTGCCTGTTCCTCGGCACCTACTGCGCCTGGCTGGCGCTGACCCGCCCCGGCCGGCTGCTTCTGCTCACCATCCCCGGCCTGGTGCTCGCGCTGACCGTGCTGGCGTTCATCGCCTACGAGCACCGGGTCGAGCTGGGCATCTGGATCGCCTGCGTACTGCTGTTCGGGGTGGCGGCGCGGGCAGCCGTACGGGCCGATCGCACCGGCGACCACCTGCCCGAACTGCCGCCGGCCCGGCGCGGCGTGCTGGTCATCAACCCGCGCTCCGGCGACGGCAAGGCGGCCAGGGTCGGCCTCGCGGCCGAGGCCAGCCGCCGCGGCCTGCGGACCGTCCTGCTCGAACCGGGCGGGAACCTGCGCGAGCTGGTGGAGAAGGCGATCGCGGACGGTGCCGACGCGGTCGGCATGGCCGGCGGGGACGGCTCGCAGGCGGTGGTGGCCGCCGTGACCAGCGCCCGCGGCGTCGCGCACGTCTGCGTACCGTCCGGCACCCGGAACCACTTCGCCCAGGACCTCGGCCTGGACCGCAACGACCCGGTCGGCGCGCTGGACGCGTTCACCGCCGGGGTGGAGCGGCGGGTCGACCTGGCCGCGGTGAACGACCGGGTGTTCGTCAACAACGCGTCCCTCGGCCTGTACGCGAGCGTCGTCCAGTCCGCGACCTACCGGGAGGCGAAGCTGCGCACCTGGCAGCGCATGCTGCCGGACCTCGTCGGCGGCGGCGCACCGGCGGCCGAGATCCGCTTCGACCAGCCCGACAGCGGCCGGCAGACCGGCGCGACGCTGCTGATGATCTCGAACAACCCGTACGACCTGCAGCGCCCGTGGGTCGCCGGCAGCCGGCCCCGGCTCGACACCGGGATGCTCGGCATCCTGTCGGCGAGCCTGCAGGACGCCGACGAGATCGCCCGGTTCGTCACGCTGATGACCATCGGGCAGGAGTGGCGCACGGAGGACGTCCGGCAGTGGTCGGCGGCGACGTTCGAGGTCGACTCGACCGGCCCGGTGGCGCTCGGCATCGACGGCGAGGCGGTCCGGATGACCCCGCCGCTGCGGTTCGAGTCCCGGCCCGGCGCGCTGCGGGTGCGGCTGCCGGCGACCGCAAGCGGCCTGTCCCCGTCCGCCGCGGCGGTCGGGATGTCCAGCCGGGACCTGCGCCGCCTCGTCGCGATCGCGGTCGGTCGATGACCGGCCAGCAGGAAGGCAGGCGGCCGGTGACGGGCCGGCGGAACCGCCGCGCGCTGGCCGGCCCGATGGCCGTGATCGCGCTGGTCGGCGTCGCGCTGACCGTGCTGTCCTCGCTCGCCGCCCGGGACGGCGCCGTCCCCGGGCCCGAGCGGTCGGTGTTCGCGGCGATCAACGGCCTGCCCGACTGGCTGGAACGGCCGATGTGGGCGTTCCAGCTGCTCGGGGTCCTGGTCACCCCGGTGCTGATCGCCGTGGTGCTGCTGGTGCTGCGCCGGTGGCGCCCCGCCCTGGCGCTGCTCCTGCTGGTCCCGCTGAAGCTCGTCGCCGAGCGGCAGGTCCTCAAGCAGCTGGTCGAACGCCAGCGCCCCGGGCAGACCGAGACGAACCCGATCCTCCGCGGCGTGCCGCCGGCCGGCCTGTCGTTCCCCTCCGGTCACGCCATCGTCGCCGCGGCCACGCTCGTCATCCTCTGGCCATACCTGGGCCGCACCGGCCGGATCGTCGCGACGCTGCTGGCCGTCGGCGTCGGCGTCGCCCGCATCTACCTCGGCGCGCACAACCCGCTCGACGTCGTCGCCGGGGCCGGACTCGGCCTGATCCTCGGCGCACTGCTCACCCTCGTCGTCGGCGTGCACCGCCGCTGACCCGCTCGGGGTCAGGAGCACGTCGCCGCTCAGAGGTCGAGGACCACGTCGCCGTCCGGCTGGGAGCAGCAGACCAGCACCTCGCCCTGGCCTGGCGGCTCCAGCGGGTCGGGCGCGTAGTCGACGTCGCCGGCCAGGATCGGCGTGACGCAGGTGTGGCAGACGCCGGTCCGGCAGGACCACCGGGTCGGCACGTCGCACGCGTCGGCCAGCTCCAGCAGCGACCGGTCCCGTCCGGACCAGCGCACGATCAGCCCGCTGCGGGCGAAGGTGATCTGCGGGCCGGTCCCCGCCGGACCCGGCGGCTGGTGCGGGGCCGGCCGGTCGGTGTCGGTGACGCCGGGGTTGATCGCCGGCAGCGCGCCGAACAGCTCGGTGTGCACCCGGTCCGGCTCGACGCCGAGGGCGACGAGCGCGTCCCGCACATCGGCCATGAACGCCGCCGGCCCGCACAGGTACGCGGTGGCGTCCGCCGGCAGGTCGAGCCCGGCGAGCGCGGCCAGCGTCGGCCGGCCCCGGATCACCGGGCTGCCCGGCGGCACCTCCGCGTCCGCCGCGGTGTAGAAGATCCGCTCGTGCGCGCTCGGCAGCGACTGCAGCAACCGGTGCGCCTCGGCCGCGAACGCGTGCTGGGACGCGTCCCGGGCGGCGTGGATCCACCACACGTCCCGGCCGCTGTTCGTCGCGGCGAGCTGGTAGAGCATGGCCAGGACCGGCGTGGCTCCGACGCCGGCCGAGACGAGCAGCACCGGGCCGGTGCCGTCGGTGAGCACGAACTCCCCCCGCGGTGCGGCTACGTCGAGCGCCGTGCCGGGCCGCAGCCGGGTGTTGAGGAACGTGCTCACCACCCCGTGCGGCTCCCGCTTCACGCTGATCCGGTACGTCGTGGCGCCGGGGCCGGACGAGAGCGAGTAGCTGCGGACCGGAGCCGGATCGCCGGCCCCAGCCGCGCGCAGCGTGACGTACTGCCCGGCCAGCGCCGGCGGCAGCGGGCCGCCGTCGTCGGCGGCGAGGTAGACCGAGGTCACCGTCGCGGTCTCCGGCACGAGCTCGGCGACCCGGAACCGGCGGAACCCCGGCCAGCCGGGCTCGACCCCGATGGCCGGCGTCGGCACGCCCGTCCCGGCCTCGGCGCCGTCGAGCAGCTCGTGGAACGACTGCTGCCAGCCGGGGCTGAGCGCGGGGATGTCGACCGCCGCGCGCAGCCGCTCGATGTCCCGGTCGGGCAGGTAGAGCAGCGCGTCGACGTCGGCGACGCTGAGCGCGTGCGGGCCGACCCTGGTCCGCACGATCTCGTCGCCGGCCCGTACCTGCCCTTCGACGATCACGCGCAGGTAGAAGCCGGGACGGTGGTGGGCGACGAGCAGCGCCGGCATCCGCGGCTCGCCGAGCCGCATGCCGACGCGGAAGCAGGTGACCCGCGGCTGGGTGACCTCGAACTCGGCGTCACCGATGCGGTACCGGTCGCCGATGCAGACCTCGTCGTCGCCGAGCCCCTCGACGGTGAAGTTCTCGCCGAACTGGCCGAGCTCGAAGTCGTCCCGGCCGAGGTGGTCCTGCCAGTGCCGGTACGACTCGATCTGGTAGACGAGCACTGCGCGCTGCTCGCCACCGTGCCCGTTGAGGTCGCCCTGGCCGTCGCCGTCGATGTTCAGCCGGCGCACCATCCGCGGTCCGTCGACCTGCTGCTTCCAGATCCCGGTGTGCACGGTGTGGCCCTGCCAGCCGACGTCCTTCGGCAGGCCGACGTTGACCGACAGCAACCTCGCCACCGCACCGCTCCTCTCCCCGCCCGGCCCCCGCGTCACCCTCGCACGCGGTGGTCCGGCACCAGCGCGTATCTCTCGACTGCCTGGCGGTGCCGCATCCACCGCCGATGGACAGGCCTAGGGGCCGCTCGCCACCGGGGCGGTCGGTGCCCCCGCCGAGGTCGGCGGCCGGGTCGGGATGCGGCGGGCGGAGAACAACCCCAGGAACGCGATCAGCGCGAGGACGAACAGTGCGGCCCGCAGGCCGTCGACCCTGGCCTGGGCGTTGACGTCGACGACGGCGTCGGCGGCCGCCCCGCTGACCCCGGCCTTCTCCAGCGCGGTCTCCAGGTCGGCGTCGGACAGGAACGGCACGCCCGAGGCCAGCTGCACGCTCGCCTGCGACTTCACCTGGTCGGGCACCGCCTGGTTCTGCTGGATCCCGGTCAGGAACGCGGTGGTCAGCGCGGCGATCAGGATCGAGCCGGCGAGCGCCGTGCCGATCGAGGCGCCGAGGTTCGTCGACGTGTTCTGCAGGCCGCCGACCTCGGGGCTCTGCTCGTCCGGTACGGCCGAGACGGTGACGGCCCCGAGCTGGGAGGCCAGCGCGCCGATGCCGAAGCCGGTCAGCAGCAGCGGGACGGTGACGATCGCGGCCGAGGCGTCGGTGTCCAGGCTCGTCAGCAGCGCGACGATGCCGGCGAACATCGCCAGCAGGCCGACCCGGACGATCCGCCGCGGCGACGCGTTCGGCAGGAACCGCGGGATCCCGGCCGCCGCGAGCAGCAGCGTGATCGACAGCGGCAGGATCCTGGCCCCGGTCTCCAGCGCGGACAGGCCGAGCGAGATCGACAGGAACAGCGGGATCGTGAAGAACAGCCCCATCTGCACCAGGTACTGGATGAAGAACATGATGAGGCCGCCGGCCAGCTGCCGGTTGCCGAGCATCGAGGGGCGGATCAGCGGCTCGGCGCCGCGGGCCTCCAGCCTGCGCTCCCAGCCGAAGAACAGCCACACGACCAGCAGGCCGCCCACGATCAGCCAGACGGTCGGTGACAGCCCGAGCGCCGACGGGGCACCCGGCTTGGGGTTGACCCAGCCCCAGGTGCCGGCGCGCAGCACGCCGAACACGGCCAGCCCGAGGCCGGCCGCCGACAGCACAGCCCCGACCAGGTCGAGGCGCGTGCGCGCCTCCGGCGCCGTGTCGGCGATCCGCCGGGCGAGCGCGAGGATCACGACGACGATGACGACCTCGCCGGCGAACACCCAGCGCCAGGAGAAGTACGTCGTGCACACGCCGCCGATCAGCGGCCCGACCGCGATCGCGATCGCACCGGCCGCCATGACCAGCCCGTACGCCCGGGGGCGCCCTTCCGGCGCGAAGTTGCCGGCGACCAGCGCGACGATCGCCGGCAGGATCAGCGCCGCGCCGATCCCCTCCAGCACCGACCAGCCCAGGATGAGCACCCCGAGGTTCGGCGCGAGCGCGGTGGTGAGCGAGCCCGCGCCGTAGATGACCGATCCGATGGCGAACGCCCGCCGCCGGCCGATCATCGTGCCGAGCTTGCCTCCGGTGACCATCAACATGGCCATGACCAGCGTGTACAGCGTGATCGCGGTCTGCACGCCGGTGACGTCGGTGCCGAGGTCCTTGGCGACCGTCGCGATGGAGACGTTCATGACCGAGCTGTCCAGGGTCATGAGGAACTGGCCGGACGCCAGGGTCAGCAGGACGAGGCCGCTGCCGGTCTGCGCGGCGACCGCGGTCGATCGAGCCGTCATCGCGGCCTCCTCCCGGCGACAGGGCTCCCACACGGTGGGGCCAGCGCCCGCCCCGCGGATCGTCCGGGCGGGACGAGATCGCCGCCGCGCGGCGGACCTGCCATCCTGACCGGCATGGAGCAGGTCCGCCGACTCGTCCTGATCCGGCATGCCAAGGCCGCCGAGGGGAACGTCGACCGGGAACGGCCGCTGGCCAAGCGGGGGATGAACGAGGCGCCGGAGATCGGCCGCTGGCTGGCCGAGCGGCAGCTCGTCCCCGACCGGGTGGTCGTCTCCCCCGCCCTCCGGGCCCGGCAGACCTGGGAGCGCGCCACGACCGGTCTCGACGGCGCGGTCGACGCGGAGCAGGACGAGCGGGTCTACGACAACTCCCGCGAGGCGTTGCTGGCCGTCGTACGGGACACGCCGGAGACCGTCCGCACGCTCGCGATCGTCGGCCACAATCCCGGCATGCAGGAGTTCGCGATCGGCTTCGACGACGGCACCGGCGACGAGGCGGCCCGCGAGGAGGTCACCGGCAAGTACCCGACCGGTGGCCTGGCGGTCTTCACCGTCGACGGCCCCTGGTCCGGGGCGACGGCCGGCACCCTCACCGCCTTCGCCGCACCACGGCCTTAGCCGGTCCCGCGCTCCGGCCTTGGCCGCCAGCACCGCGCTCACCACGCCGGCCACCCCGCCGATCCGTCCCGAGCATCGCCGGACCGCGATCCCACCGTCAGGCCGGGATCGCGCGGACCCGAGCGTCAGCGACGGCCCTGACCCAGCAGGCCACCGAGCAGATCGCCGAGGCCGCCGGACTGCCCACCGCCGCCGAGCAGCCCGCCGAGCACGTCGGCCAGGCCGCCGCCCTGCTGACCGGCTCCCCCGCCGCCCTGCTGACCGGCTCCCCCGCCGCCCTGACCCAGGCGCCGGGCCAGGTAGGACATCACGATCGGGGCCAGCATCGGCAGCAGCTTGGCCATCAACTCGCCACCCACCGACCCGCCGGCACTGCCGAGCTGGTTGACCACCTGATCCCGGTTGCCGCCGAACACGTGCCCGACGATCTTCTCGCCGTCCCCGGTGTCCACCTGCGCGACGTCGACGCCCCCGTCGACCAGCCCGTCGCGATGCTGGTCGACGGCCTCGGCCAGCGACCGGGCGCCGCCCGGATCCTGGGCGTTCGCCTGCATGCCGGCCAGCAGCGCCGGCAACGCCTGCCGGGTCGCCTGCTCCGCCGTCTGCTCGTCGACGCCGAGCTGGCCGGCCAGCTGGCTCATCGGGATCTGGGCGAGGAGATCGTCGACAGCGGCCACGGGATCCTCCAGAGCATCGACGGGACGTCGCCGCACCCTACGCCGGCGACCGGGTCACCCCCGGACGGCGGAGACTCGGATGGCGCAGTTGTCGTCCGAGACGTAGACGGACCTCCGGCCGAAGGGATCGAGGATGAAGTCCTGCGTATCCCCCTGCTCCCACTGCTTGAGGTCGAGCGCCTGCCCGTTCGCCGCGTCGGACAGCTGGATCCGGCAGTTGCCGCCGCGGTTGTCCTGGATGTGGATGGCCAGCTTCCCGGGCGTCGTGATCGCGTCGGTGTCGCCGTTCGCCTCCTGCAGCAGCGGCAGTGTCGCCGTGCCGCTGCCGGCGAACGGGGTGACCAGGCAGCGGCTGTCGTTGGCCTGCCAGCGGAAGCTCCCGGCGCTGGGCACCTGGAACCGGGCAACCGAATAGAGGTCGCCCGGGAGCGTGAAGGGCTCCCCGGTGGTCTCGTTCGTCAACGTCACCGTGCAGCCGTTGCCGTACGCCGTGCCGTCGATGCGCAACCGCCACGGCGCGGTCGCGGTGTACGTACCGGTTCCGGCGGTCGAGTGGCTCCCCTGGCTCCCGGCAGAACCTGGAATCAGCAACGCCGCCGCCGCCGCGCCGCCGGCGAGGACGACGACCGCGAGGACGGCGGCGAGAACACGCCGTCGCGTCCACCACGCCCGCGATCCGCCGGCCGACGAGGATCGGGGCCCGCCGCCTCCGGTTCCGGTCCCACCACCGGCTCCAACCGCGCCCCCGGGTCCAGCCCCGCCACCGGCTCCGGGCGTGCCACCGGCTGCGGGCGCGCCACCGGCTGCGGGCGCGCCACCGGCTCCGGGCGCGCCGGCGGCTCCAGCCAGGCCGCCGACGTCCGCCACGCTGCCGGACCCCGCCGCGCCGGTGGGTCCGGCCACGCCGACGGGTCCCAGCGTGCCGGCAGCTGCGGGCGCACCAGCAGGTCCGGGCGTACCGGCGGGCGGGAGCGTGCCGGCGGGTCCGGGCGTGGCACCGGCTCCGGGCGGGCCGGCGGGTCCGGTCGCCGCGGCCGTCAGCGCCGCCGGTGCGCCGGTCACCGCGACCGGGTCAGGTCCGGCCGCCCCATCCCGCATCGGGTCGGCCGGCGCGATCGGCGCCGTCGCGTCCGCGACCGCCGCCGCACGCGGGCGCTTCGCCAGCCACAGGTCCCCGTCCCCGTCGACCCGCCGCGCCGGGATCTGCTTGCCCTCATCCCGCAGCCGGTGGTCGACGTACGCGTAGAGGTCGGAGAACGACACGTACCCGTCCTGGTCGGAGTCGCTCGCCGTCAGCAGGCCGTCGACGAGGTGCTGGGTGAAGAAGCTGGTGCCGTTGTCGACGGTCGCGTCGTTGGCCAGCTGCGTCCCCCGGCAGCTCGACAGGACGTACCGGCCCGGTCCGGCGACCGCGTCGCCCAGATCGGCGCCGCGGAAGGCGCCGGCGTAGCAGCAGTCGAGGATGAGGACGATGTTGCGCGCCCGCGAGGCGTCGGCGAACTCGTTGATCCGGACGTTGCTGACCGCGGTGGCGAGCAGGTCGGTGGTCTCGGTGTCCTGCATGCACAGGTGCAGGCGGCCGTTCTGGTCGAGCTTGCCGTGGCCGCTGAAGTACATGAGCAGGACGTCGTCGCGGTCGGCACCGGCGAAGAACTTGCCCAGCGCCCGGATCGCCCTGGTCGAGGTCACCTCGGGCAGCAGGGTGACATCGGCGTCCGCGAACAACCCCGTGTCCTTGTCGATGAGCGCGCGGTTGACCGCGGCGATGTCCTTGATCGGCCCGCGGAGCTGCTGCAGGTTGTGCTCGTCCGCGGGATAGGTCGAGTTCCCGATCAGGAGCGCTCGGTATCTGACGACCATGCCAGGCCTCCGACTCGCGCGGCCGCGGCGCGGGCGATCTCCTTGACCGTGGCGGCGTCCACGTTGTCACCACTGAACGTGACGTGCCGCTCGACCCCGTCCTCGTCCCACCGCACGTCGATGCTGCGGTTCTTGTCGCGCTGCAACCAGGCGCGAAAACACTCCACCGCCGCGGTCAGCGCACCCGAGCTGCCCAGGGCGAGGATCACCTCGTCGACCGTCCCCTTCGCCCCGAGCTCGGATCGGCTGCGCTGGAACGTCTCCACCTGCGCCGCGAGGTCCCGGTGCAACGTGCCGACCTGCGCTCGCCACCGATCGTCGGCGGCGTCGTAGTCATCGCTGCGAGGCTCGATCACGAGTTCGAGCCGGCGGTCACCGGAGAGCTCCGTCACCGTTCACCCCCCGGGAGACGGCTGTACGCCTAAGAGCCGTCAGTAAGCCGAGAAGATACACGCGCACCGATCACACCGAGGTGATAACGCTCGTACGCTTCGTGGCCAGACTTTCCCTGGCGGAGCGTCGCGTCACCAAGCGGGACAAAGCGAAGGCCGCGTCCGGCCGGACCGGCTCCCGGCGACGATGAGTACGGGGGGCCTCGCGGTAGAACACAGGCGTGACCGACGCACTGCCCGCCCACGGCACCCACGACCACGCCGACGACCCGCGCAACGCGCAGATCCTGATCAACGTCAACGGCCGGCTCGTGCCGCGTGCGCAGGCGGTGGTGAGCGTCTTCGACGCCGGTTTCGTCCTCGGCGACGGCGTGTGGGAGGGGTTGCGGGTCAGCGCCGGGCATCCCGCGTTCCTGGAGCAGCACCTCGACCGGCTGTGGGAGGGCGCCGCCGCCATCGCGCTCGACATCGGCCGCGGCCGGGACGAGCTGACCACCGAGATCTACCGGACGCTCGAGGCCAACGGCATGGACGGCGACGGCGTCCACGTCCGGCTCATGGTGACGCGTGGGCCGAAGTCGACGCCCTACCAGGACCCGCGCATGTCCGCCGGCCCGGCCACGCTCGTGATCATCGCCGAGCACAAGGATCCGCTGCCGGCGACGGTCGAGCGCGGCCTGTCGCTGTTCACCGTCCACGTACGCCGCGCGCAGCCGGACACGCTCGACCCCAAGCTCAACTCGCACAGCAAGCTCAACGACATCACGGCGTGCATCCAGGCCTACACCGCCGGCGCGGACGAGGCGTTGATGCTCGACCCGCACGGCTTCGTCGCCACCTGCAACTCGACGCACTTCTTCGTGGTGCGCGGCGGGGAGGTGTGGACCTCGACCGGCATGTACTGCCTCGCCGGCATCACCCGGGCCAGCGTGCTGCGCATCTGTGAGCGTGCCGGCATCCCGTCCCGCGAGCGCAGCTTCAGCCTGACCGAGGTCTACAGCGCCGACGAGGCCTTCGTCACGGGCACGTTCGCGGGGCTGGTGCCGGTGCACACAGTGGACGGTCGCCGCATCGGGAACGGCCGTCGCGGGCCGATGGTCGAACGGCTGCAGGACCTCTACCGCGCCCTCGTCAGCGAGGACGTCGCCGGGCGGCGCGCGCCGTGACCGACGGGGTGCGGCTGGCGATGTGGTCCGGCCCGCGCAACATCTCGACCGCCCTGATGCGCTCCTGGGAGAACCGGCCCGACACCCGCGTGGTCGACGAGCCGCTCTACGCCTACTACCTGAAGGAGACGGGCCTCGACCACCCTGCCCGCGACGAGGTGATCGCCGCCGGCGAGACCTCCTGGCCGGCGGTGGTCGCCGACCTCACCGCGCCGGTGGAGGGCGTCTACTACCAGAAGCACATGACCCACCACCTCGTCCCGCAACTGCCGCGCGACTGGATCCCGTCGCTGACCAACGTGCTGCTGATCCGCGACCCGGCCGAGGTCGTCGCCTCCTACGTCCGCTCCCGCGCCGACGTCGTCGCCGAGGACATCGGACTCGTCCAGCAGACCGAGCTCTACGACCAGCTCGACGCCGACGTCCCGGTCATCGACGCGGCCGACTTCCTGCGCGACCCGGAGACGTACCTCCGCTGGCTCTGCGACCACATCGGCGTCGAGTTCACCGACCGCATGCTCCACTGGCCTTCCGGCCCGCGGGCCTCGGACGGCATCTGGGCCCCGCACTGGTATTCGGCCGTTCTCGCCTCCACCGGCTTCGAGCTGTATCGACCGCGACAGGTCGACCTGACCGGCAGCGCGCTGGAGGCGGCGCAGCGCAGTCGCCCGCACTACGAGCGACTCCACGAGGCCCGCCTCCGGCTGTAGCGCCTCGGACCGCTTCCCTTCCCCAGCCGCCCGCCAGCGGCACCATCAGCCTCGAGTCCACCCGCGGCGGTGTCCTGCTCGCCGTACCGGTGGTGGTGCGCAACTGACCAACACCCCCACCTGACGCAGTGCCCCGCAGCCACCCGCCGCGGGGCACTGCCGGCACACCGGCTCCCGCGACGCTACGCTCGGCCCGGAGAACGCCGGCTGACACCGACCCTGGCTCTGTGCCGGGGCGACCACCGCGCGGCACGGCGAGGGTGGGTTGCCTCGTCCGGGCGGAACCGGCCCGAAGCCCCGCCTGGCAGGAGCGGCCATGACCGGATCGCCGGACGACCTCGGAACGCACACCTGGGTGGAGCGCACCGGCGGGCTGCTCACCGGCGCCGAGCGTCGCGGCCTGCTCCGGCCACTGGCGAGCGCGCACGTGACCAACGCCGTCGGCCGGCTGTCCATGCTCGTCGGCGTCAACACCGGCCGGCGGGCACGGGTGGCCGCCGATCGCCTGCGGCCCCCGGACTCCGCCCTGACCCGCGCCGCCGAGACCGAGGCACGTCGGAGGCTCACCCCCGCGCTGCTCAACCACTCCTACCGCACGTTCGCGTTCGCGTCCGCGCTGGGCGCGCTGGAAAACCTGGACGTGGACCGTGAAGTGCTCCTCGCGGCCGCGCTGCTGCACGATGTCGGGCTGGTCGGGCCCGTGGGCGGCGCCGACTTCACCCGGGCCAGCGAGCAGATCGCCCGCGACGTCGCGGAGGACGTCGGGCTCTCCACCGCCGCCGCCAACACGATGCGGAGCGCCATCACCCTGCACTACAGCCCGGGCGTGACGCGCGCCCACGGCCCGGTCGCGTACCTGCTCTCCGCCGGCGCCGGGCTCGATGCGATCGGGCTGCGGTCCTGGCGACTGCCTCCGGACGTCCTCACCGCGGTCGTCACCGAATATCCCCGCCTCGACTTCAAGCGCGAGTTCGCCGCCGCGTTCCGCACGGAGGCCGCCCGGGTGCCACGCGGCCGGGCCGCGTTTCTGCGCCGGTACGGCGCCTTCGACCTGGCCATCAAGGCTGCCCCGTTCCGCGGCTGATCTACTCGTCGCCCGCCCGGAGCCGTACGGTGGAGCTCCGGCCCTTCTGGGCTGATCGGGTCCACGAACGGGGAGGTGGCCCATGATGCAGCACGATCATGAAATGCCGGAGACCGCAGGCAAAGCGTTCCCGACCGATCCGTCCGGTCTGCCGGAGGCGACCGGCCCGGCGCTGCTGGAGCTGGGCGCGGGCGACGTCCTGGAGCTGCAGGTCGGCCCGGTGGCGAAGCACCTCGACGATGCCACCGTGCGGATGCTGGGCTACAACGGCTCGATCCCCGGGCCGACGCTGAAGGTCGCGCAGGGCTCGGAGGTCGTCGTCCACGTCGTGAACGAGGGCGACCTCGACACCACCGTGCACTGGCATGGGCTGCGGCTGGAGAACCGGTACGACGGGGTGCCGCACGAGACCCAGGCGCCGATCCCGGTGGGCGGCGAGTTCACCTACCGCATCCAGTTCCCGGACCCGGGCCTGTACTGGTATCACCCCCACATCCGGGAGGACTACACGCAGGAGATGGGCCTCTACGGCAACATCCTGGTGGATCCGGCGGAGCCGGACTACTGGCCGCCGGCTGACCGGGACCTGGTCCTGACGCTGGACGACATCCTGATCGAGGACGGGAAGGTCGCGCCGTTCAGCCCATCGGAGACGACCTACGCGGCGATGGGCCGGTTCGGGAACCTGATGCTGGTCGGCGGCCAGACCCACTATCGCGCGGCCGCGCGCACCGGCGAGGTCCTGCGGCTGTGGTTGACGAACACGGCGAACACCAGGGTGTTCAACGTCCGGCTCGCCGGCGCGCGGATGAAGCTGGTCGGCGGGGACAGCGGCCGGGTCGAGCGGTCGGAGTTCGTCGAGGAGGTGCTGCTGGCGCCGTCGGAGCGGGCGGTCGTCGACGTGCTGCTCGACCGACCCGGCGAGCTGACGCTGGAGCACCGGACCCCGGACCGGTCCTACCCGCTGGCGACCGTGTCGGTCGCCGGCGAGCCGGCGGCGACGGCCGCGGCGCGCGAGTTCGAGGTGCTGCGGGAGGCACCGGAGCTGGCTGCGGAGCGGCGGTCGCTCGACGCGTGGCTGGCCGCGGCACCGGACAAGACCCTCGCGCTGGTCGCTGAGATGGACGACCCTGCCGCCGCGGGAGCGGTGGTGTACGCCTGCCCGATGCACCCGGAGGTCATCAGCGACGAGCCGGGCCGCTGCCCGAAGTGCGGCATGAAGCTGCTCGCAACCGCCGCCCCGGTCACCTACGCGTGCCCGATGCACCCCGAGGTCACCAGCGACCAGCCCGACCGCTGCCCGAAGTGCGGCATGAAGCTGCTCGCAGCGCAGACGACAACCGGCGCGGACCACGGAGCGGAGATGCACCACAGCGGCCACGACCCCTCCGATCAGCACGACCATGCCAGCGGCATGACCGATCATGCCGGGCACGACGGGCCCCACTCGCACGGTTCCGGGTCGGCCGGCGGGATCGAGTGGGAGGACGACATGGTCGCGGTGAACCGGCAGACCACGGCCGCCACCATGCACTGGATGTTCGTCGACCGAACGCCGGGCGCCGCCGACACCGGCATCGACTGGCGGTTCACCCTCGGCGACCGGGTGAAGATCCGGCTGGTCAACGAGATGGACTCCGACCATCCCATGCACCACCCGTTCCACCTGCACGGCGCCGGCCGCTTCCTGGTCCTGGCCCGGGACGGGCAGGTGGAGCCGAACCTGGTCTGGAAGGACACCGTGCTGGTCCGCACCGGGCAGACCGTGGACATCCTCTTCGACGTCAGCAACCCCGGTCTCTGGATGGCGCATTGCCACATCGCTGAGCACATGCAGAGCGGCATGATGTTCAGCTTCACCGTGGCCCGGCAGCCGGAGCCGAGCTCGTGAGCCAGGACGAGACGGCGGCCGCTGCGGGCGGCCGGGGCGACGACACGGTGGATGTGATCGTGGTCGGCGCAGGTCAGGCCGGTCTCGCCATCGGCTGGTACCTGGCCCGGCTGGGTCTGCGTTTCCTGGTGCTGGAGGCGTCCGCCGAGCTCGGCCGGTCCTGGCGGAGCCGGTGGGACTCGCTGACGCTGTTCACCCCGGCCCAGTACGACGCGCTGCCGGGGATGCCCTTCCCCGCTCCGGCCGACACCTACCCGACGAAGGAGCCGGTCGCCGACTACCTGCGGGCCTACGCCGACGCCTTCCGGCTGCCGGTTCGGCTGAACTCCCGGGTCACGTCGCTGAGCCGCAGCGGCGACGGCTTCGAGGTCCGCACCGCGGACGAGACGTTCTCGGCCCGGCGGGTGGTGGTGGCGACCGGACCGTTCCAGGTCCCGTTCGTCCCACCGGCCGCGGGCGGGCTGGACAGCCCGGTGACCCAGCTCCACTCCGCTGACTACCGCAACCCGCAGGCACTGCCCGACGGCCCGGTCCTCGTGGTCGGCGGCGGGAACTCCGGCCTGCAGATCGCCGAGGAACTGTCCGCCAGCCGACGCGTGGACGTATCCATCGGGACGAGTCCGCCGATGCTGCCGCAGCGGCTGGCGGGCCGGGACCTGTTCTGGTGGCTCACCCGGCTCGGTCTCATGCGGGTGCCGGCCGAGTCGCGGCTCGGCCGCCGCGTGCAGGCCCGGGGCGAGTTCGTCATCGGCACCAGCCGGCGCCAGCTGAAGCGGGCCGGCGTCACGTTCCGGCCGCGGCTGGTCGGTGCCGATGGACGCACGGTGCGCTTCGCCGACGGCAGCACGCTGGACGTCGGGGTAGTGGTGTGGGCGACCGGCTACCGCTCGGACTATTCCTGGATCTCCGTCCCGGGAGTCGTGCGGAACGGCCGCGTCGCTCATCGCCGCGGCGTCACCGACGTACCCGGCCTGTACTTCCTCGGCCTGTCCTGGCAGCACACCCGCGGCAGCGCGCTGCTCGGCTTCCTCGACGAGGACGCCCGCCACATCGCCGACCGCATCGCCGCCGACCGGGCAGCAACGGCCCCGAACGAATCGACCACCGCCCCTCCCGCGCCGGGCTGACGGCGCCGCCACCTCCAGTCCGGGAGACCCGCCTGGGCGCAGCGCTGTTCGTCGCCGTCCTGTGGTCACGTCCTCGAGAGACCAGCCGCATC
>Ga0207678_10000460_pt1 | contig 36933 bp, 35 predicted proteins | sample KBSC63metaG_FD_184319 | JGI IMG/M metagenome (GOLD analysis project Ga0207678, IMG submission 184319) | Corn rhizosphere microbial communities from Kellogg Biological Station, Michigan, USA - KBS C6-3 metaG (SPAdes) (version 2) | ecosystem: Host-associated > Plants > Roots > Rhizosphere > Soil ... | reverse complement strand
CCCCCAAAAACAAAAAGGCCCGCCGGATGGCGGGCCTTTCGTTTCCGAGAAGCAGCGCTAGGCTGCGTCGGCGCGTAAGGCCGTCGAAGTCGTAACCTCCTCGAGTGCCATGTCGGATTTGAGTGCGATACCGATATACCGGACTCTGCCGGCCACCTTCTCCTTCTTCACGCCAAGCTCTGCGAATTCACGTGCGAAGCTCGGTAGTGCAGCGGGTTCCTTGTTCTTGGACTCACACCACGAACAATAGTCCTCGTAGAGTTCAGTAGCCGTGACGCTTGATCCGTCGCGGACCTCGATGTTCTCCTTATAGAAACGCTCCGTGTTGGTTTCAGGTGCGAGACGCCGTACGGGCGCCGCGGACCGGCTTTCCGCAACCTTTGACTCAACCTGACGCACTTCTGCGGGTTGGGCTTCGATTGCACGCGCCGCCGGAACTGGTACGTCGAGAGGTATCTCGATCGACCGGTTGTCGTTGGCGCCTGAACGCGGCTTTTTCGTTGGAACGGCCACCGGTGTACGCACCGGAGTCGCCACCGCTGCCGCAGCGGTGTTTGCTTCTGCCAGCACTCTCGGTGTGACAGGCATCGGACGGTCATAGAGCCGCCACTGGCTGAATGCGACGTACATGCCGAATCCAGAGCCAACTTCGAGCAGTAGCGCGACGAACAACGTCAAGGCCATCTGCACATTGTCGATCTTAACGCTCGGGAAGAACGCCGCCACAAGCTCGGTCAGAACCTTGGCTTGTGGATCAGCCTCCGACAGCGCAGGCGTGCCTGCGGTCGCATCGAGCTGAGATCTCAGCTGCGCAATACGAGCATCAGCGACCTTGGCTGCGCTCGCGGATGCGAGTTCAGCGTTCAGCCCTGTGTACTTATTGCAGAACGTCCGTTCGGTTTTCGTATTGACGTCCGTGCAGCTGTTCGACCACTTCCAAGCTTTCTGCATCTTCAGGCCGTCGATATCGCTCTGCACCGCCTGGTATGGGCGATGTTGCGGTATCCAGCCTGCCTCTTCTTCCGCGCGTTTGAGATCAGTCCTCAGATCCTTGTAGGTCTGAGCCTCTTGAGCACGGTGTCCGGTCGAATCGAAGCGGTTCAACGCTGCGTGACCAAGCGCCGACGTCATGGCGTAGCCCGTTACGACCACCCAGACGAGCGCCGACGCAGCCGCCTGCGACCAGATCTTGTTTCGAATTGCGGCGAAGAAATAAAACGGTACCAGTGCCTTCAAACAATCGGCAGCAGCGGAAGCTGCCCCGTAGATTTGGCCATCAAACTCGGTTCGTCCGAGACTGAAGCCAAAACGCCAGTTCATCGCAGCCGACACGGCGAGTAGTACGCCTGCTGCAAGAACCCCCAACACGCCTAAAACGTGTCTCATTCGTCTGCCCTCTCCTGTGAGGGCCGGTTTTGATTGAACGCGTACGAGACCGGCCATTTCGTGTTGTGGCCAAGCGCCAGAGGGGCGGCACCGGCCAGTGCTCTTAGAACGCGGAACGGGCATGGCTGCGATAGGCGTCCGATCCGTTCGGCTGTGAGCTCCGATGTCATCCCCATGACACCGGCAGACGAGCGATTGGGAAACCAAGCAACCACGCGAGCCAAGAGCTGCCCAAACTTCCGTCACCTTGTAGCTGCCATCGTCCGCTTCGCCGCTTAGAAGCCGGCCGGTGGAAGACTTATCCTCAAGGCTGCGTAAGGCTGGAAAACTTGTACGCGAATTAAACTCCCCTCGCTCCCAGGGGTATGTGATTCGAATTGCGTTGTTAATCGAATTCTTAGGAGAATCATTATTCTAGAAATGCTCGCCCGGCGGCCAATCCGGTTTAGCGAAGCCCCATCCACAGCCCCAGCCGGCCGGTTGATAAGGTGGTGGTTTTCCAAAAGTTTTGCACCGGTTGTCCGACGTAGCGCATGCGCCCGTGGTCGCAAAAGTGTCATCCCGAACGGCGCGCCGCCGGCATCAAATAACTGTTCACTCCAGACTTTTCTCGCGGTTGCAGATGAGAGTTTCCGCTTACCATTTTGCTGAATTTCGTGCATGCTGGCGGCTTGGCGCTTGCCCGTCAGTTGGCGCGCCGCGAGTTCTGTGGAGTTTCGGTTATGGAGCGGTTCAGCGGGTTGCTGTTGATGCTCGCCGGCTCAGCAATGGTCGGCTACGCGTGGTTGCCAACGCCCCAGGAAGACCAAGCGAACTTCACGATCGTCACACGCAGTTCTGTGTCGCCCGAAAGCCAGACAACTCGCGACGATAGTAGCAACCAAGATGAGGTTGTCCGAACATTCTCGCCGACATCGCCTGCGTTCCGCCAGCGTGATCAGCTCGAACGCGCGAACGCGGCGGTTCTCGCCGCTGGATCGAAGTCGGGCACATGGACCACGGTCGTAACGGCCATGCCGACGAGGGCCGTCGCACTCAACTCGTCGAAGCGAAACGATTGGCAAACCCGTTATGAGCTCGCACGCGACCTGCAGCGCGAACTGAAGCGCGTCGGCTGTTACGGCGGTGAGATCAATGGCACCTGGACCCGCTCCAGCAAGGCGGCGATGGTTGACTTCATGGACCGCGTCAACGCGACCCTGCCCGTCGACACGCCCGATTACGTTCTGCTGACGCTCGTGCAGAACCATCGCGAAATCGCCTGCGGAGCCGAGTGCCCATCCGGGCAAGTCAATGACGGAGGCGGCCGCTGCGTGCCGCGCGCGGTAGTTGCTCAGGCGTCGAAGAAATCGCAACGCCTACAGGAGCGACTTTTAGCGGAAGCCAGGCTTACCGCCGAACGGCAACGCGATCGCATCGCCTCATCGAATAGCAGCCGTTCGTGGCAGCAGTCGCAGAAGCAGCCGCGGGCCGTGGCCTCCGCCGAACCTGAAAAATTGCCGTGGCTCGAAAATCGCAATCAGCCGGTTGCGCCTACCGCCACCACCCGCTTCTCCGAACCATTGCCCGGCCGGATGGCGATCGGCGGCCCCGTTCCTGCCGACATGCCATCCTCCAGCGTTGCGGCCTCATCGTCCGGGTGGCAGCAACTGCCGATCGAAAATTCAGATAGCCCGGACGGTAGAAACCTTGCCGCCTCGAAAGCCGGCGACACAGCTGCGGCCGTTGCGGCGCTGGCCCCGGATGGTAATGCAGACGTAGACGATGGAGCGTCGCAATTGAGCGCCGACGCGACCGCAGCACAACTGAACAACAGGGCGGCGCGCCCAGCACGGGCCCATCGGAAGGCTTCCAGGGCTTCGCGTTATCGGGACGAATTCTCGCGGTCACGGCCGAGCTACGCCTCCTCCGGCAAAAGACGCCGTGGCGAGCCGCGTCCGGGGACGATGGGGTACAACGTGGCGAGGGTTCTGGGCGGTATATATTGATCCAACGGCGGCGACATAACTCGATTGGGCGTCGCCGCTTTTCCCGAAACCATCACTTCCTCCACGGTATAACGAGACCGGTATCAAACGCGCGTGCCGCTGCGCACCCAGGCGAGATAATCGTCGCTTCCGCCGAGGACCGGCAGGACGAGCACCGCCGGAGTTTCATATGGGTGGTGCGCCAAGATATACGCGACGGCCCGCTCAACGCCCTCGCCGGCTAGCTTCAAGATCATCACCGCTTCCTCAGCCGTTTCGGTCGCGCCCTTCCACACGTAGACCGAGGTCATGGCTGGAAAAACGTTGATGCAGCCGGCGAGACCCTGCTCAACCATGCTCCGTCCGAGTGCCAGCGCGGTTTGGCGGTCCGGGAAGGTCGCGTAAATCATGGCGACGCTGGCCGCTGGCGGAATACCGTCCTCTACGCTATCTCGTGCGGGGGGCTTGTTGTTTGTGGGCACTTGAGCGAGCCTCCCTGCCTTCGTGCGACCCTGCATCAATCGCAAAGCCATACATGCCGAAAGAAAAAGCCAAATTCGAGCGCATCGCTTTCGTGGCCAGTGAGATGCCCGAAGCCATTGACGCCCAGAAAGCCCTGGTCAAGCGTTACGGAAAAATCGAGCCGGCCAAGGCCGATGCCATCGTCGCGCTCGGCGGCGACGGCCTCATGTTGCAGACGCTACACCGCTTCATCAACGACAAGATACCGACGTACGGCATGAATCGCGGCTCGGTCGGCTTCCTGATGAACGACTATAGCGAGGACGATCTGCTCGAGCGCCTCGCCGCCGCCGAGATCAGCCGCATCCACCCGCTATCGATGATCGCAACGGATAGCGCGGGCAAGGCCCACAAGAGCCTCGCAATCAACGAAATCTCGTTATTTCGCCAGCGCTATCAGGCGGCCAAGTTGCAGATCGCCATCGACGGCAAAGTGCGTCTGGAGGAGTTGATCTGCGATGGCATCCTGGTCGCAACGCCAGCCGGATCGACGGCTTACAATCTCTCCGCCCACGGGCCTATTTTGCCGATCAAGGCGCCGCTTCTGGCCGTTACGCCGATCAGCCCTTTCCGGCCGCGGCGCTGGCGCGGTGCGCTCGTTCCGAACAAGGTCCACATAACGATCTCGGTTCTCGAAGCTGAGAAGCGCCCGGTCAGCGCCGTCGCCGATCATTTCGAAACGCGCGACGTTGTAAAGGTCGAGATCGAGCAGGCCCGCGCCATCGAGCTTTTCATGATGTTCGACCGCAACCACGGTCTTGAAGAGCGTGTGCTCGCCGAGCAGTTTAGATTTTAGTTGGCGACTCCGCTTCGCGGAGCCGGCCGCAGTCGCATAAGTAAGGGCCCCTAAAACCGACTGGCCCTCCCGACCGGCGCCGGAGCGCGAGTAGAGAAGGCCATGATTTAGGTGAGTGTGCTGCTTGGCGACTTCGGCGAACGCGCGGTGCTGATACCACTGTCCGCCACGGATCCTATCCGCAAACACGCATTTCATAAGATTGCGCTTAAACCGTTAACATTGCGTTAACGTGTCAAGCGAAGCCTCGCCCGCTCTTCCAGTCCGGCGTCAGGCAGGCCAGCGCGTCAGCAGGTTTTCGATCACCGGCCTCTCCCGCTCATCGGGCTTCTCCATCGGACGGCCGATGTAGATGAAGCCCGCTATGCGTTCGTTGTCGGTCAGGCCGAGCGCTTCTCGAACTGCCGGGCTGTAGGCGATCCATTCGGTTATCCAGGATGTCCCGAAACCGAGCGCGTTGGCGGCGAGGCAAATATTGAAACACACAGCTCCCGCCGACAGTACCTGCTCCCACTCCGGAGTGCCAGGCCTGATCCTCGGCGACGAGACAACGGCGAGCACCAGCGGCGCCCGCAAGAAGCGTCCGCGCTCGAGTTCGAGGCGAACCGGCGACGGCGGCTGGCGTTCTTCCCGCTCGCAGGCTTTGGCGAAGATCTCACCCATGGCCGCCCGGGCGTCGCCCTCGAAAACGATAAATCGCCACGGATTAAGCTTCTTATGGTCCGGCACACGAGTGCCCGTCGTCAGGATCTGCCTGAATTCCTCGGCCGTCGGCCCGGGTGCGGCAAGCCGGTCGGGCTTTACGGAGCGTCTTGCCGCAAGAAATTCAAAAATCGAGGTATCCATGTCGTGTTCCGTGCCAATCTGATTGCCGCCTCGCTATCGCAGGCGACGGCCTGATACAATTGGAATCATCGACACGTGCCCGAGGGGAAGATGCGTCGCAGACTTCGATATTTTGCCGCGACTGTTGTGGCAGCCATCGGCATAATTGGCGCCACGGACGCCGTCTCTGCTGACGATGCGCCGACGGCGGTGCTTCTGCTCGACGGATCGGGCTCGATGTGGGCACGCCTGCCACCTGACAATCGCGCCAAAATCGATATCGTGCGCGAGAAGCTCACGACGATCTTGCAGACCCCATCATCGACGCACGTCGGCCTTGTCTCTTTCGGTCACCGGCGACGCGGCGATTGCAGCGACGTCGAGGTCATCGCACCTCCCGACAGCGCCCGCGACGGCGTCGTTGGTCCGCTGGCGAAGATCAATCCGATCGGCCCTGGGCCGCTCACCGCCGGATTGAAAGCGGCCGTCGATGCGATCGGCACGGCCCGCCCGGCGCAAATCATCGTCGTCGGCGACGGAGCCGATAACTGCCATCAGGATAGCTGCGCCGCTGCGGCCGACATCGCCAAGACGTCGCCCGGCATCACAATCCAGGTCATCGAAATCGGCGTTGCCGCCGCCGATCGAGGGCGCGTCGCCTGCGTCGCCGAGGCAACGGGCGGGCACTACTACGACATCACCGATTCAAACGGTCTCAACGCGGCGCTGGATGAAGCCACGAAGCTTGCGATCCTTTCACCCGGCGCACCGCCGGAGGCCGCAACAGCCGGCGCCACAGTCGCGCCGCCGCCGCCGGCCGGCGCGTCGTTGCGAGTTTCGGCGTCGCTCGCGGAGGGCGGTACTTTGCTCGACGTGCCGGTGAGCTGGAAGATTTTCAAATCAGGTGACACGACCTCGCTCGGCGAAAGCCAAGGCTCGGGCATTTCGGCTAAGCTGCCTGCCGGAAGCTACGATGTCGAAGCGAAGCTCGGATCGCTGTCAGCCCGGCAGCAGGTCACAATCGAAGCTGGCAGCGCGCAAAGCATCATCGTGCCGCTCAACGGCGGGCATCTCAACATCCGCGCTGCGGCCATAAAGGGCGGCGAAGCCTCGCCGACAGCAATTCTGACCGTCGTCTCGGGCGACACATCGGTCGCAATCGCTCGCAATGGTGCCGCCGATCTCTATCTGCCGCCGGCGGCCTACACGGTGAACGTCTCCGATGGCGTCGCGCGCACCTCGCGATCGGTGACGCTTGCGGCGGGCGACGACAAGCCTGTCGCCATCGGACTCGGAACGGGACGCCTTGAGCTGTCGGCCACAACCGGCGATGCCGCCAAGCCGATGGAAGACATCCTCTATACGATTTTCGAAGATGACCCCGAGAGCCCCGATGGACGGCGCGAGGTGGCGCTGTCGCGGGCTCCGGATGCGAGCTTCGCGCTGCCGGCCGGAACCTATTACGTCAGCGCACGCTCCGGCGCTGCAGACGTTCGCGAGCGCATCGCGGTCGGCGTCGGCGAAGTGGTGAAGCGGACGCTGACACTGGCTCTCGCGCCGCTCAAAATTTCGACCATCGTCGCGGGTGCGCCTGCGAAAGCCAAACAGGGAATTCTCTACCGCGTCGACCGGCTCGACGGCGATAAAGCGCGCGTGGCACGCGCCTTGGGCCCGACCTTCGATCTCAACCTGCCAGCCGGGCGATATAAAGTCACCGCCTCGATCGCGTCCGGCGATTTGGCGGCGTCGCGAGAGGTGACGCTGGAAGCCGGAAAGCCCGCAGCCGTGCAGCTCGAAATCCAAGGTGGAGAGGTAACCTTCAGGCCGCCGCCCGGGGAAGCGTCGGCGACAGGCGACATCTACTGGGAAGTCATCGACGCCAAAGGGGTGCCGCTGTGGCGGGCAATGGGGGTCGAGGCCAAGGCGCTGCTGGCGCCAGGACATTACACCGTCCGTCTCGAAGCCCGCAGCAAGCACAATACGGCGGCGTTCGACGTGCGCGCCGGTGAGAACCAGCAGATCGAGATCGGTCCGGGATGACACTGAACGTGAGGCGTACACCAAGGCGATTAAGGCGCGGTGCTTTCGCATCGGGCACGCGGCGGACGACCCGCGTGGCGTTCAACGCGGTCGCTGCGGCACTATTCGTCGCCGTCCTTTGTGTCTTCGCTGCATCGAACTCGCGTGCCGCGGAGCCTGTACCCGACGGCCCGCCGAGCGGCTCCTGGAGCCCAAATCTCGACGTCCACAAGTCGGCGGGCAAATCATCGAACACGACGGTCGTCGAACGCGGCGGCAAAGGCGCGAACGCCGTGAAGCTGGTGGCGCTGTTGACCGCGGACGGCCAGCAGATCGACGAGGGACTCGTCTGGCGCGTCTTTCAGATGAACGGCCCGACCGGCAAGACGAAACTCGTTTCGGAATCGCACGAGGCGAGCCCATCGATCAAGCTGCAGCCCGGCGAATATACGGTCAACGCCGCGTTCGGCCGTGCAAACCTGACGCGCAAGATCGTCGTCAAACCCGGCGGCCCGCCGTTCGAAGCCTTTGTGCTGAATGCCGGCGGCTTGCGACTGTCGGCGTTGGTCGGCGGCAAACCGGCACCGCCCGGCACCGTAACCTACGCGATTTTCGTCGATGACCGCGATCAATTTGACGGCCATACGCCGGTGATGACAGGCGCCAAGCCGAGCCTCGTCATCCGGTTGAATTCCGGTATCTACCGCATCGTGTCGCAATACGGTGACGCCAACGCCAAGATCGAGGCCGACGTTACGGTTGAAGCCGGCAAGCTGACCGAAGCGACCGTGACGCATACGGGCGGCAAGGCGACGTTCAAGCTCGTGACGCATCCGGGCGGCGAGGCGACGCCTGATACCCGATGGAGCGTGCAAACGGCCGAGGGCGAGATCGTCAAGGAGAGCGTCGGCGCGCTGCCGACCCACATCCTGGCGCCCGGCAAATATGTCGTGACGGCGTCCTCGGCGGGTCATCTCTTCAAGAACAGCTTCACCATCAATGACGGCGACGTCACCAACGTCGAAGTGCTGATGACGGCGGCGAATGAAGACAACAATGGCGATGGCGCGGGGCTGACCAGCGTCGCACCGTCCGCCGCTACGCCAGGCATGCCGTTGCTCGACTTCAAAAATCCGTAAGCACCCAGTCCGTCGGGCAGCCGTTGGCGCGCATGCGCTTTTCGATGCTCGCGTGACGTTCCATCTGGCCGTCTTCCAGGTAGGCCGTGCGCGCCAGCTGCCATTGTTCGCAGGCGGTCGTCAGATCGCCCAACCGATAAGCCGCTTCTGCGAGTTCGATCCGAGCCGCGGCGTGCGATGCGTGTGGCCCATGTTTCGACCCATATGCTGCCGCCGAACGCAGCGCCGTCATGCGGGATGCCTCGTCGCCGAGCTCTGCATGACAAAATGCGAGTTCGAGATAAAGGCCCGCGAGCGGCTGCAAGTTACCGGCGGCTTGAGCCACCTCGATACGCGTGGCGATGTCTCGGGCGTCGTTCGCGAAGTCCCGCGGTGGCGTTTCGTCTGCCGGCGTTGCGACCTCCGCCGCTGACGAGTCCAGCGCACCGGCGACGCGATCGCGACGGCGCGCGGCGGCTTTCGCCCGGACGCGGCGCACCAGTAAAATGAGCAGCAGCGCCAAAACCGCAAGGGGAAGCGCAAGAGCTGCATCTCTTACCAGCGCGTCGATCGTCATCGGATTGTTCACTCGACTGACCCCGGCTCCTGCGGGACGCTCACCGGCACCTCAATTGACGGGAACTCGTCAGCGTATCGGCGCCGCGTACATCAGCCCGCCCTTGGTCCACAGATTGTTCAAGCCGCGATCGAGCTTCAACGGCGAGCCTTGCCCCAACGTACGTTCGAAAATCTCGGAGTAGTTGCCGACCTGCCTGACGATTTGATAGGCCCAGTCGCGCGGCAACCCCAACGGCGCACCGAGATCGGCTTCGAGACCCAGGAAGCGACGGATATCGTGCACCGGCGACGCCTTCATCATATCGACGTTGCTGCTGTTGATACCAAACTCTTCAGCGGCCACAAGCGCCATGAATGTCCAGCGGACGATCGAGAACCACGCATCGTGACCACTCTGCACGTAAGGTCCCAGTGGCTCTTTGTTGATGATTTCCGGCAGCAGCATGTGCTCGGCGCCGTTGGCAAGATTGCTGCGCACGTACGCCAGCAGCGACAGATTACCCGTCAAGACCGTGCACCCGCCGTTGGCGTACGTTTTGACGAGGTCGTCCCACCGCTCCGACTTGATGAGTTGGTAACGCATTTTTCGCGAACCGAAGAAATCGGCGATGGCGCTTTCGTCGCTTGATCCCGACAGCGTGCAAATCGATGCCCCGGAAAGCTCGAGCACGCTCGATATCGAATGATTACGCGGCACGATGAAGCCCTGGCCGTCGTAATACGAAACCTCGACGAAGTGGGCGCCAAGCTCGGTATCGCGCGTCAACGTCCAGGCCGTGGCGCCCATTAGAACGTCGACTTCATTGTCCTGCAGCGCCTTGAACTTATCGCCCGCGGTCAGGCTGAGGTATTTCACCGAGTCCTTGTTGCCGAGTATTCCAGCCGCGAGGGCCGAGCAGAATTCAATGTCGAACCCGCTCCATTTGCCGCTTGCGTTGACTTTGCTGAAACCGGGAGCATTCTCGGTAACTCCGCAAACGACGTAACCGCGCTTGCGAACCGCGTCGAGGATGCTTGCAGGGTCGGCCAATGCTGGAGTGCAGAATTCGACCACTGCCATCGCGATAACGATGGCCAATGTCGCGCAGCTATTTCCGATTCTCATCTGCGATCTTCCGGCGTACGCTCAACTTGTCTCTTCGGTTCTTGCGAGCAGACGAAAGCAACGGCCCTGGGGTGCGGCTGTTCTCAACGGTTGCGCGCACGCCGGCCACACATCCCGCGCCTCGGCGCCATGGTCAAGGCCTTGACCGCGCTCCAAACTTGCGCCACGAGGTCCAACTCACCCGGAGACCTTGAAAAATGGCCGGTAAAGACGACAGTTCCGAGGGTGCGCCGCGGCCCGAGACCGACGTGGTGCATCTCGGTCGAGCGCCGTTCGAACAACATGGGTTCGTCAATCCGCCGGTTTATCGGGGTTCGACTGTTCTCTATCCTAGTCTAGAAGCGCTCAAAACTCGCAAGCAGCCCTACACCTACGGCCGCCGCGCAACGCCGACGACGCGCGCCCTCGAGGACGCGATCGTCCATCTTGAAGGCGGTGCTGCGACGATACTGACATCGTCGGGCCTCGGTGCCGTCTCGACGGCCATTCTCGCATTCGTCCAGGCGGGCGATCACATTCTGATCGTCGACAGCGTCTATCAGCCGGCGCGCTCATTCGCCGACAGGATGCTGAAGCGGCTCGGTGTCGAGACGACCTATTATGATCCGGCCATCGGCGCCGGCGTCGCCAAGCACTTCAAGCCCAACACGCGCCTCATCATCGTCGAGAGCCCCGGCTCGCAGACATTCGAGATGCAGGACATTCCGGCAATCGCAGCGGCGGCCCACGCGAAAGACATCTGGGTCATCGCCGACAACACATGGGCGACGCCGCTCTACTGCAAGCCGCTGGCGCTTGGTGCCGACGTCTCGATCCAGGCGGCAACCAAATACATCGTCGGTCATGCCGATGCGATGCTTGGTGCCGTGACGGCCAACGCGCGTGCGGCGCGCCTCATCGACAACGCCAAGGAAGCACTCGGCACCTGCCCTGGATCGGAAGAAACCTATCTTGGTCTCAGAGGCTTGCGGACGCTCGACGTGCGCCTCGAGCGGCATCAACGGTCCGGCGTTGCCGTCGCGGAGTGGCTAGCGGACCGGCCCGAGGTCGACCGCGTGCTGCATCCGGCTCTTCCGAACCATCCTGGGCACTCCCTTTGGAAACGCGACTTTACGGGCTCGACGGGCCTCTTCACGATCGTTCTGAAGCCGGTGCCGGAGAAATCTCTCGCGGCATTTCTCGACGGCCTCAAATACTTCGGCATGGGGTATTCGTGGGGCGGCTTTGAGAGCCTCGTCATTCCATTCGACCCGACGAGCTATCGGACGGCGACCAAATGGACCGGCCCCGGCCCCGCGCTCCGCTTTCACATCGGACTCGAGGCCGTCGATGATCTGATTGGCGATCTTGCCGCCGGCTTCAGCCGCATGACGACCGCGTGAGCGGCAATTCGCAGGCCGCATTCACTCTCGAACATTCCGCTAATAGCCGAGCGACCGGCGGATCAGGTCACCGACAGAGTCGCCGGACGGCGCATATTTGACATTGCCGAACGTACTGCTCAGCCCCATCGGCGAGTCAAAATCGCCATTGCGCGAAGATCGCCTTGAACCCGAGCCGACCCTGATCTCCTTGAGTTTCGAGGTATCGACGGCGGCGAGATGATCTTCACCGATATCGATCTGGTCCCACTTGCCCGCGAGCGCGAGCGTGATGCGTTCCTGATGGCCATAGTAGTCTTTGTAATAATTCGGTTCGCCATGATCGCCGACCCACACGGTGAAGTAGCCGACGTGTACCGGGATCGGTGTGTCGAGAGTGAACTCGTTGGTCATCGGGCCTTTGCGCACCAGCCATTTGACGTCTGGCGCCGCATCGCCGCGATCGATGTCGAAAATCCGCTGCGCAAGGACCTGCGGATTTCTCACCCGCATGCAGCCGTGGCTGAAGAGGCGCACGGGATCGTTGAAGAGTGATCGCGACGGCGTGTCGTGCAGGTAGACCGAGTGCTTGTTCGGAAACAGGAATTTGACGACCCCGAGGGCGTTGTCATCGCCGGACGGCTGATAGATTTTATAGGCGCTGAGATCGGCCTTCGACCAGTTGATCCGTGAACTCGAGACGGTTCGGCCATTGCGCTTGATGACATAGCCCTGAGATTCAAGCGACCGGCCGGACAGCAATTTCGTGAGCTTGATGGAATCGGGCAGATACCATTCGGGACGCAGGACGATGGTCGTCATGTTCTTCGAGAAGATCGGCGTTTGCGTGCTTGGCGTACCGACGATGACGCGTTCGTCGAAGACCGGCCGACCGTTGTCGGTCAACACGATAGAAAAGGCCGGGACATTGACGAAGATATGGGTCGCTCCGAGCGAACGCGGCATCCATCGCCATTCCTCCATGTTGGCGATAACGGCCGTCACCTTGTCGGAGACATGGCCCGATAGTGCGGCACGAGTTGACGACCCGACGATCCCGTCGCCGCGCAACGACATCGACTGCTGAAATTTCTTTATTGCATCGGCGAGCGGCCGATCGAACACCTGTTCTGCACCGGGTTCTGATGCGACGCGGAAACGCTCCTTCAAAAGAGCAACGTCGGGATTGCGCGAGCCGAGCTGAAGCATTGGTCCGAGTTTTGAAATCTCGAAGGCGTCGGCAGCACCCTCCTTACCTCGAAGATCCGCGAGTAAAGCTTTGAGCTTCAGAAACTGGTCCTGCTGCGGCTGAAGCGATCTCAGGAACTGTCCTGGATCGGAGGCTTCTGAGACTTGCGATAGAACATCAGCGGCGCTCGTAATCACCGGCTGACGATCAAGGTAAGACGACAGAAGCGTGTCGGGCTCAGAAATCCGCCCGCCCTGCGCCTGGTGCGCGTACCGCAGGATCGCGGCCGTGATCTCGAGCTCGGCGTCCGCCGTCTCGTCGTTCGACCAGTGGCCGGACGTAAAGGGCCGATTGACCGCTTTCAGCTTGAAGTCCGAGGCGTTCAGGCCCCATTCCGCCGCGTGTCCGATTTCCGTTATTGCGCGGCGTGCGGCGCGCGTTGGGCCGTGTTCATCCACCCATAAAGGCCGGCATTCGCGTGCGGTATAGAAGTCGACGACGGCTTGGCGGTCCTGACCGTCTAAGGGAGCGACCGTCTCGGCCGCGAAGCGTGAGCAAATCGCAGCTTGAGCGCCGGTCATTTCGTCAGCAGTAACGGCTGATGCCTCAAACATGAGCAAACCGAAGAGCACGGCGCCGCAACGCCAGGCCGTAACGGTCGATCGGCGGTCTTGGAGAGGCATCGTTTGGATACTCGCTACTGGGTGTCTCGCAAACGTCGGCGTAACCGGAACCTATCTCATTTTTCTCATGCCGGTATATGTCGATCCGGATTATCGCGACGCTGGTTAAGCCTCGGTAACGCATAAGCGAGGTCTTTAGTGCCCGGCTGTTGAAAGGCTCTGACGTGCGCGCACGTGTGGCGGTCCCGGCAGGGCTCGAACCTGCAACCTTCGGAGTCGAATTCCGACGCTCTATCCAATTGAACTACGGGACCGCGAGTGAGAGACGTACGCGCGCTTTCTTATGCGTGTCACAACGCGGTGCCATTCTGAACAAATCTCTGACGATTTGTCGATGTCATTTACGAGCGTCCGTCGACGACCATCTTTTTGAGTCGCTTCTGGAACTGCGACGTGGGTCGCGCGTTCACCACTTTAACTAACGTTTGGGGCACGGGGGTGCATTGACTTGTCTTATACCGATCAGGGTTTCGGACCCAACGCAGTCGTACGCTATAGAGCTCGATTCGAGGCCATCTGCGATCAGATCGCGGCGGCACGACTCACCGGGATATTCTTCCTGAGCTCGCTCGCTAAGGAGCGCGGGGCGACCGCGTCAGGCTCCGTCGTGGCCGTTGCGGCTCTAGCGGCGTTCGGCGCGTTCATGCGTCGCGACTGGATATCCGAGGCCGGGGTCACGAACCGCGGCTACGTCCGTACTCGGGATTTCCTGCAACGGGCAGCGCAAGACGGCGTTGCATATCCGGGCCGCCGGCCACGAGCGGCCGCATCGGGACAATTTTGGGCGTATTTTTGATCGTTACGAGCGATATCCGCCGATGACCGGAAGGATCTCGCCGGTGATGTAGCTCGAGCAGCACGGGGCCGCCATGAACACGAATGCCGGCGCAATTTCTTCCGGCTGAGCGGCACGCCGCATGGCACTTTGCGAGCCGAACTTGGCGACATCCTCTGCGGACCGATCCGCAGGATTGAGGGGCGTCCAGACAGGGCCCGGCGCGATCGCATTGACGCGAATGCCTTTGTCGATCAGCTGCGCGGAGAGCGAGCGCGTAAACGCGTGAATGCCGCCCTTCGTCATCGAGTAATCGAGAAGCTCCTTGCTGCCTTCGATGGCCGTGACGGAGCCGGTCATGATGATAGAGGCGCCGGCTTGCATATGCGGAACGGCAGCGCGGGCCATATAGAAATAGCCGTATAGATTGGTCTTCAGCGTGCGATCGAAGTGCTCGTCCGTCAGATCCAGGATATTGGACGTGTGTTCCTGAAACGCGGCGTTGTTGACGAGGATATCGAGCTGTCCCAGTTCTTTGACAGTCTTTGAAACCGCTGCATTGCAAAACTCAGGGTCGGAAACGTCCCCCTCGATCAGGATGCAGCGGCGACCTTCCGATTCGACCGCCGCCTTCGTCGTCCGCGCGTCGTCGCATTCCTCCAGATAGCATATCGCGACGTCTGCGCCTTCACGTGCAAAGAGTACCGCCACGGCGCGGCCGATGCCGGAGTCTCCACCCGTTATCAGCGCCACCATATCCTGCAGCTTATGTGACCCTTCATAGCCTGGAGCCTCATACATCGGCGCCAATTTGAGGTCTGCTTCGGCTCCGGATTTTTTCAGATGCTGCGCCGGAAACGCCGACGGGTATTCTCGCTCTCCCGCCTGCATCGGCTGCTTAGACGGCGATGCTTTCACTTTCTTAGCTTTCGTATCCAGTTGGTCGACGACCGCCTGCACATGCCGCCCTTGCTCAGCGGTTCGTGTGTTTTTCCGCGTTGCATGTCTTGTCATACGCAAACCTTTATTTGATGCGCCGCGAACGTGATTCACGTCGCCTTGTCTTTAAAATCCGCATTCTTCTTAACCGGCCATGCCAGCTCACAGTTCCAGCTTCCGCGCGGAACTCCCTTTGCATCGATGCGTTGACCAGACAGCGCGGGAACGTCTCCCGACAAAATCAAATCAGCATTAGAGAGGTAGACGAAAATGAAATTCAGAGTTCTGACGGCAGTCGCTGCGATACCGGCGCTCGCGACGATTGCATATGCGCAGACTACCACGCCGCCAACGGCGCCGACCGCAACGACACCGGCACCGAGCGCCACGACAACGACCACCACGACCGAGGCGACGACAACGGCCCCGCAGTGGTATCAGCGGCAGCAGGGCGAGTGGCGGTCGAGCAAGTTGGTTGGCTCGAAAGTCAAGAACAACGCCGGAGATACGATCGGCGACATCAACGAAATCGTGCTAACGAGCGACGGCGCCGCCGCCGCTGCGATCATCGGAGTTGGCGGATTCCTCGGCATGGGCGAGCGCGAAGTCGCCGTGCAATTCAAGTCGCTCCACATCTCAAAAGATTCGAGCGGCAACGACGTCGTGAAGCTCGATACGACCAAAGACGCATTGAAGAATGCCCCGGTTTGGACGTGGCAGAGCAGCTAACGCAGTATTTTTTTCCGGGCGTCAGACACGATCGAGCGGCCAGGCCTTGGCAGCTCGATCGCCGCTTTCTTTTGAAACCGCGGGCCGCCCAGCCATTTTAAAAAAAAATGCATGGAGGAATTCAGAAATGCAGAGCGAAACGACAATGCTTGAAACGAGCAAGGTTCCGGGAACGTCGGTTTATAGCGGCGCACAAGAGGAAATCGGCGCCGTCGACGACCTGATCGTCGACACGGTCAGCGGAAAGGTCCGTTACGCCATTTTGAGTTTCGGTGGATTTCTAGGGCTTGGAAAAAGTCAGTACGTCATCCCGTGGACCGCGCTCAAGTGGGACCCATCGCTACATGGCTACGTAACCGGCGTCACGGAAGACCAGCTGAAGATGTCCCCGGACCTCGACCCACTTTCACTGCGCAATCGCGATTCCGAGCAGCGTCTCCACACGGCCTACGGAGCACCGAACTACTGGGAGCTCGAGACACGGTAAATCGGTCGCCGATGCCGGATCGAAAATGAAGACACCCGCGAGCACAGCCTGCTCGCGGGTGTTTATTCCATTGGTCGACTGCAGCGGATTCTGAAATGCTAGATCTTCGTTGGCGCATCACCGAAGCGGTCGGGAATAGCGTTTTGCGGGTCGAGCATAAGCAAAGCCCTGTTCACCTCATCCAACAGCGGCGGTTCTCCTCCGCTCATGTTCTCGTCCGTTGCGCGTTGAAGCGCGCGAGCGTCGAGTTCCCAGCGCTTCAGGATTTCAATTTTTTGAGCGCGTGATAGTCCCGGGCACGCCACGACCTCGAGGGGAAAGTCGAAGACGGATACCGGGCTCGTAATCGCCTCTGCAAGATCGTCCTTCGACAAGCATTCTGAGCCTGTTTTCATCGGTAATTCTCCTTCGTCGTTGCTCGCTCAACGTGACAAGCACGCGCAAGTTCCGCCGCGTCCCATGCGAAGGGGCCGATTGCTTAGTTGAGTTTCGAAGTTGTGATGTAGCGTTCAGTACCGTTCATCGGAACCAACCAACATGCGCTCCGGTTTTCCATGTATTCGCAATGACAGGAGATAAATTATGAATGCTTGGAAAGCCGCCGCCGCGACAATTGCCGTCGCAGCTCTCGGCACGACGGGCGCCGTAGCGCAGTTGTTAAACGATACTGAGGTTATAAAGACCCAACAGGTTACACCAGCCGACCCGGCGCAAGTTGCTCCGGCCGATCCGGCAACAACGCCTTCCGGCCAGGGGTCCAGCGCCGGTGAATCGGGTTACTCGTCGCCAGCCGGAATCCCAGCGGATCCGACGACAAATGAAAACCAGCAGCCGGGCATGTCACCGCAAAATCCGACCGATCCAGCGACAGGCGACAAGCCGGACGCACGCGTTCCTTCCTCAACACCGGGAACGGGCACTTCGGCGCCTTGATCGGCTAGCTGATCGCAAATCGAGCTTTGAAAAAAGGGAAAGGTTCCGAGCACCGTTCGGAACCTTTTCTATTCCTCCAGTCAAAGATCTCGGGGTCCGGATGCTCGTGACGAATGACATTCACTCGCCACGAGCAAGGCTCAGGACTTAATAGCTTAAGCACAATTCGTAGCGACGCCACCAGTATGAGCTGCCGGTTGCCAGGGCCCGGCTATAGAGCCAGCCGCAACCGCCACCGTAGTATCCGTCGTAATAGCCGTAGTCGTAGAACGGAACGCCGACAAAAAACCTATTCCCACGGCGGTGGTGCCTTCCGTGGCCCCAATTCTTGCCGCCTTGTGCGAAGTTACCTCGACGCGCAAAGTTGCCGCCGCGTGGGCCGAAGTTGCCGCGGTTTGAAAATGAGCGGTAACCGCCGCGGCCGCCCATATATCCGCCATATCCGCCCGGCCGGCCGCCCATTCCACCTCCGCTGAAGCGGGAACCTCCACCGCCGCCGCCGCTAAAGCGCGATCCTCCACCGCCGCCGCCTCCCCAGGCGCCCCCGCCACCTCCTCTGCCTCCCCCGCCGCCGCCACCACCCCAGGCGCCCCCGCCACCGCCTCCACCGCCTCCCCCGCCGCCGCCACCTCCGCCGCCCGGTCTTGCGTCGACCACAGCGCTACCTAGCGCCAGCAGCAAAGCGGCTCCCGACGCCATTATTATCTTCCTATACATTTGGACCTCTCCTTGGTCGTTACTTACGGACACGGATCTTGTCCCATGCATGTCCAACGGCAGAGTGCTTCGTGGGGTTCCGGACTGGTGTTGGCGCGACCGCGCCATTTCCGGAACAAAGGCACGGCTTTCAGCGTTCGAACATGCACCGCAAAGTACAATATCGGTCTCTCCGGATTCCAACGTTGTGATTGAAATCAATGATCAACGACGCTACTGGCTCGCGCCAAGACGACTCTGATCCGGAAAGAAGTGCAACCGTCGGCCCCAGCAAACCGCGTCTGTTGAAAATTCTTGGGCCCGGCCTGATCACCGGCGCTTCCGACGATGACCCCAGCGGTATTGCTACTTATTCTCAAGCCGGCGCGATCTTTGGCTTCGGTCTGCTTTGGACGATGGTCATCACCTATCCCCTGATGGTGGCGGTTCAGGAAATCAGCGCGCGTATCGGGCGGACGACGGGGCGCGGTCTCGCCGGCAACATCATCAGGCATTACCCGGACGGCATCGTCTATGGACTGGTGGGCCTGCTGTTCTGCGCCAACGTCATCAACATCGCGGCAAATCTCGGCGCCATGGGAGACGCCGTCGCGATGCTCGCCGGTGGGCCGCACCTTGTCTATGTCGTGATTTTCGGCGTTTTGTGCACGCTGATGCAGGTCTTCATGCAGTACACGCGCTACGTCGCCGTACTGAAGTGGCTGACGATCGTCTTGTTCTCCTACGTCGCCACCCTCTTCGTCGTGCACGTTCCGTGGGCCGGCGTCGTGAAGGGCCTTTTGCTACCCAAGTTCTCCGGCGATCCGCAATATTGGGAAACGGTGGTCGCTATTCTCGGCACCACGATCAGCCCGTATCTTTTCTTCTGGCAAGCTTCGCAAGAAGTCGAAGACATCCATGAGATACCTCGCCGCGAGCCTCTGCTCGATAAGCCCCGCCAAGCCGCGAGCGCCGAGGAACGCATCCGGCTCGATACTCTGGTCGGAATGGCCTTCTCGAATGTCGTCGCGATATCGATCATCATCACGGTCGGCGCGACGTTGCACCCCGCCGGCATCACGAACATCGAAAGCTCGGTGCAGGCGGCCGAAGCCTTGAAGCCGATCGGCGGATCGTTGGCCTTTGCTCTTTTCGCGTTGGGCATCATCGGGACAGGGCTGCTTTCGATCCCGGTGCTGGCAGGCTCGGCGGCTTACGCACTCGGCGAAGCGCTCAAATGGAAGGTCGGTCTCAAGCTGCAGCCGATGGAGGGGCGGACATTCTACGGAACGATCGCGCTGGCAACCCTCATCGGAGTGGCGCTGAATTTTACCGGCATCAATCCGATCAAGGCGCTCTACTACAGCGCCGTGATCAACGGACTTGTCGCCGTGCCGATCATCGCGTGCATGATGCTCTTGTCGTCCGACAAAAAGGTGATGGGTCGCTTCACCGTCGAAGGGGCGCTCTTCTATCTCGGCTGGGCGACGGCTGGCGTCATGGCGCTCGCCGGCATCGGGATGGTCGTGACAATGCTCTGGGGATGACGTCCAGAGTTATTCACAGCCTCATTCGACATCGTCGGCATTCAAGAGCCCGTAGTCCTGAGATCTCATCGGCTTCCCTTGGCTTTCCTTCTGCTGGACCCTAAGGGCGATGTTCAATAGCTGCCTGATGGCGGCCGCGCGGCTCGGCATGCGTTGCTTGAAACGCCAATCATCAATCGCGGCAAGCTCTTCTTCGCTCAGCATAATTTGCAGGCGCGTCTCTCGCGATAAGCCATTCATCGTATTACTCCTGGCTCAATCTCCAAAAAATGTGCCTTATCCGGGTTTGGCGGTATAGCCGCCACTTACTCATTCCGCGCATAAACGCTCGTTACAGCAAAATGTTCCAGCGCGGTTTCGAGCGTATTTGGGGGTCTTCGCGGATTTCCAAGGACACCAAAGACAGGCAGTCTGTTCCCCGTGTTGAGATTTTGTGGGTGATGCCAGTGTCTGCGGGCTACAATGCTTTCGAGCCAAACGATCTCGAACTTGCTCAGAGCGTCTTGGATGAGGTTTGGGCGTCGCTGCCACGAGATGTTCGCAATGGCTCTCGCGCCACGCTTTTACGTGAACGGCTAGCGCGTCAGATTCTATTCTCCATGAGGCACGAGACCATTCAGCCGGACGAACTGAAGGTTTCGGTACTGCGTGCCGACATCAAAGAGTGGGCCTCCTCTTAAGCCCCGTCTAGGCTCTGCTATCGCCTCGAATGCAATTGCACGGAACCAAGCGCGCGCTTAGGACGTTTTCCGGCCAGACGCATGTACCAACGTGTGTCAGGCGCCGTAAAAGGTGCTGGGCCGCCCGGGAATCCTTGTGGTCCCCCGGCGGCTTTGCCTTGTCTGCGTCGCTTCGGCTTGCTTGACGTCACCGTAGTGGACCTTTTTCCCGATGGCAGGAAAACAGCTCTCCGAATACCGGGCCAAGCGCGATTTCACAAAGACCGCCGAGCCGAGCGGGTCAGCTCTCGTGCGCCCGGCGAAGCATCTTCGCTTTGTCATTCAGAAACATGACGCGACGCGACTGCATTACGATCTGCGGCTCGAATTAGACGGCGTGTTCAAGTCCTGGGCGGTTACCAAGGGTCCGTCGATCGATCCCAATGACAAGAGGCTAGCGGTCGAAGTCGAAGACCATCCCCTCGACTATGGGGATTTCGAAGGGACCATTCCCAAAGGCCAATACGGCGGCGGCACCGTGATGCTGTGGGATCGCGGTTTCTGGGCACCGCTCGGCGACAAAGATCCCGAGCGGGCACTTCGCGATGGCGAACTCAAATTCGTTCTCGCCGGAGAAAAACTGCAAGGCAGCTGGGTGCTGGTGCGTTTCAAGAACGACCGCGCGGGCAACGGTAAGCGCAACAATTGGCTGCTGATCAAGCATCGCGATGAAGGTGCCAAGCCCGGCGATAACGACAAGGTGCTGACCAAGGATCACTCGGTGGCATCCAGCAGGACCATGTCGCAAATTGCGGCCGGGAAAGGCAAAGGCCCGGAGCCGTTCATTCTGCGACGCCGTTCGGCTGCCAAACCGAATGCGGTCTGGAACTCATCGTCAGACAAAGACAGTGACGCTGAGCCTCAGAAAGCCGAGCGGCCGCTACGGCGCACGCCCATCCGAAAGACGTCGAAGTCCGCAAAACGATCTGGCGCGAAAAAGTCCGAAGGGGCCAACGTCGTGCTCGGCGTAACGATCTCGCATCCCGACAAAGTGCTGTGGCCGGCGAGCCAGGGGGCCGCCGTTTCAAAGCTTGATCTCGCGCACTACCTCGAAACCGTCGGTCCTTGGATGATCGAGCATATCAAGGGGCGACCGTGTTCCGTTATCCGGGCACCGGATGGGATAACCGGCGAAACGTTTTTTCAGCGCCACGCCATGCGCGGAATGTCGAATGAGATCGACCTCGTGCGCATCTCAGGCGACCGCGAACCCTACATCGAAGTCAACAGCGTCGAAGGCCTCGTAGCTCTCGGTCAAATTTCGGCACTGGAATTCCACCCGTGGAATTGCGCGCCGCTTGAGCCCGACGTGCCGGGGCGCTTGGTTTTCGATCTCGATCCGGCGCCGGATGTCGACTTTTCGAAAGTTATCGACGCCGCGCTCGAGCTGCGCGAACGCCTGGATAAACTCGGCCTCATTGCCTTCTGCAAAACGACGGGCGGCAAGGGCCTGCATGTCGTCACGCCGTTGAAGCCGAGCAGTGGCGATGGCATCGGATGGAAAGAGGCAAAGATGTTCGCGGGAGCGCTTTGCCAGCAGATGGCCGACGACAGCCCGCGCGACTACCTCATCAAAATGACGAAGAAGCTTCGCAAGGGGCGCATATTCCTCGATTACCTGCGCAACGACCGGATGGCGACGGCGGTCGCGCCGCTCTCGCCTCGGGCGCGAGAGGGGGCGCCGGTTTCGATGCCGCTGACGTGGGCTCAGGTCAGGAAGGGGCTCGATCCTCGCCGCTTTACGATCCACACGACGCCTCGCCTTTTGAAGACCACCGACGCCTGGCGCGACTATCGCAAGTCCGGACGCCCGCTCAAGACCGCGGTCAGAAATCTGCTTGTTTAGTCACCGGCCCGACCAGGTCGGGGCGAAGGGGTCAAACGTGAAATCGCGGGCACTACCCAAAGCATCGACCGCGGCAGGCTCCTCCCGGCAAGCTATGTCCGCATCTGCGTTGCCGAAAGGCGCCGTCCGAGGGACCCTTCCGGCCTTCGTCGAACCGTGTCTTGCAACGCTCGTGGCGAAGCCGCCCGAGGGAGACGACTGGGTTCACGAAATCAAATTCGACGGCTATCGCATTGAAGCCCGCCTGGCCGCTAATGGCGTCAAACTGCTGACGCGAAGCGGTCTCGACTGGACCGACCGCTTCGGCGATCTCCCGCATCTGCTGCGCGAGAAGCATAGCGGAACCGCCCTGATCGACGGCGAGCTCGTCGTGGAAGATTCCGAAGGTCATTCGAGCTTCACGGCATTGGCGGAAGCATTGAAAAGCGGACTCGCCGAAAGGTTCGTCCTGCAGTGCTTCGATCTGCTTTACCTCGACGGCGTCAATCTGATGGGCATCCCGCTCACAGACCGCAAAGCCCTGCTGCGGCGGCTGCTCGGCCGTAACTCGAAGACAGGGCAAATCCGTTTCAGCGAACACCTCGCGGGTGACGCGGACAAGATGCTGACAGAGGCGTGCCGTCTGGGTCTCGAGGGAATTATCTCGAAGCGCGCCGACAGGCCCTACAGGTCCGGCCGTAACGATGACTGGCTGAAAAGCAAATGCATCCAGACCGACGAATTCGTGATCATCGGATATCTTCAATCCAACGTATCCGCCAACGCCGTCGGAGCGCTCGTCGTCGGCTACTACGATCGAAACCGCCTTAAGTACGCCGGTCGCGTCGGCACCGGCTTTACGAACCGGCGCGCGACAGAGCTCTATCGGCTTCTGAAACCTTTGCGCATCGATGAGCTGCCGGTAGAGGCGCCGCTGACGGGGTTGCAGCGGAAAGGGGTCGCGTGGGTTCGGCCTACGCTCGTCGCTCAAATCGAATATCGCGCCTGGACGGCGGACGAACTTCTAAGGCATGCAGCCTTCAAAGGCCTTCGCGAAGACAAGCCGGCGCGTGACGTCAGACGGCCGACCGTCAAGGTGCCAAAGTCTTGATCAATGCGCCGGCGCCGATTGACGGCGCATGCTAGCCGCGGGCGCGGCTTTTGCTCTTTGAGGATTTCGGCGCCGCACGTTTGGCCGGTTCACGTTTTTGCCGGGTGGCGGCCGTCTTCGCTTTCGATCGCGTAGCCTTGGCGGGCGCCTTCCCGGTCGACTTGCGAAGTGCTTCCATGAAATCGATCACAGTTCCGCCTGCGGGTCGATCGTCGCCGCCGCCGACTTCCGTCGACTCTCCGCCTTCGACCTTGTCCTTCACGAGTTTGCGCAACGCTTCCGCATAGTGATTTTTGAAGGCGCTCGCGTCGAACTCGCGAGTCCGCTCGGCGATCAACTGCTTCGCCATGTCGATCAATTCCGGGCGCAGCTTGCCTTTGCCTATTCCGTCGAAGATCTCGCCCGCATCTCTCACTTCGTTTTCGTAGCGGAGCGTCTCGATCATCAGCCCTTCGCCGCACGGCTTCATTGCAATCAGATTTTCGCGCCCACGCATCGTCAATTGGCCGACGCCGTACATTTTGGCTGACTTCAGCGCGTCGCGAATGATCCGATAGCCTTCTTCCGCGACGTCACCGTCCGGCAGAACGTAATACGGATTGTCGAAGTAAAGAGGATCGATCGAGCACGCATCGACGAACTCCGTGAGTTCGACCGTGTGCCGCGTCGTCAGTTTCAGCTTATCGAGTTCGTCGGGCTCGAAGAGAACATACGTGCCGTCGTCGAGTTCATAGCCTTGAACGATATCCGATTGCGGGACGACCTTGCCTGTTTCTCCGGCGACTTTCTGGTAGCGTATCCGCTGCTTGGACTTTCGATCCACCTGATGCAGCGCAATCTTATCTTCGGACGATGTGGCGCTGACGAGCCGAATAGGTATCGTGACCAGCGCCAGGCGAAGATGCCCCTTCCAAAAAGATCGAGCCGTTGCCACCGTCCACTCCTACAAACGCAAACTCGTTACACTTGTCACACGATTAGGGTCACAAGATGCAGGCCAACCCGTGACCCAAACGCCTCTGATAAGCGCCGGGTTCCGTTTCCGGGCGCCGATATTCTTCGGGTAGCGTGCCGTAAAGATCCCAGGCTTAATGTTTTTCTCGCCCGCAGCCTTAGGCCGAATAGCCGACGATACAGCTGTCACGAAAATCAGTCATATCGAGACTTTTGCAGCAACGAGAACGAGGTTCACCGTGCAAGTGCTGGCAAACGTCATTATCCATGTGCTGTTAACGATTGGCCGCATCGTCGGCATGGTTCTGGCGCCGCTCATCATCGGCTTTCTCATAGGCTACGAAACGGTCGAGGATTTCGTCGTCGAAGCTCTGAGAAGGCGCGCCGAGACCACGAGTAACGCCGCGCAGCCCAGCAATCGATGATCGATCGGACGGCCTGAGAATTTCGCAGCGCTCACGCCGGCCGCGTACGGACGCGCGCAACGGCGGCTTGCCAACCGGCCCATTTGCGGGCCCGAAGGGCAGCGTCCATAGCGGGCTTGAAGCGCCGATCGAGCCGCCAGGTCGCCGCGAACTCGGCAGGACCCGGGCATATGCCGGCGTGATACCCAGCGAGATATGCCGCGCCAAGCGCCGTGGTTTCCATGACTGCCGGACGATCGACCGGAGCGCCCAGGATGTCAGCCAGGAACTGCATGGTGACGTCGCTCGCGGTCATACCACCATCGACGCGGAGCACTGTGCCGGCCGCCACAGGCCAGTCGGCGTGCATCGCTTCAAGCAGGTCGCGGGTCTGATAGCCGACCGCCTCCAGCGCCGCTTGGGCAATCTCGGCGGGGCCCGTATTGCGCGTCAGTCCCAACAGCGCTCCGCGCGCATCGGCATCCCAATAGGGTGCGCCCAAGCCGACGAACGCCGGCACCAGATAAACCTGCTCGAGCGGATCGGCGCGTTGCGCGAGCGCGTTGACCTCGGGTGACTGGCCAATCAGGTGAAGGCCGTCGCGCAGCCATTGCACCGCCGCTCCGGCAACGAAGATCGCGCCTTCAAGCGCGTAGGTGCGCTGACCGTCAAGCTGATAGGCGATAGTGGTGAGCAGCCGATGGCGTGAGCGCACCGGCTGAGGGCCCGTGTTGAGCAAGGCGAAGCAGCCGGTGCCGTAGGTCGACTTCATCATGCCGGGCGTGAAGCAGCCCTGCCCGATGGTGGCAGCCTGCTGGTCGCCGGCAATGCCGCGAACGCGGATCGCACCGCCGAACAACTCAGGCAATGTCTCACCGAAGTCTGCCGCGCAGTCGCGCACGTCCGGCAATAGCCCGGCTGGAATTGCAAAGAGCCTTGCTAGTTCGTCGTCCCATTGGCCGCGAGCGATATCGAACAGCAACGTGCGGGAGGCATTCGTCGCATCCGTAGCGTGAACCTTGCCGCCCGTGAGGCGCCAAAGCAGGAACGAGTCCACCGTCCCGAACGCAAGATGGCCCTGCTCGGCCGCCGCTCGCGCGCCGCTTACGGTGGCGAGCAGCCAGGCGAGCTTGGTCGCCGAGAAATACGGATCGAGCACCAGACCGGTTCTGTCGGTGGCAGCACCTTCATGGCCGGCGGCACGCAAGGCGGCGCAGGCATCGGCAGTCCGCCGGTCTTGCCAGACGATCGCATTGTGGATCGGCTTGCCCGTTACGCGATCCCAGACGATTGTCGTCTCGCGCTGGTTGGTGATGCCGATGCCTGCAATATCCTCGGCGCCGGTGCCGGCCTTCGCCATCGCTTCCCGCACGGTTGCGATGACAGCCGACCAGATGTCCTCGGGATCATGCTCGACCCATCCTGGCGCCGGATAGATCTGCCGCAGCTCCTGTTGCGCGGCGGCGATCGGGGTGAGCTTTGCATCGAATACGATGGCGCGCGTCGAAGTGGTGCCCTGATCGATCGCGATGAGGTGCCCCACTGCAGTCATTCGACCTCAACGTCCGGGAATTTAGAGAAGATAGTCTTCAGTATGCCGGTTCGGTGCCAGCCGGAGAATACGTGTTTAACGAGTCGGGGGGATCCTAAAATTTTGTCCGCAAATATCCCCCGCCGCCAATCGATTTGGCGCGCGGTGACCCCCGCACGGGGTCAGGGGCAGACTAAGCCCTCAAAACGCCGTTCACGGGGTCGTGGTAGGAGGCGGTGTCGTTGTCGGCGGCGTCGTCGACGGTGTGGTTGTTGGAGGTGTGGGTGGTGTAGTTGGCGTCGTTGTCGTCGTCGTTGTGTCGTTAACGGTGCCACTTTCCGGACCGGTTACGGGTGTCTGCCGCATTCCATACAGGATGGCGAGCAGCGCCAGTATGACAATAGCTCCAAGCAATAACGGCCGATTGCGATTACCTATGCCCGGGCCCGGGAAGCGAGAACCGCGGTGCTGATCCTCGGGTGGTAAAGCCATTGTTTCCTCCTGCTGTTCTATTGCAGCTGATCAGGGAACGCGCATGTTCGCTAACGGTTCCGTGTATCGAGGTTGTGCGGGTACACTTCGCCGGAATGATTACGCCTCTTGCCGACTGCAGCCACGCGACGATAGCGGTTCATAGCATCATGAACGGCGAAGCATTGGCGATCCCGGCAGGACTTGAACCTGCGACCCTCTGCTTAGAAGGCAGATGCTCTATCCAGCTGAGCTACGGGATCATGGTGCATCGCGACACACAAGCGAATGTAGCAGATAACGGAACCTGTAACGAACACCGGCGAAACCGATAATCGCGACCGATCTGAAACGCAAGTTCAGCGAACACACGTACTTTCCGTATCGAGCCTATCGCCTGTTGATTGTGCCACCGCTCGCGTGCAAGAAAGCTAAAAAAATTACGCGTCAGCGGCACAATAGGGGGAAGACATTATGGCAGCAGCGAGTTCCTTAGCGGATCAGCCGGCGCCGGGGCTACTCGATCGCGCGCGCATCGTCGCGAAGCCCGGGTTCAACCGCTGGCTGGTGCCGCCTGCTGCACTTGCGATCCATCTCTGTATCGGCATGAGCTACGGGCTCAGCGTGTTCTGGCTTCCCTTGGCCCAGTCTCTTGGGGTCAGCAAGCCGCAGACGTGCCCGGACATGACGATGCTCCAGGCCCTCGTCACAACGACTTGCGACTGGAACGTCAGTGACCTGCTCGTCACATTCACAATCGGCATCGTATTCCTCGGATTGTCGGCTGCCCTCTTCGGAGGCTGGCTTGAGCGAGCCGGGCCGCGCCGGGCTGGTGTGGTGTCGGCCTTGTGCTGGGGCGGCGGCTTTCTGATCTCGGCCCTCGCCGTCTACATTCATCAGCTTTGGCTGTTGTGGATCGGACTTGGCGTCATCGGCGGCATCGGGCTCGGCCTCGGCTACATTTCGCCGGTCTCGACGCTCATCAAATGGTTTCCCGATCGGCGCGGCATGGCGACGGGAATGGCCATCATGGGTTTCGGCGGCGGTGCGATGATCGGCTCGCCGATCGCCATTTTGCTGATGAACCATTTCAAGAATGCACAGTCGGTCGGCGTCTGGGAAACAATGGGTGTGATGGGGTGCATCTACCTCGCCTTTATGCTGTGCGGCGCTTTCGGCTATCGCGTTCCGCCAGAGGGATGGAAGCCCGATGGCTGGTCCGCGCCGCAAGACCGGGCCCACGCGATGATCACGACCGGTAACGTGCATCTCGACAACGCTCACAAGACGCCGCAGTTCTGGCTGATATGGACTGCGCTGTTGATGAACGTCTCGGCCGGCATCGGTGTGCTGGCGATGGCTTCTCCGATGCTGCAGGAAATATTCGGCGGCTCGCTGATCGGCCAAACCGGTGTACGATTTGGAGACCTTGATGTTGCGCAGCACGCTGCGATCGCCGGAATAGCCGGGGGCTTCGTCAGCCTCTTGTCGCTATTCAACAGCGGCGGACGCTTCTTGTGGGCCTCGTTTTCGGACGTCATCGGCCGCAAGACGACGTACTATTGCTTCTTTCTTCTCGGCATCGCGCTCTACGCCTTGGCGCCGAGTGTTGCGCACATGGGATCGATTGCACTTTTCGTTGCTGCGTTCTGCATCATTATGAGCATGTACGGTGGAGGCTTCGCGACGCTACCGGCTTATCTCGCCGACATCTTCGGCACGCAGTTCGTCGGCGCAATCCATGGCCGCCTGTTGACGGCGTGGTCAGCCGCTGGCGTACTCGGCCCGCTCGTCATCGGATACATTCGTGACGCGCAGATCGCGGCCGGCATTCCCCGTGCGCTCGTCTATGATCGCACGATGTACATTCTGACCGGATTCCTGCTTATCGGATTGATCGCTAACTCCCTCGTCCGTCCAGTGGCAGCAAAGCGTCTGATGACGGAGAATGAAGTCGCGGCACTTCGGGCAACGCAATCATCCGCGATGATCGCAAAAGACTCGCACGGAATTGGCCTCGGTGGTTTCAGCCTCGGCGTCCTGATCGCCTGGCTTGCCGTCGGCATTCCCTTCCTCTGGGGCGTATGGAATACGCTCACCAAGGCCATAGCATTGTTTGGCTGACGACACTCGAGTGCACGGGACTTTTCCGATGCTGAGCGGATGGAAGAGGAGCGGCGGTCCGACGCCGCCCTCGTGAGCGATACTCGATCCTGGGCGGCACGAGTTCATGTAACGCCCAGGAAATCCGGATTCAGCGATGCTGGATCTTGGGTATTCCAATCTTTTGGATTCCAAGATCGTTGACGCAGCCCGTGTCTTAATCCGAAACCGGCCCGGGAATTGGTTCAGTGCGTCCAGTTGCCGATGCGGCCGTAGCGGAAGTTGTCGGCGTAGGACTTGCGGATCGGCTTGCGCGGCGTCGGTTCGGCAAGCGTGTAGGCAAGCCCCTCGCGCGTCGCATAAGCGATTGCTTCGTCCTTCGTATCGAATTCGAGCCGCACTTGAGCTCGCATGTCGCTGGAACTCGTCCAGCCCATCAGCGGATCGACACTGCGCGGTGCGCCAGGTTCAAATTCCAGAACCCATTCCTTCGTGCGTGCTTCGCCCGACTGCATCGCGGTCTTGGCTGGCTTGAAGATGCGCACGCTCATTGGACGGCCTTTGCGACAAGTGAAAACAATTGGTCGGGGCGACATGATTCGAACACGCGACCCTCTGCTCCCAAAGCAGATGCTCTACCAGGCTGAGCTACGCCCCGACACGGGCCCTCATGTGCCGCTTTCGCAATCCCAGGTCAAGGCGAGGCGACATCCGGATCGGTGCGCGATGCGTTTCAGTGCACCGCGGCTCCGGCAAATAGCGGGTAGCGCACCTTGTCCCCAGGCTTGATCCCGAGCCGCGAAGCGCCGCCGCCCGCGATTTCGAGCACCGCCGACACCGCAGAACCCGACTCGATGACGCGGTCCGACAGCGGCTCGGCGCGCTCCTCGATGCGGGCGATCGTTCCGTCCGGCCGAATGAACAGCATATCGAGCGATATGTAGGTGTTGCGCATCCACATCGAGAGTGTTCGCGGTGCAGGGTAAGAAAAGAGCATGCCTTCGGCATCGCCGAGCTTGGTGCGAAACATTAGCCCCAGCGCCTTCTCCTGATCGGTCGTCGCTATCTGGATATCGAAGGTATGTCCCGCGCCGCCGCCGGCCGGCTCGATCGTCAACTTGTCCTGGCGCATCTTTGCTTGCGCGGCAGGCACGAATTGGAAGACGGCGGTCACCGGAAGCGATGAGGCCAAAACAAAGAGGGCCACGCAAATCGCGGCCCTCTTTGTAAAACTTGATACCACAGTCGCAATCCTTCCCGCGCTAATTACGGGACGGAAGCCCCGTCGGTACGCCATCCGGGCGGAGTTCGGCGGCCATACAGCCTTTCGATCCATAACCCCAGCGGACCTGGACAATCTGGCCGGGCCTGAGCTCCGTAAAGCCGAACCGCCGCAGCGTCTCCATGTGGCAGAAGATATCGGGCGTCCCCTCGCCGCGAGTCAAGAAGCCGAAGCCGCGAACCCGATTGAACCACTTGACGTAGGCCCTCTCCCAGTCGCTTTCGGGCTGTACGATGACGTGCGTACGCTGCGGAAGCTGCGAGGGGTGAATGGCCGTGCTCTCGTCCATGCTGAGAACGCGGAAGGCCTGAATGCCCTTCGGCCGCCGCAGCACTTCGCAGTGCACGCGAGCGCCTTCGTAGGCGGTCTGGAAGCCACCGGCTCTGAGGCATGTAACGTGAAGAAGTATATCCGGCAGGCCATTGTCCGGCACAATGAAGCCGTAGCCTTTCGAAGCGTCAAACCACTTGATCATGCCAGCGATCTCGAAAACCTCGAGCGCTGCGTCGTCCATCAACTCGGGCCCGGCCGAATCCGGTTGCAAAAAGCCCGTAAGATCGGGACGCTTTGTATCCCCCATCACTTGATACCCCGCATACTTTGCGTCAACGATAGTCACATTGCTTCGTCCCGCGATGCCCGCATGTGCGATTCCGGAAGAGCCCTCTTCAGAACCGAAACACCAGCGCCTCTTCGCGAAGCAGCGCAAACCATAACACTCGCTTTGGCGAGAGCCAGTAGCATTTTTTAACCATCCCTCTTGACGCTCTGTTGGAGCCACTCAATCCACATCGCTTCGTGCGACTTAAATGTTTGATAGAGCGGGTGGAAAATTAGATCGCAAATCATCCCCAGGTTCGATATTCAGTCCGAACGCAACAAAATTTCATCCACACCCTGGGATCATTTTCACTGACGAGAAGCTCTCTCAGAGTGATTCGATTGAGCCGCTGATTCGCAGCTTATTCGTGAGCTTGTTCTTGCGCCGCAAGAACATTTTCCAACAGTTCTGCACAGATGCGGCAAAACGGGGCTGGCGCATTGATTCGTGGCTCGTAACGTTTTCAAAACACAGTGTGGCCGTCGCGCCTCTCAGGCTCTCGCGATGCGTACTACACGCAAAGGTAGCGCTAAAAACTGAGCATTACGGGAGCTATTCGATGACTTATCTGCATACGATGTCGAGCACGCGCGCGTGGTAAGCGAAGATGCGCCCACCATAGCCCGCGACGTCGCCATCGTTGGAGCAGGTCCTGCCGGGCTCTTCGCTGCAGAAATCATCGCGAACCACGGCCATCGAGTGACGGTCTATGAGCGCACGCCGTCGGTGGCGCGAAAATTTCTGCTCGCGGGGCGCGGCGGACTCAATCTGACGCACAGCGAACTGCCTGAAGTTTTTCTCGGTCGTTACGGCGAGGATGCGTCCCAGGTTCGCGCGGCCGTCGAGGCCTTCCCGCCGTCGAAGCTCATCGCTTGGGCCAACGATCTCGGCGCGAACACGTTTGTCGGCACGAGTGGTCGCGTCTTTCCGCGGGCAATGAAAGCCTCTCCTCTTCTGCGGGCTTGGTTGCGCCGGCTCGACGGCCTCGGCGTCACCATCAGGACGCGACATCTATGGACCGGATTTGCGCCGCCCAGCGGATTGCTGTTCCGGACGGCCGATGGCGCTACGACGACGATCGATGCCGATGCGGTGCTGCTGGCGCTTGGCGGAGCGAGCTGGCCGAAGCTCGGCTCGGACGGTCGCTGGGCCCATATTTTTGACGATGCGGGCATTGCGGTCGTGCCGCTCGCCCCTGCCAATTGCGGTGTGCACGTAGCCTGGTCCGATGTCTTTCGATCGCGGTTTGAAGGCGCGGCTCTAAAACGCATTGCGTTGACGATCGGCGGCGTCACCCAACGCGGTGAAGCGATCGTGACGGGCAATGGTCTCGAAGGTGGTGCGGTTTACGCTCTGGGACCCCACATTCGACGCGCTTGCGCGATCGAAAAAACAGCGGAGCTCGTCGTCGACCTCAAGCCGGATATTTCGTTGCCTGACTTGGTCCGGCGATTGGAGAAGCCCCGCGGCAGCGATACGATCACTAACCATCTCCGCAAAGCCGCGCACCTCGACCCCGTCGCCATCGGCCTTCTCCGCGAAATGGCACTGCCTGACGGTGCCGAGGCGCTGGCGGCGCGCATCAAAGCCTTGCCCCTTTGCGTCACCGGTCTCGAAGGTATCGAGCGGGCGATTTCGACGGCCGGCGGCGTCGGCTGGGGCGGCGTGGACGACCGTTTGATGCTCAGAACACGACCCGGCACTTTCGTTGCGGGCGAAATGCTCGACTGGGAAGCGCCGACTGGCGGCTATTTGCTGCAGGCAACGTTCGCGACGGCGGCCGTCGCCGCAACAGGTTTGCTTGCGTGGCTCGCGACGCGCGAATTAAAGTAGTAAAAAACGCAAGGACGGGATTTTTATTTCGTCGGTCGGCGGAGCTGCAAAAATGCCATCCGCGCCGAGATTAAGAAATAATATCCTATTTCTGTGTTATAAATGGCTTCTCAGGAGAAAGATTTACTCCTATGTATCGGCAGTCGGAGGTTCTCGATGATTTTATTCGAAGCATCCGCGCCCGCTCACCGCGAGGCGCAGGCCGATGCGTATACCGCGTCGCAGCAAACGCTCGCCTCGGATCTCGATCACAAGCTCGCTGCCCTGACGACTCTCGAAGATCGGGTTGTCGCCATTCGCGCCGCCATTGACGGGCCGGTTGCGCTTTCGTCGAGCCTCGGCATCGAGGATCAGGCGATCACTCACGCCATCGCGACGAGCGGCACGGCGATCGATATCTTCACCCTCGACACGGGGCGGCACTTCCCCGAAACGCTCGACACGCTGTTCGAGACCGAAGGCAAGTACGGCATCAAAATTCGCGTCATGTTTCCTGATGCCCGCGAGGTCGAAGAGCTCGTCGCGAATGATGGCATCTACGGCTTTCGCTATTCGGTCGAAGCCCGCAAGGCGTGCTGCGAGGTTCGCAAAGTTCATCCGCTCAACCGGGCACTCAAAGGTGCGGCAGGCTGGGTCACGGGCCTCAGACGCGAGCAATCGCAAGGCCGGTCGCACGTTCCGTTCGCCACCTATGATGCGACGCAGAAACTCATCAAGCTGAACCCGATCGCCGACTGGACCTTGGCCGATCTCGAAAGCTACGTCGCGACCAACGAAATTCCGATCAACGCGCTTCACGCCAAGGGCTACCCGTCCATCGGCTGCCAGCCGTGCACACGCGCCATTAAGCCCGGCGAAGATATACGTGCGGGCCGCTGGTGGTGGGAAAACGAGAACGCCAGGGAATGCGGACTGCACACACAGGCCGAAGATCCGGGATTTGAACCAGAGGACCGCGCCGCATGACGGTTTCGCCTTCCCATCTCGATCTCCTCGAAGCGGAGAGCATCCATATTTTTCGCGAGGCGGCGGCGCAGTTCCGCAAGCCCGTGCTGCTCTATTCGATCGGCAAGGATTCTACCGTCCTGCTGCACCTCGCGCGGAAGGCATTCTTTCCGCAGGCTCTGCCGTTTCCGTTGCTCCACGTCGACACGACTTGGAAGTTCAAGGAGATGATCGCGTTCCGCAACAGAACGGCGAAGCAGCTCGGCCTCGACCTCATCGTCCACACGAATGAAGACGGCATCCGGCGCGGCATCAATCCGATCGATCATGCGCCGTCGATCCACACCGACGTCTTGAAAACGCAGGCGTTGAAACAGGCCCTCGACAAATACGCTTTCGACGCCGCGTTCGGCGGGGCTCGCCGCGATGAAGAAGCGAGCCGTGCCAAGGAACGCGTGTTCTCGTTCCGCGCTTCCGGCCATCGCTGGGATCCGCGCCGGCAACGCCCCGAGATGTGGCACCTGTTGAACGGCCGCCTTGGCACCGGCGAGACGGTGCGCGTTTTCCCGTTGTCGAATTGGACCGAGAAGGACATCTGGCGCTACGTCCTGCGTGAAAAACTCGAGGTCGTGCCGCTGTACTTCGCCGCTGAGCGGCCGACGATCCTGCGCAATGGCCAGCTGCTGATGCAGGACGATGCGCGGCTGCAGCCCAAGGCGAACGAAGAAGTCGTGATGCGCAAAATACGCTTCCGTACCCTCGGAGATTACCCGCTGACCGCGGCCGTCGAATCCGACGCCGACACGATTGAAGCCGTCGTCGCAGAAACCGTGAATGCGCAGACGTCGGAGCGCGAGGGCCGGCTCATCGACCATGATCAAGTCGGCGCGATGGAGAAGAAAAAGCAGGAAGGCTACTTCTGATGACGGTGCATACGTTGCCTAAAGCCAAGTCCGCGCCCCGCGTAACGCCGCTTGAGGTCGTTCCGAACCTCGTGCGCGAGCTCGGTGGCATCGTCCATTTGTTGACGTGCGGCTCGGTCGACGACGGCAAGTCGACGCTGATCGGGCGCATGCTGTGGGATGCTTCCGATCTTTACGAGGATCAGCGCGAGAGCGTGCGCCGCTCAGGTCGCAAGGCGGCAGGAACCGACCTTCCGGATTTCTCGATGCTGCTCGATGGCCTTGTTGCCGAACGCGAGCAGGGTATTACGATCGACATCGCGTGGAAGTATTTCGACACCGACACGCGCCGCTTCGTCATCATCGATTCACCAGGCCACGAGCAGTACACGCGCAACATGGCGTCGGGAGCTTCCCACGCGGACGTTGCGATCGTGCTCGTCGACGCGCGCTCCGGCGTCAAAAAGCAAACCAAGCGGCACGCTGCGATCCTCGATCTGGTCGGCGTCAAACACGTCGTACTTGCCGTCAACAAGATGGATCTCGTCGGCTGGTCGCAGGACGTGTTCCGTAAGATCGAGGCCGACTTCCGCACGCTCTGCTGGAAATTCAACTTCTGGGACGCGACAGCCATACCTCTCTCGGCTGTTTTCGGCGACAACGTGTCGACGGCGTCGAAGAACATGAATTGGTACACTGGATCGACGCTCATCCAGCATCTTGAAAAGGTGCCGAGCCGGACGAGCGAAGCTGGATCGGTGTTCCGCCTGCCGGTGCAGACCGTGCTGCGCGACGGACAGGATTTTCGCGGACTTGCAGGCACCGTCACTTCGGGATCGGTTAAGGTTGGCGACGTTGTGGCAGACGCCTTGAGCGGCGCCGGCGGCAAGGTCGTGCGCATAGCGACGATGAGTGGCGATCTCGAAAGCGCGTCTGCCGGACAGGCGATCGCGCTGCAGCTCGACGTCGATATCGACGTGTCGCGCGGGGCTGTCCTCTCGTCTCCCGAGATGCGGCCCGTAGCGGCGCAGACCATCGAAGCGCGTTTTGTCTGGCTTTCGGAGGACGCATTCAGCCCGGCGGCCGGCTATCTGCTGCGCACGTCGACCGATCTCATTCCCGTCTCGAACATCGAAATCAAGGCGCTGCTCGATCTTGAAACGATGGCTTCGAACCCGGCGCGCGGCTGCGCGGCAAACGATATCGCAATCGCAAAAATTTCTCTCGGGCGCGCGGCTGCCATCGACGTTTTCTCGGAGACGCCGGAGACCGGAACGCTGCTGCTTGTCGATTCCGTTTCGGGCGCGACCGTTGCCGGTGGCATCGCCACCGCAGTCAACGCCAAGGCGGAGGCGCCCCTCGAGGGTCACTTCGTGCTGAAGCGGGACATGCTGGCCAATGGCATAAATCGCGATCTGTCGATGAGTTCCAGAGACCGCGAGGAGTTCATGCGCCGCGCCAACGAGGTGGCAATCATCCTTCGGTCTGCCGGTGTTCCCGTTGCCATCGAGCCACCACCGCCAATCGACGATGGGATGGACCCCGGTCTCTAGCCACAGCATCGCGCAAGCAACTTTCGTATCAATCTTCAGCCTGCGCGTCAGCTTCCGCCAAAATCGACACGAGAATTTCTGCAATTGCGGAAGCGGCTGTTCTCGCGTACGTCATCACGTCCCCGCCAGTACGGAATGTAATGCCCGAATTTGATCTTCAAATTTTATGGCCGATGGTCATTTTGGGCGGCTTCGTCGTCGGATTCCTGGTCGGAATGACGGGCGTCGGCGCGGGATCGCTGATGACGCCGTTCCTGATCGCAAAGATCGGCGTATCGCCGACGCTGGCGGTGGGAACCGATCTCCTCTTCGCGTCGATTACGAAAGCATCCGCCGCCTGGCCGCATCACACCTTCGGCAATGTCAATTGGCGGCTTGTCGGGTGGCTCGCAACCGGCAGCGTGCCTGGGTCGCTCGCGATGCTGGCGCTGCTTCGGTATCTCGATCCCGATACGGCAGCAATGGGCCTATTCATCAAGGAAGCACTCGTTGCGGCGCTACTGATCAGCTCTGTCGCAATACTGGTCTATCCGCTCGTCACGCGTGGTGGTTCGCAGGCCGTCGAGCCGACGAACGTGCCCGTCCGCCGCTTGCCGACACTGGCGCTCGGGCTCGTCCTCGGCTCCGTCGTGACGCTGACGTCGGTTGGCGCGGGAGCCATCGGTGTCGTGATTTTGACGTTGCTCTATCCGACGCTGAAGACACGCCGCCTGATCGGCACCGACATCGTCCACGCCGTGCCGCTGACGCTCGTCTCAGGCCTTGGTCACATGTCGATTGGGAATACAAGTTTCGTGCTGCTCGGCCTATTGCTCGCGGGTTCGCTGCCCGGCATCGCCATCGGCTCGCGTCTCACCGGCATCCTGCCGGACTGGATGCTCAGGATCTGCCTTTCGGTGATCCTATGTTTCGCCGCCTATTCACTGTGGCAAAGAATCTGAAATCAAACGCCGTCGCTACCCTTCACGTCATGGCCGCCCTCAGAGGCGGCTATCCAGGACAGCACGTCGAGATTTTTCACTTAGCTCAGGATGGCCGGGTCG
>Ga0207678_10000459_pt1 | contig 36973 bp, 36 predicted proteins | sample KBSC63metaG_FD_184319 | JGI IMG/M metagenome (GOLD analysis project Ga0207678, IMG submission 184319) | Corn rhizosphere microbial communities from Kellogg Biological Station, Michigan, USA - KBS C6-3 metaG (SPAdes) (version 2) | ecosystem: Host-associated > Plants > Roots > Rhizosphere > Soil ... | reverse complement strand
CCCTCCTCGATCCGCCCGCTGCCTACGGTACCCAAAGAGTTGAACATGTTCAAAGGTGCTCCTCGTCACTCAACATACGACGAATTGTCACGGAAAGTTACCATCAAAAGAGCGTCGGGCGACGACCGTCGATCTCCGTCGACGAGGCCGCCGACACCCCCGAGACACCCGTCCGGAAGATCACGGGACGGTCTCCGCCATTCGGCCGAACGGGTCAGAAAACCCGCAGGTCACGGTCGGGCATCGGGAAATTTTTCCCGGTGAAACGACGGCGCCGCGACCCGATCACGCGCGCGTAACACGTCCGGCCGCCGTCGGCAAGGGACCTCGGACCTTCGCAGTCGGGCCGGTCGCCCGAGGTGAAGATCGCATCCGAGTTCGCACACTCTTCGTGACGGTCCACACGGACCACTCCGGTGTGCCCCGATTCCCCCGCACCGGGCCTTCCCGACGTAACGGCTTTCAGGAGAGAACTCATGCGCAAGATCAGCAAGCGGTCCGCGGTCGTCCTCGGCGCCGCCGGAGTCGTGGTCGTCGCCGGTGTCGCCTACGCGGCCTGGTCCAGCAGCGGCGCCGGCACCGGCTCGGTCTCTTCGACCACGTCGGTCAACTCGGCGATCACGCCCGGGAGCTCGGGCACCGCCCTCTACCCGGGCGGCGGCACCGACTTCACCGTGACGATCGACAACCCGAACGACTACCCCGTCGTGGTCACCGGGATCAGCGCCGGCTCCTCGGACGAGGTCAACGGCTGCGCCGCCGGCACGGTCACCAGCGCGATCCCCGGGACCACGCCCGGCACCATCGCCGCCAAGGGCTCCCGCACCTACACCCTGCACGCGACGATGAACGCCAACGCCGGCGACGCCTGCAAGAGCCAGACCTTCACGCTGCCGCTCACCGCCACCCTCGCGTCGAACGCCTGATTCCGCCGGTGGGGCGGTGCGCCAACCACCGCCCCGCCCTTCCCCGGAAGGACCCCGATGTCCAGGTGGCGGTTCGGTGTTCCGGCGGGCGCGCTCGCGGCCGTCGTGCTCACGTGGTTCGCGATCGGCCCGGCGCCGGTGGCGAACACCGCGAACGGCAACGGCATCAAGCAGTTCGGCATCGCCGACGTTCCCGGCAAGGCCACCGCGCTGTTCCCCGGCGCGACCGGGACCCGGTGGATCCGGCTGGCCAACGCCGAAAACTTCCCCATCCTCGTCCAGACCGTGACCGCGGCGGTCGGCAAGCCCGCCGACGGCCGCGGCCGTCCGGTCCCGGCCTGCCCGGCGACGTCGGTGCGGGTCGACGCACTCCCCCGGCCGGTGCCGGTCGCCGGAAACGGCACCGCCGACGTCGCCCTCACCACGCACATGCTGCCCGGCGCGCCCGACGCGTGCCGGTCGGTCACCTTTCCCCTGACTTACACAGGAACGGCGGTCAAGCCATGAAGAACCCGACCCTGCGCCGCGTGCTCGTGGTCACCACGGTGGTCGGCGCGACGCTGGGCGGCGGGATCGCCGTCGCGGCGTGGACGAGCTCCGGCTCGGGTGCCGCGAACGCGAAGGCCGGAACGGCGGCCGCGCCGACGACCGGGACGGTGAACGCGTCGGCCTTCACCAGCGGCCTGCTCTACCCGGGCGGGCCGGCGGGCGACGCCAAGGTCCTGGTGAACAACCCCAATCCCTATCCGGTCAAGGTCACGACCATCGTGGCGAACGGGACGCCGACCGGGTCCGGCGGCACCGGCACCTGCACGACGACGGGCGTGACCTGGTCTTCGCAGTCGCCCAACGCGTCGGTGCCCGCGGGCGGGAACGCGACCCTGACCCTGGCGGGCGCGGTCTCGATGAGCACGGCCTCCGAAGACGGTTGCCAGGGCGCGCTGTTCGCGATCCCGGTGACGGTCACGGTGGTGAGCGGATGAGCACGCCCCGGGTGGTCTTCGCGGCCGCGATGGTGGCGGCCGCGTGGACCACGGTGATCACCGGCCTGGTCGCGGTGGGCGCGGCGCGGGCCGAGGCGGCCTGGCTGAAGTCCGGCTCCGGCAACGCCTTCGCCACCGCCCTGCCGCTGAAGGCACCGGACACACCGACGACCTCGAACCTGAAGTGCAACCGAAGCGGCGGAACCGATCCGGCCGTGACGGTCACGTGGAGCTACCCGAGCACGATCCTGCCGCCGAAGTTCGAAGTGCTCTCCTCGGCCACACCGAACAACGCGAGTCCGACGATCGCCGCCACGACCACCACCGCGATGTCGGCGACCATCCCGCTGGCCGGCAACAACCAAGCCGCCTACCTGAGTGTGCGCTCGGTCGCCGGGAGCTGGCGGCTCCGGTCCGGGGAGGTGCGCGTCTGCTGATCCCGCAACACCCCCTGAAACCCTGCAACGCAAAGGAAAGAACCATGCTGGAAAGACTGCGTGCCGCCCGTGCGAACGAGGACGGCTTCACCCTCATCGAACTGCTCATCGTCGTCGTGATCCTGGGCGTGCTCGCCGGGGTCGTCGTGTTCGCCGTGCAGGCGTTCAACGGTGACGGCAAGGCCGCCGCGTGCAACGCGGACTGGAAGAGCGTCGAGACCGCCAACGAGGCGTTCTACGCGAAGACCGGCGGCTACGCCGCCAGCCCGGCCGCGCTGAAGACCGCCGGTTACCTGAAGGACGAGCCGTCGACCGGCAACGGCTACACGATCGCCATCACCGCCGGTGTCGTCACCGCCACCGGCGCCTGCACCCACTGAATCATCTCCGTGGGGGTGGGGTGACCCACCCCCACGGACAACCTCGCCCCGGAGGGAACCCATGCCCACCCAGATCGGCAGCCGCGTCGACGGCCTGCTCGAGGCGCTGTGGCAGGCGCGCGGCACCGACCTGCTGCTCACCGCCGGACTGCCGCCGCAGCTGCGCGTGCACGGTGACCTCTCCGCGGTCCCCGGCCACCCCGTCCTCACCGGTGAGGACACCCGCGCGCTGCTCGCCGAGCTCCTCACCGACGACCAGGCCGATGCCTGGCGCACCGCCCGCGAATTCGACTTCTCCTTCGGCTGGCGCGACGAAGCCCGCGTCCGCGGCAACGCCTTCACCCAGCGCGGCGAGATCGTCGTCGCGCTGCGGATGATCCCGCGCCGGATCCCCGGCATGGCCGACCTCGGCCTGCCGCCGGTGCTGGCCGACTTCGCCCGCCGTCACCAGGGCCTCGTGCTCGTCACCGGGCCGACCGGCTCGGGAAAGTCGACGACGCTCGCCGCCGTCATCGACCGGATCAACACCGAACGCGCCTGCCACATCCTCACCGTCGAGGACCCGATCGAGTACGTGCACGAACACCGCCGCTCCGCGGTGAACCAGCGTGAGGTCGGCACCGACACCGACTCCTTCCCGGCGGCGCTGCGCAGCGCGTTGCGGGAGGACCCCGACGTCCTGATGGTCGGCGAAATGCGCGACCTCGAGTCGATCCGCTTCGCCCTCACCATCGCCGAGACCGGCCACCTGGTGTTCGCCACCCTGCACACCAACGACACCGCGCAGTCACTGGCGCGGATGATCGACGTCTTCCCGGCCGGGCAGCAGGAACAGGTGCGGGTCCAGCTCGCCGCCGCGCTCACCGGCATCGTCTACCAGCGGCTGCTCCCGCGCGTCGGCGGCGGGCTCGTCGCCGCCTTCGAGGTCCTGGTGGCCAACACCGCCGTCCGCAACCTCATCAAGGAGGGCAAGCCGCACCAGCTGCGCAACGCGCTGGTGACCGGACGCCGCGACGGCATGGTGACGCTGGAGCAGTCGCTGTCCGAGCTCGTCGCCGCCGGGCTGGTCTCCCCCGCCGACGCCGCCGCCCGCAGCCTCCACCCGCAGGACATCGACCCACGTCCCCGGCCCCGGAGCGTGCCGGCATGAGACTCCGCACCCAGACCCGGACCGTCGACCTCCGCACGGTGACCCCGGACCGCGCCGCCGCCGACCTGCTCGGCGAGGCGAAGGCCCGCGAGCTCTGCGCGATCCCGCTGACCGTCCGCGAAGACACCGTGCTGGTCGCCGTGGCCGACGCCGCCACCGCTCCCGCGCTGCAGGAGGCGCTCGGCCGTCCGGTGACGGTCGCCGTCGCCGAACGCGCGGACATCCTGGCCACCATCGGCCGCACCTACCGCGCGCTCACCGGCGTCGACCAGCAGGTCAAGGCGTTCGAGGCCCGGGACGCCGTGCGCCGGGACGCGGCCCGCACCGAGGCGCCGGCCGCCGCGAACGACGACGCGCCGGTCGTGCACGTCGTCGCCCTGATGATCAAGCAGGCGCTGCGCGACCGGGCCTCCGACATCCACGTCGAGCCGCAGGCCGAGCGGATCCGCGTCCGCTACCGCATCGACGGCGTGCTCCACGACGTCCTCGACCTGCCCGGTTCGATGGGGCCCGCGGTGACCAGCCGGATCAAGATCCTCGCCGGCATGAACATCGTCGAGCGGCGCCGCCCGCAGGACGGCCAGATCAGCATGGACGTCGAAGACCGCCCGGTGGACATCCGGGTGGCGAGCACGCCGGTCGTCGGCGGCGAGAAGGTCGTGCTGCGGCTGCTGGACAAGAGCCGTCCGCTGTTCCGGCTGCGCCAGCTCGGCATGCCGGAGGAGATGGCCGCGCGCTACTCCGCGGTGCTGCAGTCGCCCTACGGCATGGTGATCTGCGCCGGGCCGACCGGCAGCGGCAAGACCACGACGCTGTACGGCTCGCTGGGCGAGCTCGACAGCAGCGAGCGCAACATCATGACCATCGAGGACCCGGTCGAGTACACCATGTCCTCGATCAACCAGATCCAGATCAACGAACAGACGGGCGTCACCTTCGCCGACGGCCTCAAGTCGATCCTGCGGCAGGACCCGGACGTCATCCTCGTCGGCGAAGTCCGCGACGTCGACACCGCGCGCATCGCCGTGCAGTCCGCGCTCACCGGGCACTTCGTGCTTTCGTCGCTGCACGCCACCGACGCCGCTTCGGCGCTGCACCGGCTGCTCGACATGGGCATCGAGAACTTCCTCGTGGCGTCGTCGGTGACCGCGGTGCTCGCCCAGCGGCTCGTCCGGCGGATCTGCCTGCGCTGCCGCGAGTACTACGAGCCCACCGCCGAAGAACTGTCCTTCATGGACTCCCTCGGCGCCGACGAGCCGGCGGGCGGGTTCGTCCGCGGGGCCGGCTGCAACTTCTGCGCGCAGACCGGGTTCCTCGACCGCACCGGCGTCTACGAGCTGATGCCGGTGAGCGAAGGGATCCGCACGCTGGTGCTGGACAGCGCGCCGCACCGCGAGGTGCACGAGCTGGCCCGCAAGGAAGGCATGCGGACGCTGCAGGACGAAGCCCTGCGGCTGGTCGCCGAGGGCGTCACCACCCCGGCCGAGGTGCTGCGGTCGATCTACCTCACCGGAGGGGCGCGATGAACCGGTACGCCTACGTCGCCACCGGCCCGGACGGGCAGCGCACCCGCGGGGTGCAGAAGGCCGCCGACGCCGATTCCGCCGTCCTCGCACTGTACGAGCGCGAACTGCGGGACATCGAGGTCACCGAGAAAAGGAGCGTGCTGCGCACGGAGCTGACCGCGCCCCGGGTCAAGCGCGAGGTCGTCATGCACCTCTCGCGCCAGCTCGGCGCGTTCGTCCGGGCCGGGCTGCCGCTGATCGACGCGGTCCACATCCTCGGCGAAGAGGCCGCGAACTCCTCGGTGGCCCGGATGCTGCGGGACGTCGAACAGGGCCTGCGCGGCGGCGACCGGCTGTCGGACTGCATCGACCGGCACCCGAAGATCTTCCCCGAGTTCTACCGCGAGATCCTGCGCTCGGCGGAACTCACCGGGCAGCTCGACGTCGTCCTCGACCAGCTGGCCGGCTACCTCGAGCGCGACCTCGAAGCCCGGCGCAAGATCAAGGCCGCGCTGATCTACCCGGCGATGATCGCGCTGATGTCGGTCGTCACCGTCGTCGTGCTCGCCACCTTCGTGCTGCCGCGGTTCAAGTCCTTCTTCGCCAGCCTCAACGCGAAGCTGCCGCTGCCGACGCGGATGCTGCTGGCCGTCACCGACTTCCTGGGCCAGTGGTGGTGGGCGCTGCTGGCCGGGCTGCTCGCCTCGATCGCGCTGTACACCCTCGCCGTGCGCACGACCGGCGGCCGGTACGCCCGCGATCGCGCGCTGCTCGCCGTCCCGGCGATCGGCCCGACCGTGCGGCACGCGCTCGTCGAGCGGTTCTGCCGGATCCTCTCGTCGATGGTGAGCGCCGGGGTGCCGCTGCCGGAGGCTCTGCGGGTCGCCACGGACTCGCTGCGCAACCGCGTGTTCATGCGGGCGCTCGGCCGGGTCGGGCAGGCGGTGCTCAACGGCGAGGGCCTGGCCCGGCCGCTCACCGGCTCCGGGCTGTTCCCGGTGACCGCCGCGCAGATGATCCGCGTCGGCGAGGACACCGGCACCCTCGACACCCAGCTCGAGGTCACCGCCGAGTACTACGAGAGCGAGCTGGACTACCGGCTGAAGAAGCTCACCGCGCTGTTCGAGCCCGCCGTCATCGTCGTGATGGGCCTGGTCGTCGGGTTCGTCGCGGTCGCGCTCGTCTCGGCGATGTACGGGATCTTCGGGCAGGTGCACGTCTGATGGGCGGCTTCTGATGCGCACCGACGACCGGGGCGAGAGCCTCCTGGAACTGCTGGTCGCGGTCACGATCCTGGGCGTCGCCGTCATCGCGATCGTCGGCGGGATCGGGGTGAGCGTGTTCATGTCCGACGTCCACCGCAAGCAGGCCACGGCCGGCGCCGGGGTGCGCGACTTCGGCGAGGCGGTCGAGAACCAGGTGATGACGGGCGGGTACTTCGCGTGCGCGGCGCCCGCGAAGTACGCCGCACCGGCCGGGTTCAGCGTGCCGTCCGGCTTCACCAGCTCGGTGACGTCGGTGAAGTACTGGACCGGCTCGGCGTGGTCGGCGACCTGCGGCACCGACACCGGGCTGCAGCAGGTGACCCTGCAGGTCGCCAGCGGCGACGGCCGGGCGAGCGAACGCCTCGAAGTCGTGGTGCGCAAGCGGTGCGGGCTCGGGGAGGCACCGTGCTGAGCCGCCGGTCCGACGCCGGGTTCACGCTCATCGAGCTGCTGGTCGTCGTCGTCATCCTCGGGGTGGTCGCGGCTCCGATCGCCAACGCGGTGATCGTCTCGATCAAGAACACCGATGCCACGTCGGCTCGGCTGGCGGTGTCGCACGACGCCCAGCAGAGCTCGGCGTTCTTCGCCCAGGACGTCGCCGCGGCCGGCCTGCGCGACTACTCGGGAGCGGTGGCGAACGGCCAGGTCCCGTACTCGCCGTCGATCCAGCTCGGCGCCGCGTACGACGGCGGCGGCCAGGTCTGCGGTACGGCCGCCACGCCGGTTTCGGTGCTGCGACTGCTGTCCGACGACTGGGACACCGGCACGCCGGCGGCGACCCGGCGCACCGCGGTCGTCGCCTACTACCTCACCGGGACCGAGCTGCACCGCCTGCGCTGCCTCGATTCCGCGACGGTGTCCGACTCGGTGGTCGCGCACAACGTCGACCCGGGCACGCCCGCGGTGACGTGCTCCAGTGCGTGCACCGACGCGGCCGTCCCGCTGTGGGTGAAGTTCACCTTCACCGCCGTCGCGCGCAACGCCGACCCCTATCCCATCACCCTGTTCGGGCAACGGAGGCAGACATGAAGCGCCGGTGGAAGGGCGACGACACCGGGGCCGCGCTGCCGCTGGTGCTCGTGCTGGTCACGGTGATCGCGGTGGTGCTCGGCGCGCTGCTGTCGTTCGCCGACACCAGCGTCCGCACCACGGTGAACCTGCGCGACCAGGCCGCGTCCGCCTACACGGCCGACGGCGCGCTGCAGGCGGGGATCAACGCGATCCGCAACAGCAAGTTCACCGGCGCGGCCGGCGAGCACTGCTTCGGCGGTTCGGACACGCTGACCCTGCCGAACTTCGGCGGCTCCGGCTCGGCCGCCGTGTCGTGCACCGCGGATCCGGCGAAGGTCCTGATCCAGTGCCCGTCCCTGAGCGTGTGCAACCGGCCGGGCAGCGCGATCCTGACCCTGGGCACCGGCGGCGAGGACGGGCTCAACATCCAGCAGCCGACCGGGTCGTCGTTCAAGGTGCACGGCATCGTGTACTCGAACTCGAACATCCGCGTGGTCAACGGCTCGCTCGACACGAACACCGCGGTGTACGCGCGCGGCGCCTGCGCGGGCACGATCCGGAGCACGCCCGCGCCGTCGTGCAGCTACGGCGGGTCGGCCCTCGGCGCCGACCCCGGCTACGCGCCGGCGTTGACCTCCGTGCCGCCGCGTCAGGCACTGCCGCCGTGCACCAAGGCCGGCTCGCTGGTGACGTTCCAGCCCGGGTTCTACGACGACGCGGCCGGGCTGTCGGCGATGATGTCCAGCAGCAGCAAGTGCAAGGACAGCACGTGGTGGTTCACCCCCGGCACGTACTACTTCGACTTCCACAACAGCGCCGCGGTCCGGCCGCCGTCGCTGCCCGGCGGCGACGACCTGTGGACGATCGACAACGGCTTCCTGGTCGCGGGCACCCCGGTGGACGAGAGCGGGCGGATCATCGCCAAGCCGCCGGTCCCGGCGACGATCCCCGGTGCCTGCGACAACCCGATCGAGGACGCGAAGGCGACCGGCGTCCAGTTCGTCTTCGGCGGCGACAGCCGGTTGGCGGTGAAGGCGGGCCAGGCGGAGATCTGCGGCACCTACAGCGCGAACCGGCCGCCGGTGGCCCTCTACGGGCTGACCTCGGGTGCGGAGGCGCCGGTGACCGCCACGCTCACCCCCACCGGGACACCGGGCGGCTCGTTCACCACCGCCCCGCCGGGCAGCTTGTCCACTGTGGACGGCACGGTCGCGGCCTGGGCGAACACCGCGGGCGGCCCGCAGAGCGCCACGGTGACCGCGACCGGCTACGCCCCGCCCGCGGCGATCCCGGCGGGGTCGATCCTCAAGTCCGCCCAGGTGCGCGTCGTCCACGGCAACGACAGCGGAGCCACCCAGGACGACCTCGCCGTCCAGGTCACTCCCGCGGGCGGAACCGCCGGCGGGCCGTACAAGGTGCCTTCCTACTCCGACAACGTGCTGCACACCGACTCCGTCGACATCACCGATCTGCTGGCGCAACGGGTCTACGACGGCACGTTCACCGGGGCACAGCTGCGCTACACCGCGTCGGTGAAGCACACGGGCACGGAGCAGGTCGATGCGCTGCAGCTCGTGCTCGACTACACGCCGCCCGCCCTGCGCGCGGAGAGCGGGTGCACGCAGCTGACGTACCCCAGCAGCGCGGCATGCGCGCTGGTCACCGCGGTCAACAACTCCGGCAACCGGTTCTACGTGCAGGGCACGACGTACGCGCCGAAGGCCGTCCTGGACGTCACGCTGAACAACGCGACCGAACCGATCTTCCGCTTCGGCGTGGTGGCGCGGTCGTTGTGGGTCAAGAAAACCGGCAGCGTGACCTTCACCGGCCCGGTCATCGAGGTCCCGGACGACTCCCCCGGCTTCGTCTTCGGCGTCTACCTGGCCGCCTACGTGTGTCCCGGCGCGGGGACGTGCGCGCCTTCGGGAACGCCGTGGGCCAGGGCCCGGGTGGCCTATGTGGACGGTGACCCGACGAACCCGGTGCCGGGCGCCCGGCAGGTGTCGGTGCTCAGCTGGTCCGGGAACCGGTGACCGCTCAGGCCAGGCCGGTCAGCCGCAGGTAGGCCCGGCCGAGCGGGCCGGCCGCGAAGACCGCCACCAGGGCCGCGGCGATCATGAACGGCCCGAACGGCAGGGTCGTCTTGCGGCCGCCCTTCCCGGTCGCCAGCACCACGACGCCCGCGACCGCGCCGAGCAGGAACCCGCCGAACGCCCCGATCAGCAGGGTGGGCCAGGAGAGGTAGGCGAGGATCCCGCCGAGGATGCCCGCCAGCCGGACGTCACCGAAGCCCATGCCCGCCGGGTACGCCAGCGCGAGGAGGAGGTAGAAGCCGAACAGCGCGGCGCCGCCGATCCCGGCTCGGGCGAGCGACCACCAGTCGCCGCGCCACCAGGCCGACGCCGTCAGCAGGACGATCAGCACCGGGTAGGACGGCAGCACGATCGCGTTCGGCAGGCGGCGGCAGTCGAGGTCGATCAGGGCCAGCGCGATCCCGATCGCGCCGAAGTACAGGAACGCGGGCAGGTCCGGCGGGTCGAGCCGCCAGGCCAGCAGCGCGAACAGGACGGCGGTGCCGAGCTCGACCAGCGGGTACCGGACGCCGATCCGGGCACCGCAGCCCGCGCACCGGCCGCGCAGGACGAGCCAGCCGAAGACGGGCACGTTGTGCCGGGCCTTGATGCGCTGCCCGCAGCCCGGGCAGCGCGACGGCGGGCGCACCACGGACTCGCCGCGCGGCACCCGGTGGATCACGACGTTGAGGAACGATCCGACGAGCAGGCCGAGCACCGCCGCCGCCACGACCAGCACCGCCATCGGGCTCCTCCGGGCTCGGGTGGGGACCACCGCAGATCTTGCCGGACCCGGCCCTGCCCCGCGACCGGACGCGTGTCGTCCCTCCCCCACGCGTGTCGACCGCCCGGACACGCGCGGCGGCGGGCTGGGGCCGCGAGTCGTCGGGGCGGGGCGCGGCGGCAGGCCGGCACGCGAGACGGCAGGCCGGGCCGCGAGTCGTCTGGGCGCGGCGTGGCGGCGGGCCGGGGCGCCCGGCAGCCGGAGAAATAGCGCCCCGGGTGGGGGCGGGCGGGCCTACAGTCTGGGGGATGACCGCCGCCGGATTGCCGATCGTCGCCGGGGTGGACGGGTCGGCCGAGTCGCTCGACGCCGTCCGCTGGGCCGCGCGGGCCGCCCTCCTGCGGGAGGCGCCGCTCGAAGTCGTCCACGCCCTCGACGTCCCGGCCCTGATCGCCGGTGGGGTCGTGCCGCCGCCCGAGGAGATGGTCGACGCCCTGCGCGCCCGGGGCAGGCGTGCGCTGCGGACCGCGCAGGAGCTGGCCGCCGCTCAGGGGCTTCCGGACGCCGCCACCCGGCTCGACCCCGACCGCGCCGCCCAGGCGCTGGTCGAGGCGTCGCGTTCCGCCGCGCTGCTCGTCGTCGGGTCGGCCGGGCACGGCAGGCTCACCAGCCTGCTCGCGGGATCGGTCGCCGCCGCCGTCGGCACCCACGCCCGCTGCGACACCGTCGTCGTCCGCGGGGACAGCTGGGACGAGCCCGGCGCCGCCGGACGGCCGGTCGTCACCGGCGTCGACGGCAGCGAAGCCGGCGCCCGGGTGCTGGCGGCTGCCCTCGCCGAGGCCCGCCTCCGCCGCGCGCCGCTGGTCGTCCTGCACGCGTGGGCGGACAGCCAGCCGCCGCACCGGGACCCGCGGTGCGTCACCGAGGCGGGGCGCCGCCTGCTCGGCGAGCGGGTGCTGGCCCACGACACCGGCGACGTCGAGGTCGAGCAGGTCGTCGTCCACGCCCACCCGCGGAAGGAACTCGTCGAGCGCAGCGGCACCGCGCAGCTGGTCGTGCTCGGCGACCGCGGCCGCGGCGGGTTCCCCGGCCTGCTGCTCGGCTCCACCGGCCAGGCCCTCCTGCACCACGCCGCCTGCCCCGTCCACCTGGTCCGCACCGGCGCATAAAGGGGAAGCGGAACGGAAGCGCCACCGGGCAGGATGAGGGCGAAGCGAGAGGGAGGAAGAAGAAAATGAAGACTGCGGTACAGGCCGGCTTGGTCGCGCTGGGGGCGCTGCTGGCCGGCACGACGGTGCTCGTGGCCCCGGCCCAGGCGGCCACGATCGTCCAGCGGACGGCCATCTGCCGCGCGACCGATTACAGCGGCACGTTCACCCTCCGGTACGAGACCGAGGGCGGCAACCACCGCATCATCGGCGGGTACACCACGTCGGGGCCGTACATCGGCGACGCCAAGGGCACGGTCGCCCTGCAGATTTCCTACCGCGCCGGAGCGACGGTGCACACGGTGTACTCCCGGACGACGGCGACGACCGGGAGCACCACGTTCACGACACCGACGACCACGACCGTGCCGACCATGTACTCGGGCATGGCGTCGGCGAAGTTCGACAACGGCACGGTGTCCTGCACCGCGACGGTGCCGATCAGCTGAGCTGGTCGAGGGCCGCGCGCAGGATCGCGCGGGCCGAGCCGGCCAGGACCTCGGCCGCGTGGGGGCGGTCGAGGCCACCGATGTCGGTGAGCCACACCAGGGACTCGATGCCCGTCGCCGAGCGAATCGCCACCGCGAGGGCGTGGACGTCCAGTGTTTCCGCGAGCGGGGCCAGTGCCTCCTCGATCCAGCGGATCGCCCGGCCGCGCCGCAGCACCGGTTGCGGCGCGCCGGGCTCCAGGGACAGCCTCAGCTGCGCGCGCAGCTGAGGCTCCCAGCGCAGCGTGAAATCGATGAACGCCGCCATCACCAGGTCGAGGCGGGCGGCCGGGTCGGCGGGCGCGTCCGGGGGCAGCAGGCTCGCGTCGCCGGAGATCTCCGGGTACGCCGCCAGCAGCAGGGCGCGCTGGTTCGGGAAGTAGCGGTAGGCCGTGGTCCGGGAGATCCCCGCCGCTTCGGCGGCGTCCTCGACCGTCGGCGAGACGCCGTTCGCGAGCAGTTCGTGGGCCGCCGCGACCAGCGCAGCCCGCGTCCGGCCCTTCTGCCGGCTCCGGCCCGTGGACTCATACGGCACTTCCATGCCATCATGGTACTCACGTCCCACGAAGGAGGCGGCCATGACCGGTGACCCGGCCGAAACGAATCCCGAGCTGTACCGGGTGGTCTTCGAGAACGAGCGGGTGCGGGTCCTGGAGTACCAGGACGTCCCCGGCGACCGGACCGCGCCGCACCGGCACCCCGACACGGTGATGGTCACGCTGAGCGCGTTCAGCCGCCGGGTCTCCGCCGGCGGCCGCGAGGTCGGCGTGGAGCTGCCCGCCGGCGCGGTGCGCTGGGTCGCGGCCCAGGAGCACGCGGGCGAGAACGTCGGCGGCACGCCGACGCACGCGATGTTCGTCGAGCTGAAGGAACCCCGCCCCGGCGGGGCGGTCGCGGGCACCGCCCTGGGCCCCGGCGCACCGTGACCCAGGGCGGTTCTCACCCCGTTCTCAGCAGCTCGAGTGCTGGATGGTCTTGAAGATGTTGACAGCGCTGAAGAGCGACGCGTCGAAAGTGAAGTGCTTGCCCCACGGGTAGCGCGGCGGCGGGTTGCCGTCGTTCATCCGCGGGCTGTCGAACGTGCCCGCGTGGAACAGCTGCGTCCCGGCCGTGGTCTTGAAGTCGAAGCTGGAGTGCCAGACGTCGCCGGAGTGCGTCTGGTAGGTCAGCGTGGTCGCGCTCCAGTCGCCGGTGCCGTCCGACCGGATGATGATGGTGCCGTTGTCCTGCTGGCAGTCGCCGACGTGCAGCTGGCCCCATGTAGCACTTTTCACCTCGAGCACCGCCGCGCTCTTCGCCGGCGCGGCGGTCGCCGCCGGCGCGCCGGTCAGCACCGCCGCCCCCGTCGCCGCGAGGGCGAAAACCGGTGCGAGACCGCGAATCATGCGTTTCATGGACTTCCTCCCGAAGAACCGGTGGCTGCGGACCTCTCCCGTCCGCACCGGCTGAGCCTCGCAGCGCCCGTCGACAATCCATCGACAGTTCATCGACGGAGGTTTACCCGGGCGTCGGACGTATCCGGAGCGGCCCGGCCCGCTCCTGTACGCCGGAGCGCGCGGGATACCCGCGTCGCGGAGGGGCGGGCATGGGCGGGGTGGACCTCGGGGTGCTGGGACCGTTCGAAGTGCGGCTGGACGGCGAGCCGCGGGACGTCGGCGGGCCGCGCCTGCGGACCCTGCTGGCGGTGCTGGCGGCGGAGGCGGGCCGCGTCGTCAGCGTGGCCGCACTGGGCCGGGCGTTGTGGGGCGAGGACGCACCGGCCCACGCCGGCCGCACCGTGCGGACGTACTTCTCACGGCTGCGCGGCACGGTGGGCCCGGGGGTGATCCTCACCCGGCCGCCCGGGTACGTGGTGCACCTGACGCCGGAGGCCCTCGACTCCGCGCGGTTCGAACGGCTCGCCGCCGAAGGACGCCGGGTACTGGCCGCCGGGGAGCCCGCCGCCGCCCGGGAGCACCTGGCCGACGCGCTCACGCTGTGGCGCGGCCACGCGGCCTACGAGGAGTTCGGTGACGTCGAAACCCTGGCGGCGGAAGGGATGCGGCTCGACCGGCTGCGCCACAACGCCGTCCAGGACCGGATCGACGCCGACCTCGCGATCGGCGAGGACACCGGCCTGATCGCCGAACTGGAGGCGCTGACCGCCGCGTTCCCCGGCCACGAGCGGCTGTGGGCGCAGCTGATGACGGCGCTCTACCGGGCCGGGCGGCAGGGCGACGCCCTGGAAGCGTTCCGCCGGGCGCGGCACGGCCTGATCACCGCGTCCGGGGTGGAGCCGTCGCCGGTGCTGGCCCAGGTGCACCGCCGCGTGCTCGCCCACGACCCGGCACTGCTCGGCACCCGGGCGACCGCGGTGGTGACCGACGACGCCCTCGCCGCGGGCGAGCACGCCCTGCTCGAGGACGGCGACCTCCGGACCAGCCGCGAACACTTCGAAACGGCCTACGTCCGGGCCGAGCGGACCGGGGACGCCACCGCGCTCGCCCGCGCGGCCCTCGGCCTGGGCGGGGTGTGGGTGCACGAGCACCGGACGGCCGTGGCGGCCGCGTCGCTGCTGACGCGGCTGCGGCACGCCCTGGAGCGGGTGGCTCCCGGCTCCACGCTGGAACTCCGGCTCCAGGCACGGCTCGCGGCCGAACTGGACTACGAGGCGGGCACCCACGGCCAGGTCCTCGCGGCCGCCTCGCGCACGCGGGTGGCGGGTGACCCGGTCGCGCACGCCGAGGCGTTGAGCCTGGCCCACCACTGCCTGCTCGGCCCGGACCACTCGGCACAGCGGCAGGCTCTCGCGACCGAACTCGTCGGGGTGAACTCGGGCCGGCGCACCGATCTGGTGATGGGCGTGCTGTGGGACACCGTCGACCGGTTCCTGGCCGGCGACCCGCACGCCGAGCGGCGCCTCGGCGAGCTCGACGACGTGCTGGCCGAGCGCAAGCACCTGGCGGCGGGGTTCGTGGCCGACTCCCTCAAGGTCATGCTGGCCATCCGCGCCGGCCGGTTCCGCGAGGCCGAAGCGGGGGCCCGGGCCTGCGCCGAGCTCGGGCAGGCCGCGGGCGACTTCGACGCGCTCGGCTGGTACGGCGCGCAACTGGTGGCGATCCGGTGGTTCCAGGGCCGGCTCGGGGAGCTCGTGCCGGTGCTGGACGGGCTGATGCACTCACCGACGCTCAGCCCGATCGACAACTCGTACTACGCGGCACTGGCGGTGGCGGCGGCGTCGGCCGGCGACCGCCGCACGGCCGCGGGTGCGCTGGCCCGCCTGTGCGGCGAGGACCTGGGGGCGCTGCCGCGGTCGAGCACCTGGCTGACTTCGCTGTGCGGCGCCGCGGAAACGGCGTACCTGCTGGGCGACGCCACGGTGGCGGCGCGGATCCACGAGCTGCTGGCACCGTTCGCGCAGCTGCCCGCGATGGCGAGCTTGGGCATCGCGTGTTTCGGCTCGGTCCACCACCCGCTCGGGACGACGGCCCTGACCGCCGGAGACCCGGACCGGGCGGTGCCGCACCTGAGGGCCGCCGTCCGGCACAACCTGGCCTTGGCGCACTGGCCCGCGGTGGTGTTTTCCCGACGCCGCCACGCCGAGGCCCTGCTTCGCCGCGGAGGGCCCGGCGATGCCGCGGCCGCGGATCGCGAACTCGCCGCGGCCGACGAGGAAGCCGGGACGTTCGCTACCGGGCGATGAGCTGTTCCCGCCGTCCTTCCATCCGGAACAGCGGAGCGACCGCGGCGAGATCCAGTGCGCGCCGCACCACCCCGGACGGCTTCAACGCCAGGTCGATCCCCGCTTCCGAACAGCGGGACCGCAGGCGGCCCAGCGAAGCCACCCCGGTCACGCCGCAGAACCCCACGCCCAGCAGGTCGACCACCAGCCGCCGGGGTGCCGCCGCGACGGCGCGGTCGAGTTCCTCGTCGAGGCGCGGCCGCGTGGCCATGTCGATCTCGCCCGCGACGGTGACCCGCAGCGTTCCCGGGCCGCTTTCCGCGGTCGTTGCGGTCAGCAGCATCGCGGACAGGTCGAGGGCGCTCATCGAGGTGCTCCTTCCACGGAGATCAGCGGTAAGTGATCACCTCGTACCCCATCGCCGCGGACACCAAACCGGACCGAAGTGTGTGAAGCTCGTAGAAGACCGTGAGGAGCGACGATGCCCGGACTTCTGCTGCGCGACTGCCGCCCCTGGAGAACCGACGGCCTCACGGACCTCCTCGTCCGCGACGGCGTCGTCGCCCGGATCGGCTCCGGCATCGACGCCGGAGACGCCGAAGTGGTCGAGCTCGGCGGCCGGCTCGTGCTGCCCGGGCTCGTCGAAGCCCACTGCCACCTGGACAAGACGCTCTACGGCGGGCCGTGGCGGCCGCACTCGGCCGGGCCCGCGCTCGCCGACCGGATCACCGACGAACGCCTTCGCCGCGCCGAGCTAGGGCTGCCCGATCCCGCCCGCGTCAGCGCGCTGCTGGAAACGATGGCCGCCGCCGGCACCACCCACGTCCGCACGCACACCGACGTCTACGCCGGGACCGGCCTCACCGGGGTCGAGGTGGTCCGCGATGCCGCGGCGCGGCTGGCCGGCCGGATCACCGTCGAGCAGGTCGCCTTCCCGCAGAGCGGCATCCTCACCAACCCGGGCACGGCCGCGCTGCTGGAGGAGGCGATCAAGCTCGGGGTGCACGCGGTCGGCGGCATCGACCCGGCCGGCATGGACCGCGACCCGGTCCGCCACCTCGACGTCGTCTTCGGCCTCGCCGAACGCCACGGCGTCCGGATCGACCTGCACCTGCACGACCCCGGCTCGCTCGGGGTGTTCGAACTCGAGCTGATCATCGAGCGGACGCGGGCGGCCGGCCTCGCCGGGCGGGTGACGGTCAGCCACGCCTACGCGCTCGGCCAGGCGGACGCCGCGACGCAGGACCGGCTGGCCGCCGGGCTGGCGGACGCGGGCATCACGATCACCACGGCCGCCGTCTTCGACTTCCCCGTCCCGCCGGTGAAGAAGCTGCGCGCCGCCGGGGTGAACGTGGCGTGCGGGCACGACGACATCCGCGACCTGTGGAGCCCCTACGGCAGCGGCGACCTCCTCGACCGGGCGATGCACCTGGCCTACCGCAGCACTTTCCGCCGCGACGAGGACATCGAGCTGGCCCTGGAAGCCGTCAGCTACGGCGGCGCCCGCGCGCTCGGTCTCGACGGCTACGGCCTCACCGAGGGCGCGCGCGCCGATCTCGTGGTGGTCGACGCGGAGACCCCGGCCCACGCCGTGGTGACGCGGCCTCCGCGCGACCTGGTCGTCAAGGCGGGCCACGTCGTCGCCCGGACCGGGGCCCTTTCACGGCCGCCAGGCCGGTGAGAACACCGGCCGGACGCCGACGCCGCCGCGAGCCGTGCCCAGGTCGGTCAGCACGACCTTCTCCAGGCCGTTGCCCGGCCCGCCGTCGCTGGTCACCGCCAGGGCCAGGGTGTTGCGGCCGTGCGGGTCGAGGATCCCGGTGGGCAGCACGAACGTGTGCTGCGGGCCGACGTCCCCGATGTACTGGCCGACGTTCCAGCCGTTGAGGAACACCAGCACCCGGTAGCGGCCGCCCGACCGCGGCTTCGCCGGATCGCCGATCGTCAGGCCCACCGACGTGTCCTGGTCGCGCGGGACCCGCAGCGCGAACGTCGTGCGGTACCACGTCGTCCCCGGATCGGCCGCCGGTGCGGGCACCGCCGCCGGTGCCCAGGCGCGGTCCGGGAAGCCGGGCAGGTGCCGGCCCGCGCGCTCGCCGGCGAGACCGCCGCTGTTCAGCGGGCCGCGCACCGGGTCCGCCGTGCCGCCCTGGAGTTTCCACGCCACCCCGGTCAGGGACGTCGAGATGAGCCCGCGGCCTTCCTTGTGCGCGTCGTTGACGCCGCCGTCCTGGTTGTGGCCGTTGTTGCGGACCATCACCGAGAGCACGTGCGGGCCGTCGCCGCGCAGCCCTTCGGGCACGGCGAACTCCGCGGTGCCGGTCGTCGGCGGCGCGGCCAGCGCGGACGGCAGGACGTGCTGGCCGAGGTACTGCCCGTCCAGCCACGCCTGGAGCAGCCCGGCGCCCCCGCCGCCGTAGCGGAAGCTGACCCGCTCCCCCGGCGTCCCGGTGAACCGCCCGCGGTACCAGACGTCGCCGACGCCGAAGCCGTAGTCGTCCGCGGTCAGCACCGGCTGCCCGGCAGGCGGCGGGGTGGTGCTGTTCGTCGTGGTCCGGTCCGCGGACGGCCAAGCGGCATCGTCGTACCCGGGCCCGGCCTCCGGGGAGCCGGGCGCCGAGCGCCAGCCGGTGAGCTCGGGCAGCCGCGGGTCGGCGGGTCCGGGCAGCGGCCGCAGGGCGAGGAGGCTGCCCGACGCCGTGGGCCGCATCGGCACCGGGGCGCCGTTCCACCACAGCAGCGGACCGCGGGCGCCCCACACCTCGAGGTCCCTCGGCGCCTTCGTGTCGCCGGTCAGCACGAACCCGGCCTGCGCGGTCCGCACCAGGTCCGGCCCACGCACGAGCAGGCCGCCGGCCGGCCAGAAGGTGTCCGCGGTGCTGTCGTCGGCGAGCAGCAGCGTGACCGCCGGGCGGCCGCCGCCGCTGATCCGGACCCGGGCGAGCCCGTCGTGGCGGTAGTTCAGGCGCAGGTCGTTGCCGGACCACGTCGTCGTGACGTCCCCGGCGAGGACGTCGACGCGCGGCCGGGTCGCGTACCGCAGCACCGTTTCGCCGTCCTCCCCCGGCCGTCCGTGCAGCAGCACGGTCCCGGCGGCCCGGGCCATCAGCTCGGACGTCGAGTAAACCAGGTGCTGGCCGGCGACGTCGAAGTTCGCGACGAGGTACTTGGCGTCCTGGCCCTTCAGCCGCAGCGGAACGGTGTAGTCACCATCCGATGTGGACAGTGGGAAGGTGAAGCTGTCGTCCGTCGTCGCGTTCGACGGCGAGTGCACCGGGAGGTAGAAGTGCACGCCGGTGTCCGGGTTGACGTTGTGGTAGACCTTCACCGCGGCCGACGACGGCGTCACGGGCGCCCCGCGGTCCATCTTGGCCAGGTCCGGGACGGTGGCCAGGAACGACCCGATCTCCTTCATGGTCAAGGCCTTCGGCCGCAGCTGACGTCCTTCGTCGATCGCCGCGCCGTAGTCGTAGGAGCTGTAGACCACCGGCGCCGCGAGACCGCCCCACGATGTGCCGCCGAAGGTCATGTAGAAGTTCTGGACGGTCAGGCCGTTCGCCAGGTTGGTGCCGTAGAAGACCCGCTCGTAGCCCGGGCCCTGACGCACCGCGGTGCACGGGTAGGTGCCGTTGCTGCCCCAGTAGTCGAACCAGCCGCCGCCGAACTCGGCGACGAACCCCGGCGTGTTCGGTGAGGCGCTCGCACCGCCCTTCGCCCCGCCCGGCCCGTAGGTGCCCCAGTCCGGCGCCACGTTCGGGTTGCCCGGCGTCGCGTCGGTCCGGCAGGTGCCGCCGGGGTAGCCGTCGAAGGCGTAGAGGTCGACCTTGCCTTCGACGGTGCCGGGCACGCCGGAACCCGGCGGCACCCAGATGCCGTTGCGGCCCTTGTCGTTGTGGAAGACCGGGACGGTGATCCCGTCGGCCCGCACCTTGTCGTAGAGGTGGGCGACGTAGTTGCGTTGCGCGGTCCCGGTGGCGGCCAGCTCGTTCTCGATCTGGTAGAGGATCACCGGGCCGCGGCCGTCGGTGTACTGGTGCCGGGCGATGATCCGGTCGATCGCGGTCAGCCATTCGTCCGACGCGGCGAGGTAGTCGGGCGCGTCGCTGCGGGCCCGGCCGGCCTGGGTGTTCAGCCACGCCGGGAAGCCGCCGCCGGTGACCTCGGCGTTGATGTACGGGCCGGGCCGGGCGATGACGTACAGCCCGGCTTCGGCGGCGAGGTCGAGCACGCGGTCCATGTCCCGGACGCCGGTGAAGTCGTACACCCCCGGCGCGGGCGAGTGGTAGTTCCAGTCGAAGTAGATCGAGACCGCGTTGTAGCCGGTGGCCTTCATCTTCTGCAGCACGTCCCGCCACAGGTCCGGGCTCGGCAGCCGGAACGGGTGGAACTCCCCCGACCAGACGACCTGGCGGCGGCCGTCCAGCATGAGCGAGTACTTGTCGAACGTGACCTGGTGCTTCGGGGGCGTCGCCGGGGCGGCCGACGCCGGCGCGGCACAAAGCCCGGTCGCGACGAGCAGAGCGAGCAGGAACGACAGGAACCGGCGCATGAGGTCACTTTCTCGACAGGACGTATAGGTCGTTATACGCGGTTGCGGCCTACGTAGACGTTGCGGGCGCGGTAGCAGGTCGCCGAAGTCGGCCCCGGGGAGCCTGACGAGCCCTCCATCTGGAGGTTGAGGATCAGCCACATGGGCTTGCCGGCGAAGTTCGCGCCGCGGTGCTGGCCCACCCACTTGCCGTCGAGGTAGTAGTGGATGTCCACGTCGGACGCGTTGACCTTCGCGATCCAGGCGCGGTAGCCGTGCCAGCCGCCGGGGTTGCTCACCCCGACGATCGTGTTGGACCAGCCGCCGCCGGCGTTCTTGTAGGTGTTGAACCAGTTGCGCGCGTCGCCCTTGAACTCGAGGATGTCGCTCTCCGGCGGCCAGCTCGTGGCGCCCGTCAGCCAGAACGCGGGCCAGGTGCCCCGCGCCGACGGCGCCTGGAACTCGCCCCGGACCTCCCACTGCGGGAACTGGTCGGTCACGGTGATCTGCTGCTTGGCGTGGATCGCGCCGGAGTGGTAGTGGATCGGCAGGTACGGGTCCTTCGAGCTGTTCCCCTCGTTCCCGCTGATCCGCGTGGCCTTCAGGACCAGCACCCCGCCGGACTCGAGGTAGACCTGGCTGTGGTCGGACGAACCGGCGTACATCCGCGCGGTGCCGTTGTGGTCCGAGCCCCACGGGTACCGGTAGTTCCACGCGGCCTGCAGCGTGCTGTAGCTCGCGAAGGTGCCGTCGAGCACGGTTTCGAAGCCGGCCGCCGAGGCTCTGCCGCCGAACGCGGCGGTGGCGAGCCCGGCGGCGCCGGCGGCGAGGATCGTCCTGCGGGCATGGGGCATCGTTGCCTCCCGAGGGTTTCAGTACACGTACGGCCAACCGGCGCTGTCGTAGCCGATCAGGTTGATGCCGAGCTTGCCGGTCAGCGGCGTCGCGTCCGAGTAGTAATAGTGGTAGACGAGCACGTCCGCGTCGGAGTCGTGGACGACGGCCACGTGGCCGGGGCCGTGGACCGCGCCGTGGCTCGCCAGGATCTGGGTGCCACCGCCGGCGGTCATCCGGACGCCGTTGCGATCGGTGTACGGGCCGGTGATCGACGTCGACCGGCCGACCATCACGCGGTACGTGCTCTTCGTGCCCTGGCAGCACAGGTCCCAGGAGACGAACAGGTAGTAGTAGCCGCCGTGCTGGATGATGAAGGGCGCTTCCTCGGCCGACGTGCTGCCCGTGCGCTGGGCGATGCTGCGCAGCGCGGTGTCGCTGGTGCTGCGCTTGCCGGTGGCCGGGTCGAGCCGGATCATCTTGATCCCGGTCCACCACGAGCCGAAGCTGAGCCACCAGCGGCCGGAGGAGTCGACGAACAGGTTCGGGTCGATCGCGTTGTAGTCGTTGCTCGTGCTCGTCTGGATGACGATGCCGTGGTTGGTCCAGCTGCCCGGGAGGCCGGTCGTGCTCGTCGCGAGGAAGATCGCCGAGTTGCGCGAACCGAGCGACGAAGCGGCGTAGTACAGGTAGTACTTGCCGTTGTGGAACGAGATGTCCGGCGCCCACAGGTATTCCGGCTTGGCGGGATCGGTGAACGGCGCGGTCCACGGCGCGCCGTTCGGCCAGACCGAGCCGATCTTCGTGAAGTGGATGCGGTCGGTCGAGCGGCGGATCTGCAGGTACTGGTCGGTGGAGTAGAGCAGGTAGCTGCCGTCCGCCGCGCGGATCATCGCCGGGTCGTGCACCGCCTCGATGTCCCCGGTGACGTAACCGGGATCCGGGTAGGTCGCGGCCTGTGCGGCGGGGGCGCTCAGCAAAGCGGCGGCGACGGCGATGAGGGCCGGGAGACGGCGCAGGCTCATGAAATGTCCTCGGTTCGACGCTGATCCTGGACGCTGTTAGCGCTAACAGCTCTGGTGCGGGAGCAATGGTCGGCGATCAACGGTCCGCCGTCAAGGGCCGGACGGAGGGTCTCCCCCGCACCGGCCCGGCGACGGGTCAGTGCACGGGGTTCCACCCGTCACCACCCGCGAGGTACTTCTGCGGGGTGTAGTTCCCGGCCTGCGCGGCGGGCAGCTGCGGCCGATCGGTGCCGGTCCCCGCACCCGCGCCGGTGTTGCGGTACTCGGTGAACCGCGCGTCTTTCCACGAGAAGCCCGACATGTCGGTCCACGGCGCCTGCTTGATCGCCGCCGGCAGGGACGTCTCGCGGATCAGGACCTGGGCGATGGCGTCGACGTCCCCGCCCGGGTGCCACGGGCGGCCCAGGTGGAAGCTCGCGTTGGCGGCCGAACTCAGAACTCGGCTGCCGACGACCAGGAAGCCGTACGGGTTCGACCGCCGGGTGCTGGCCGCGGTCAGGTAGCCGTTGTTGCTGCTGGAACCACGGTCGAGCAGGGTGATCGTCGCCCGGTCGAACACCGCCGTCGCGCGGCCGAAGAGGAAGTCGACGTCGCCGCTGACGGCGCAGTTGCGGTAGTACTGGCGGCCAACCGTCCCGACGGCCGCGGTGTCGGCGTACAGGGTGTCCTGGTGCCCGAGGAAGGTGACGTTGTCGAAGACCATCCGGTCGCCGGTCGTCTTGACCGCGACGGCCTGGGTGTCCTTGATCTCCGGGTGGGCGCCCCGGTCGAAGGAGTTGCGGAAGGTCAGCGCGGTGGCGGTGAAGCCGTTCGCGGCGATCGTCGCGGTCGCACTGCCGGACGTGCCGTACGTCGAGCCGTCGGGTTTCTTGGTCCCGCTGGCGTTGTTGTAGTCGACGACGACGTCGGAAGCCTTCCCGGTGGTCCCGCGCATGGTGATCCCGGTCTTGCCCGACGGCACCGAGATGACCTCGCGGTAGGTCCCGGGTTTGATCGAGATCGTGCCGCCGGCCGAAACCGCGTTGATCCCGGCCTGCACGGTGGTGTAGTTGCCGGAGCCGTCCTTGGCCACGACGACGTTCGCCGCCGCGGCCCCGGCCGCCGGGGCGGCCAGCGACGCCCCGGCGAGAACCGACGCGACGAGCAGGGTCTTGAACATGACGCCTCCCGGTGGAACGCGCCGGGGGTACCGGACGGCGGCCGCCACCCCCGGCGCGGGTCGGTTACTTGTAGGTGATGTTGGCCGAGGTGTAGAGGCAATTCGTCGAGTCCGGGCCGCTGCCGATCTTCGTCGGCTCGCCACTGGTCACGCCCTTGTACTTCTGGCAGGGCTCGATCTTGCGGCTGGAGTCGCCGACGATGGTGATCCTGGTCAGCTTGGCGGTGTCACCGTAGTTGGTGTTGATCCCGACCAGCGCCTTGCCGGGCACGGTCGCGGTGACGTTGTCCACGACGACGTTGCGCTTGTACTGCGTCTTGCAGTTGCCGCAGGAGCGGTACAGCTTGCCGAAGTCGTTGACCTGGAAGTTGCGGATGTACATGGTGCCGGGACCGTTGTGCTGGAACACCTTGTCCGACGCCTTGCGCGCGCCGCCGCCGTCGATGGTCATCGTCTGCGAGGCGGAGGTGCCCTTGAAGGTCGCGGCGTCTTCGCCGACGTCCTCCCACCAGACGTTGAGCAGCGTGCAGGTGCCGAGGCAGTGCACGCCGTCGGCGGCGGGGCTGCCCAGGACGACGTTCTTCAGCGTGGTGCCGTTGGCGAGCTGGAAGATCGGGCTCTGCCCTTCGTCCTGGCCGCCGCTGCCGAGGTCGCCGGTGCCGTAGAACCGCTTGAGCCCGCCGTCGTAGGTGCCGCTGGTGACCTTGATCGTCGCGCCGACCGGCACGCTGGTGCTCGGGTTCGGCCACGAAGCGGCCGACGCGGTGGCGCCGGTGCCGACCGCCGCCGAAACGGCGAGCGCGGCGACCGCCACCACCCGGACGATCCGGGACAGGGATGGGGGAACCATTCGTCATCACTCCCTGGTCTTGAGCTTCAATCGGCGCTGATGGAAAACGTCCGACCGGGTTGTGAAAGCGCTTTCTCGCCACCGAGTTTCGGGTTGCGGCCAGGCCGTGTCAATGTCGTTCGCCGCAGCGGCGGACATGTCGCCCGGATGGTCGCCGACAGCGATGGTTTTCTGAAAACGCCGAAACTGTCGAAGGTTCAGCGACCGGTGCCGGCGCCGGCGAGCACGAGCGCCGGGACCGCCCACGCGGGGTCGAGACGTTCGACGAGGGCGGGCTTCCAGCCGACGTCCGCCCCGAGATCGGGGTCGTTGGCCGCGTTGTATTCGGCCAGCAGGTCGACCGCCCGCGGCCACTGGTTGCCCTGGGCCACCAGGGTCCCGGTCGCGTGCAGCACGGTTCCCTTCCAGTAGTGGACCAACTGGCCGAGCGGCAGCGCGGCCGGGATGCGGAAGACGTTGTTCTCCGCGTAGATCCGCGACTCGACACCGACCCCGAGCGAATACGTGTAGGCCGCCGGATCCTTGACCAGGTACAGGTTGTCGTAGACGTGCACCTGGCCGTACCGCACCCGCGGCGCGCGCTGCCCGATCTCCGAGAACAGGTTGTGGTGCAGCGTGACCCGCAGCTTGCCGACGTCGTAGGTGGGCTTGTCGGTGTTGCCGATCAGCATGGTCTTGTCGTGGTCGTGCAGCCGGTTGTAGGACACCGTGACCAGGTCCGAGCCGTTGACGATGTCGAGCAGCCCGTCGTGGACCTCGTACTTGCGGCCGAAATACGAGGGCTGCCGGTCGTTCCCGCCGTCGCTGAACTCGTTGTGGTCCACCCAGACGTGTGTCGCGCCGACCAGGTCGAGGTTGTCGTACTCGGAGTTCCAGTTGCCGTCGGCGGTGTCGAGCGGGTCCCACTGCGGGAAGCAGTCGTGGGCGTCGGAGAAGTGCAGGTTGCGCAGGATCACGTTGTCGCCGGTGACGCGCAGGGTCAGCCCGTGCAGCGTGGCGTCACGGCCGAGGCCGACGATCGTCGTGTTCGGGCCGACGTCGAGCACGACCTGCTTGGCCTGGTTGGCTTGTGAGCGCTCACGGGCTTCTTCGAGCGGTCCCGACGGCGGCACTCTCCCCCACGTCGCCGGGTCGTAGGCCGCCAGGTACGCCGGAAGGCTGTACGCGGGATCGGCGAAACTTTCACAGCTCGCCGGCCGGTCCGCGGAGTCGACGTTGCCCTCGATGGTGCCGCGGACGTAGATGATTTTCGGGGCGCCCGGGTTCGCCGCCAGTGCGGACGCGAGTTCGGAGCGCTTGGTCACCGTGCGGGTGTTGCCGGGGGTGGCGGCCGAGCCGCCGGTGGTCCCGGTGGTTGCCGCGGCCCAGCCGTCGTGTGCGCCGAGGACGACCCGGCCGGGGTCGCGGCCGTGGGCTTGGGCGGGTGCTGCGGTGAGCGTCAGTCCGAGCAGGGTCAAGCACCCCGCGAAAGCCTTCCAGCGCATGTCGGCTCCTCTAGTCGGTGTCCTGTCTCCTGAGCACCCGTGCCGCATGCCGGGCGAGCCCGGCCGTGTCCGGGGCGCCGTCGATGACGACGACGTGGTGGGTCAGAGTCAGCTCCTCGCCCGGCTCGAGCAGCCACGGCGAGTGGTAGGTCGCGGCGAAGCTGACCACGGGGAACGGCTCGTTGCGGACGTACCAGGCCGTCGGGTGGGCCGCGTTGTCCGGGCTGTCGGCGAACAGCAGCGTCGAGCTCCGCAGGCTTTCGTCGTGCTGTCCGGTGAAGGCGAGCCACGGTGCCCGGTGGCCCATCGCGTCGGCCGCGGACCTCCCGTCCGACGTCCGGACCGTGCCGCCGACGAACGAGCGCGGCCCGCGCCAGAACAGGCCGCCGTAGCCGGCGGTGTCGCGTCCTTCGGTCACCGGGCTGCCCCAGCGCAGCTCGTGGCCGCTCGTGTTGCGCAGCCGGCTGGACCAGGTGAGCGTCCAGTGCCCGCCGCGCAGCGAGACGTCGCCGAAGTGCAGCGTCCGGTGTTCGGTGAGCCAGCGCCGTCCGGCCGCGGTGCGCCAGGCCAGCTCGTGCCGCAGCTCGCAGTGCCCGCCGGCGTCGTCGATGCTCTCCCAGCGGACGTGGCCGATGGTGCCGTTGTTGTCGAGCGGGGTGTAGCCGCGGCCGCGCACGTAGGTGCGGCCGCCCCAGAAGTTCTCGCCCGAGAGGTGGGCCATGGTGAACTGCAGGCCGTTGTGCCAGGTGTGGTCGTGCGGCCGGACCGCGGTCACGACCTCCCCCGAGGTGGTCCGCAACGGGTGCAGGTACGGCTTCGGCGAATCCCCGGCCGGGGTCGGCGGCTCGACGACGTACTCGGCCAGCACGACGTCGCCGAGGCGCACGCACACCCGGCCGTCGGGCTCCTCGGTCGCCTCCGGTGTGCCGTCCCCCACCGCGGCCCGGCTCACGCCGGTTCCCCGATCTCCCCCAGCAGCTCTTCGACGGACACCGGCCGGCCGGTTTCCAGGGACCGGTTCGCGGCCAGCCCGGTGAGCAGGGCCTGCAGGCCGGCGTCGTGGTCGGCCGCGCAGCCGAGCGCGTCCGGTTCGGCGTCGCCGAGCAGCTCCGCGAGCATCCGTTCGTCGCCGCCGCCGTGCCCGTCCCCGAGTTCTCCGTCGAACACGGTTTCCGGTGGTTCCCAGTGCCGTTGCACGGTCAGCCGGGCACTCGCCCGCTTCGGCACCGGCTCGGCGCCGGACGCGTACTCGTTCTCCCGGACGTCCAGTTCCAGGCGTCCTTCGCTGCCGGAGAACGCGACCCGGTAGCCCTCCCGCGGCGAATACGCGTGCAGGTGGTAGTTCAGCACCGCCCCGCCGTGGTGGCGGACGAGCACCGACAGGTCGTCTTCGATGGTGACGCCGGGCGCGAACACGTCCTGGTTCCGGACGTAACCGTCTTCCCGCTCGGCGTCGCGGTAGAGCGCGCGCAGCTTGGGTGAGGCTCCCAGGTCGAGCGCGAACCGGTCGCCGGCCGTGCGGTGGCCGGTCTTGTCGCCGTAGAAGAACAGCCTGCCCAGCGCGAACACCGTCTCGGGGCCGGAGCCGAGCCACCAGTTGACGAGGTCGAAGTGGTGGCCGGACTTGTGCACGAGCAGCCCGCCGGAGTTCGCCTTGTCGCGATGCCAGCGGCGGAAGTAGTCGGCGCCGTGCGCGGTGTCGAGCAGCCAGCTGAACTCGACCGAGCCGATCTCGCCGATCGTGCCGGCGGCCAGCAGTTCCCGCACCCGGCGGTGCACCGGGTTGTAGCGGTAGTTGAAGGCGACCCGCACCGACCGGCCGGTCTCGCGCCGGGCCGCCAGGATCGCCCGCGCGCCCTCGACGTCGGTTGTCATCGGCTTCTCCGTGACGACGTCGCAGCCGGCCTCCAGCGCGGCGACGACGTACTCGGCGTGTGTGTGGTCGGGGGTGCACACCACGACGACGTCGATGCGTTCCTTCGCCAGCATGGCGGTGAAGTCCTCCGGCCGGTAGGCGGGGATCTCGGTGCCGAGCCAGCCGTTGTGCACCCGCATGCGGGTTTCGTTGTGGTCGCAGAAGGCCGCGAGCTCGGCCCGCGGCGAGGAGGCCAGGGCCCGGGCGAACAGCTGGGCGCGGGAGCCCAGGCCGACGATCGCGTGGCGACGCACCGCCATCACCTCATCTCTTTCAGGCGCGCGTTCCGGCGCCGGTCCAGGGCAGGGCGAGTTCGGAGAAGAGCGCGAGCCGCTCGGCCGCGGTGTCGACGTCGCGGTCCACGCCGGGGACGACGAAGTGCCGGTCGGGCCCGGTGTCCACCGGCCGGACCCATTCGGTGGGCAGCGGCAGTGGTTCGGGGGCGTCGCGGACCGCTTCCACCAGGGCGGTGAAGGCGCGGGTGGCGGCCAGCGGGGCCAGCAACGGCTCGCCGTCGCGGAGGTGCGCCACGAGGTTGGCCAGCAGGTCGCGAGGTGGCGCGACCTTGCGCGGTTCGCCGCCGACGGTGACCAGGTCGGTCTTGTAGTGCCAGCGGATCCGGCCGTTCGTGCCGTGGACCAGCACGTACGGCTCGTGGTCGGCCTCGGCGTCGAGGGTCGCGGCGACGACGACGTCCGGCGCGCCGGCGAAGCTCAGCCGGGCGCAGCCCGTGTCGTCGGACTCGATGTCCCGGGCCCGGTACAGCTCGACGGCGATCCGTTCGGGCCGGACCTCGGCGGTGCCGTTGACCAGCAGGGCGGTCGCGACGGCGTGGGCGAAGGGGTTGGTCAGAGCCCCGTCGACGACCGGCTGCCCGCCGACGCGGCGGCGGCCGGCCCACTCGGCGCGGGCGAAGTACCGGTCCCGCCGGATCCACGCCCCGGCGGCGGCGATGCCGGTGACCGTGCCGATCTCGCCGGCCTCGATCGCCGCCCGCACCGCGGGGACGGCGGCGGAGCCGAAGCTCTGGAAGCCGGTCTGGCAGGCGCGGCCGCGGGCCAGACCGGTGAGTTCGTCGAAGGCCGCGAGGTCGAGGACCGGCGGTTTCTCGACGAGCAGGTGACAGCCGGCGGCGAGCGCGAGTTTCGCCAGGGGCAGGTGGGTGTGCGGCGGGGTGGCGACCACGGCGATGTCCGGGGTGGTGCGGGCGAGCAGTTCGGCCGCGTCCCGGGTGATCACCGCGCCGCCGGGGAGGAGCGCGCGGGCTTCTTCGGAGGGTTCGCGGATGTCGCACGCGCCGGCGAGGACGAGTTCGCCGCGGTCGTGGAGCGCCCGGGCCCGGCGGAGGTGCTGGCCCGCGTAACCGGCCATACCGAAGACGACCACCTCGGGCGTCATCGGCGGCCGCCGGTGGCCACCGCGGCCAGGGCGAGGGGCCCGGCCACGACGAGGGCGAGGATCGGCAGCATCCAGACGAGCAGGACGGCGATGCCGAAGGCGGCGGCGAGGAGGAGGGCGTTCCTGGGGTCGGCGGCGGTTTCCCGGGCCGCGGTCAGGAACGCCGGCCGCCAGCCCGCACCGCCGGTGGCCACCACCTCGCACGCCCGCACGGCGACCACCACTCCCGCCACGGCCAGCACCCACAACGCCGGCCGCAGCACACCCGCGCCCGGCATCGACGCGACCACCTCCAGGTCCACCGCGAACAGCACCACCGCCGCGAGGCAACCGAGCCCGAAGAGCACCCCGCCCCGGGCGACCTCGCGGAAGTCGGCCCAGAACGTTGTCCACAGTGGACGGCCGATGTCGTGGCGGGCCCGGTCCAGGACCCGGCAGCCCGCCACGAACGCCGCGGGCGCCGTCACCACCGGGACCGACGCGAGCGCCACCAGGAGCCCGGCCAGCAGGCAGTCGGAAAAGTCACCCAGCCCGGCGCGCCAGTTCGTCCGGGCAGTTGCGCTGCGCATCGCCTCACCCCTTCAGGCCGCTGGTGCTGACGCCTTCGACCAGCAGGCGCTGGAAGGCGAGGAAGAACAGCACGATCGGGACCAGCGCGAGCGCGGACATCGCGAACATCGCGCCGAAGTTCGACTCGCTGCTGGTATCGACGAACAGCCTCAACCCCAGCGGCACGGTGAACTTCTCCGTGTCGTTCAGGTACACCATCTGCGTGAAGAAGTCGTTCCACGTCCAGATGAACGTGAAGATCGACGTCGTCACCAGCGCCGGTTTCGACAGCGGCAGCACCACGTGCCAGAACGTGCGGTAGACCGAGCAGCCGTCGATGATCGCCGCCTCGTCGAGCTCGCGCGGGATGCCCCGCATGAACTGGACGATCAAGAACACGAAGAACGCCTCGGTGGCCAGCAGCTTCGGCAGGATCAGCGGGACGAACGTGTTGACCAGGCCGGCCTGCTGGAAGATCACGTACTGCGGGATGAGCGTGACGTGGTAGGGCAGCATCAGCGTCGTGATCATGAACGCGAACAGCGCGCCGCGGAACCGGAACTTCAGCCGGGCGAAGGCGTACGCGGCCAGCGAGCACGACAGCACGTTCGCCGCCACCGACAGGCCCGCCACCAGGAACGAATTCAGGAAGAAGCGGCCGAACCCGACGCCCGCCGCGCCCTCCCAGCCCTTCGTGTAGCCGTCGAACACGAACCGGGTCGGCAGCAGCGCCAGCCGGGAAAGGATCTCGTCCGGCGGCTTGACCGACGCAAACGCCAGCCACACCAGCGGGTAGAGCACCACGGCGACGATGACCAGGCACAGCACGTGCCAGCCGAACGAGCGGGCGCTCCGCGGCAGCACGGTCATTTGCGATCCTCCGCGTCGTCGTAGAACACCCAGAGCTTCGCCGTCCGGAACACGATGGCCGTCACGATCGCGATGACCACCAGCAGCACCCACGCCATCGCGGACGCGTAACCCATCCGGAAGTCCTGGAAGCCGACCTCGAACAGGTAGAGCGTGTAGAACAGGTCCGCGTCGGCCGGGCCGCCGCGGCCGCCGCCGATGACGAACGCCGGGGTGAACGCCTGGAAGGCGTGGATCGCCTCCATCACCAGGTTGAAGAAGATCACCGGCGACAGCATGGGCAGCGTGATGTGCCGGAACCGGCGGAACGCGCCGGCGCCGTCGATCGCGGCCGCCTCGTGCAGTTCCGCCGGGATCTGCTTGAGCCCGGCCAGGAAGATCACCATCGGCGCGCCGAACTGCCACACGCCCAGCAGCACGATCGAGGCGAGGCTGAACTGCGGGTCGTCGACCCAGCTCGGCGTGTGCCAGCCGAAGAACGCGAGGATCTCGTTCACCGGGCCGCCGCCCATGAACAGCGCCCGCCACACCAGCGCCGCCGCGACGCTCGCGCCGAGCAGCGAAGGTGCGTAGAACGCCGCCCGGTAGAAGCCGTTCGCGCCGCGACGGGTGTTGAGCAGCATCGCCACCAGCAGCGACACCGTCAGCTTCAGCGGCACCGAGACCAGCACGTAGATCAGCGTGACCGTCACCGACTGCAGGTAGCGGTCGTCCTCGGTGAACATGTGCGTGAAGTTGCCGAAGCCGACCCACTTCGGCGAGGTGAACATGTCGTAGTCGGTGAACGACAGGTACAGCGAGACCACCATCGGGCCGACGGTCAGCGCCACCGCGCCGAGCAGCCACGGCGTCAGGAAGGCGAACGCCTCCGGCTGGCTCTTGCGGCGGCGCCCGGCCGGACGGCCCCGGCGGCCGCGCGCGGCGGGCGCCGGGGGCGCGACCGGCGGGTCCGGCGTGCGCAGGGTCGTCATCGGCTAGGACAGTCCCTTCTGGGCTTCGGTCATGAACCGGTTGACCGCGTCGTCGATGCTCATCCGGCCGAACGCGACCTCTTCGTACGTGCGCTGGAGGAGCTTCTGGATCGCGCCGGCACCCTTCGGCGGCACCGGCGGCGCGGCCCCGAGCTTCGGTTCGAGCGCGGCTTCGTAGTCGTAGAGGGTCTTGTCGTTGCCCTTGGCGTCGGCGGCCAGCTGCGCGCGGACCTTGAGGTTCGGGGCGAGGCCGCGGTCGGTGCCGACGATCTTGCCGACCTCGGGGGCGTTGACGAGGAAGTCGACGAGCTTCGCCGCCGCCTCCTGCTGCTGGCTGCGCGCGGACACGGCCAGGAACATCGACGGCCGCCGGTACTGCCCGGTGTCGCCGTTCGCGCCGCTCGGGTACGGCGCCACGTTCAGCGGCTTGCCGTTCGCCTTCTGGTACGCCGGCAGCAGGTTGTCGTAGGCGAACTCCGAGCTGGTCAGCTTCTTGCCCAGCGGGGACTGTTCGGGCGAGGTGTTGTAGGACGCCGTGACATCGGCGGGCGAAGCGCCCTTGGTGTCACGGAACTTGCTCGCCAGCTCCCAGTAGCGGTGCAGGTCGTCACCGGTGAAGCCCAGCTTGCCCTCGGGCGTGTAGAACTGCTTGCCCTGCTGGCGCAGCCAGATCTCCAGGGTCGTGTCGAGGATGCCGAAGTCGGTCACCCCGCGCGTCTGGCCGCCCGTCGAGCTGACCTTCTGCGCCGCCTCGGCGTAGGAGTCCCAGGTCATGCCCTTCGCCGGGTCGGCGCCGGCCGCCGTGAAGGCAGCGGGGTCGTAGATCATCGCCGGGGTGTTCTGCGCCCAGGGCACGGCGTACCGCTTGCCCTGGTAGACGCCGGTGGCCGCCAGCTCCGGGTTGACGTCGGCGAGCGAGATCGCCTTGCCTGCCCCGGAGTTCAGGTCGGCCAGCACGTTGCGGCCACCGTATTCGGCCAGGTAGCGGCTGTCGACGTTGAGCACGTCCGGCGGCTTGCCCCCGGCCGTCTGCGTCGCCAGCTTCTCCCAGTAGGCCGCGTACGCCGAGAACGACGTCTGCACCTTGATCTTCGGGTTCTTCTGCTGGAAGAGCTCGACGGCCTTCTTCGTGAGGTTCGCCCGCCCTTCGCTGCCCCACCAGACGAAATTGATGGTCACGTCGCCGCCGCCACCGGAGTCCGAGCCGCAGGCGGCCACCCCCGTCAGCAGCAGCGGGACCACCACGGCCAGCGCGACGACACCCCGCCTCTTGGTCCTACGCTCAGTTGTCCGCCCCATCGAACTCTCCGTCCTCAGCCGGTCAGCACTTTTCTGAAAACGCTGTCAGCGCGCTCACGGTAGGCAGTGCGCCACACCGGTGTCAACGGCCAATTCGGGGCAATAGGCCTTGTGCAGCAACGGTTTCGCCATTCAGCGGGCTGAACGAGGGCAGCCTCAGAAAGCGCTTACCGGAACCGGGGCGATGGCCGGGCCGTCAGCGCGATGAGCACCGGTGCGTCGCTAGCCGGTGCGTTCGGCGGCCGCGCCGCCTGCCCGGCGTCGCGCGGCACTCGCCCACGGGACGCCGATTTCGGAGAACAGCGCCAGCCGATCCGCGGCGACGGCGACCTCTTCGCCGATCCCCCGCACCACCGGGTGCCGGCTCGCCCCTTCGCCCACCGTGCGGATCCAGCCCGCCGGGATCCGGGACGGCGACGGGGCATCCCGCACCGCCTCGACCACCGAGGCGAACGCCCGGGTCCCGGACAGCGGCGCGAGCAGCGGCACCCCGTCCGGGTCGAGGTGGTGGGCGATCAGGTTGCGCAGCAGATCGGCCGGTTCGCCCAGGTGACAGCGCTCGTCATCGATTTCGAGGCGGTGGCTCTTGTACCAGAACTTCGCGCGCGCCCGCTCGCCGTGCACCACGACGTAGGGCTCGTGGTCCTGTTCGGCGCACAGCGAGGCGGCGACGACGATTTCGGGCCCGTCGCCGAAGCGGATCCGCAGGCAGGCGGTGTCGTCGGCCTCGATGTCGCGGGTGCCGTAGAGCTCCAGGGCGATCTCCGCCGGGTCGCGCCCGGCGACCCCGCCGACCAGCAGCGCGGTGGCCACCGCGTGGGAGAACGGGTTGGTCAGGGCGCCGTCGACGACGGCCTCGCCGTCGAGCCAGCGGCGGCCGGCCCACGGGTTGCGGCGGTAGTAGGCGTCGGTACGGATCCACGCCCCGGCCGCCCCGACGCCGACGACGGCACCGAGCTTGCCGTCGGCGATCGCGGTCCGGAGGACCGGCAGCACCGGGGAGCCGAAGCTCTGGAACCCGGTCTGGCAGGCCGCTCCGGTCTCCGTGGCCAGCCGCGACAGCGTGGTGAAGCCGTCGAGGTCGAGCACCGGCGGGGTCTCCAGCAGCAGGTCACTGCCCGCCCTCAGCACCGCCGCGCCGGCCTGGACGTGCGCGTGCGGCGGCGTCGCGACCACGGTGATGTCGGGACGGCAGCGGCGCAGCAGGTCTTCGACACTCGGGTGCGCGGTGCCGCCGGGCGGCAGCAACGCCGCGGCGGCGGCCGACGGGGGCCGGATGTCGGCCATCCCGGCGAACCGGACCAGGCCTTCGTCGTGCAGGATCCGCGCGCGGTGCAGGTAGCTGAAGGCGTAACCGGACGTGCCGACGACCGCCAGCCTCGGCGGGTCCGCCACGGTGCGGCTCCGGCTCCCCGACATGGATCTCCGATCGGCGGGCCCCGGTGAGCGGCCCGCGCGGAACTGACGAATGGGTCAGGCTTTGGGAGAAACTTCCGGTCGCCACCGTAGGGCGTGCGCGACAAACGTGTCAATCATCAGGACAGCGTCATCGAAATCGTCGAACTTTCCGTACTCCGAATGGCCGCGCTCGTTTCGAGATAGCGCTTACTGGAATAGACCAGCTCCGGCTGCAAGTCGCGGCTGAAGGTTTGCAGGATTTGTTGACAACGCCCTCGGCCGTTTCCATGATGTTGCTCAGTGCCTGCCGAGGAGTTGCCGTGACCGTGACCATTCACGACGTCGCCCGCCGGGCCAACGTGTCGATCTCGACCGTCTCGCGCGCGTTCACGTCCCCCGACCTGGTCCGCCAGCAGACCCGCACCCGGGTGCTGGCCGCGGCCCATGAGCTGGGCTACCACGCGGCCGGCGCGCCACAGCCGGGGCCCGCGGCGCGCACCGGGCACATCGGGATCGTGGTCTCGGATCTGGGCAACCCGTTCTTCACCGGGGTGCTCAACGGTGTCCAGGCCCGCGCCCGGCAGGACGACATCGCGGTGCTGTTCGCCAACAGCGACGAGGACCCGGCGATGGAGCAGAACCTCGTCCGCCGGATGGCCAAGCAGGTCGACGGCGTGGTGCTGTGCAGCCCGAGCATGACCGACGACCAGCTGCGCGCGCTCGCCGGCCAGACGACCCTGGTGCTGCTCAACCGGGAGGTGCCCGGGATCCCGTCGATCGTGATGGACGCGGCGGACGGGATGCGGCAGGCGATCGAGCACCTGGCCGCGCTGGGTCACCGCCGGTGCGCCTACCTGGGCGGGCCGCGGGCGTCGTGGGCGAACCGGGCCCGCAAGCAGGGCCTGGCGGAGACCGCGCAGAAGCACGGCACGGACGTCGTCGAGTTCGGCCCGTTCCCGCCGGTGTTCGAAGGCGGTCTCCAGGGCGCGGACCTGGCACTGGCGGCGGACGTGACGGCGATCGTCGCCTACAACGACCTGGTCGCCTTCGGCGCGCTGGCCCGGCTGAACGCCCGCGGCGTCCCGGTACCGGAGGAGATCAGCCTCGTAGGTTTCGACGACCTGGTCTTCGCCGCGATCTCCGCGCCCCCGCTGACGACGATCGCGATGCCGACCGAGGCAGCGGGCCGCGCGGCGGTGACGATCCTGCTGGGCCTGCTCGACGGCGAGGCCGACGAACACACGACGCAGGTGCTGGACACCCACCTGATCGTTCGCGCCACGACGGCCCCGCCTGCCGGTTAGCTCCCGAAGACGTTCCGGTCGAGGAAGGGGTTGCGGAACTTGCCCTCCGGGTCGAGGTCCCCGGCCAGCGCCCGGAACTCCGCCAGCCGCGGGTACTCCCCCGGGACGCCGTGGAAGAGCTTCCCCCAGTGCGGGCGTGCGCCGAAGGGCGCCAAGCGCTCCTCGAGCACCGGGAGCACCGCTTCGACCTCCGGCTGCCGCGGCTGCCAGGTGAAGTGCAGCGCCACCCGGTCGCCGCCGTGGCAAGGGCTCAGCCAGAGGTCGTCGCCCGCGATCGCCCGGATTTCCGAGACCAGCAGCAGCGGGGCCACGAGGTCGCCGAGCTCGCGGACCGCCCGCACCGCGGCGGCGGCGGCGCGGTAGGGCACGAAGTACTCGGACTGGAGTTCGTCCCCGACGCTCGGGGTGAACGCGAGCGCGAAGTGCGGGAGCCGCTCGTGCCACGGGCCCGGAATCCCTTGCTGGGGCGTGCAGTTGTCCGCGGGGATGCCGGCGGCGTGCGCGGGGTGGCGCGGCCCGTCCGCGGGCACCGCGCCGAACAGGTCCGGCCGCTCGGTGAAATCGCCGACGCGGCTCTTGAGCCACACCTGGTCGATCGCGTCGTTCACCCAGTTCGTGAACATGCTGACGCTGTAACCGGCGTCTTCGATTTCGTCGAAGTGCCGGTACGCCGCTTCCCACGGCAAATCGTCGAAGACGTCTTGGCGGACGTCGAAGGCCGGGACCACGTCGAGGGTCAGCCGGGTGACGACGCCGAACGCGCCGAGGCCGACGACCAGGCCGGGGAATTCGGCGTCGGCGCGGGTGAAGCTCCGCAGCGAGCCGTCGGCGGTGACCAGCTCGATCCCGGAGACGGCCGCCGCGAGCCCCGGCTGCCGCCGTCCGGAGCCGTGGGTGCCGGTCGCGACGCTGCCCGCGACCGTGATGTGCGGCAGCGACGCCAGGTTCGGCAACGCGAACCCGGCGGCGTGCAGCTGCTGCGCGAAGTCGCCGTAGCGGGCCGAGCCGCCGACGGTCACGGTGCCGTCGCCGATTTCGACTCCGGCGTCGAGGGCGCGCAGGTCCAGCAGGAGCCCGCCCGGGGAGTCCGCGATGTCGTTGAAGCAGTGCCGGCTGCCGAGGGCTTTGACGTGCGTCGCGGCCGCGTTGTCGAGCCTCTTCGTGTTCCCGGGAGCAACCATGCGCTCCCTGGGCGTCGCCGGAATCGCAGTCGTCCTCGCGTGCATGGCCGCCGCGGTCACGCTGATGCCGGCGTTGCTGGGCCGGTTCGGCCACCGACTCGGCGTCGCCGCGCCCGCGTCGGACCACGGCTGGTTCGCGCGGGTCGCCCAGCTGATCCAGCGCCGCGCCGCACTGGTCGCGGTGGTCGTGAGCCTGTTCCTCATCGTGCTGGCTGCCCCGTTCCTCAACGCGCGGTTCGACAACCTCGACGTGAAAGGGCTCCCGAAGTCGTCCGAGACCCGCCAGGTCGCCGAAGCGATCGACGCTCGCTTCCCCGGTGTGACCCAGGAACCGGTGTGGGTCGTCGCCGATGTCGCGTCCGACGACGGTGGTGCCCGCGTTCGTCGACGACGTGCGC
>Ga0207678_10000458_pt1 | contig 36993 bp, 29 predicted proteins | sample KBSC63metaG_FD_184319 | JGI IMG/M metagenome (GOLD analysis project Ga0207678, IMG submission 184319) | Corn rhizosphere microbial communities from Kellogg Biological Station, Michigan, USA - KBS C6-3 metaG (SPAdes) (version 2) | ecosystem: Host-associated > Plants > Roots > Rhizosphere > Soil ... | reverse complement strand
CCGAGCGCCGTGTGGCGAGCCACACAAGTGAGGAGCAACGCCGCAGCGCGCCCGCCCAGCGCCCCCAAAACGGGAACTTATTCCGGGCCATGTCCTAAGCGCAAAGCGCAGCCATAGCTCGTGCTGTGGAGAGCATCTGCAAATAGTCGGTCACTCCCTTACCCCAACACCACCCCAGGGGAAGAGGTGGCAAACATCCCCCTCGCCTGCCCGGCATCAAACACAGCGCTCAAGCTCGCCGCGTCTACCGGCTTCGTCAGGTGATGGTCGAACCCTGCCTCCATCGCGCGCCGCTTGTCATCTTCCTGTCCCCACCCCGTCAAGGCCACCAGCAGCACGTGTTTACCGTGGGGCAATTCACGCAAGCGTTGCGCGACGTCGTAGCCGTTCATGCCCGGCATTCCGATGTCGAGCAATACGGCTTCAGGCGCGAATCGTGCGGCTTCGGCAAGCGCACTTTCACCGTCGTGTGCTGTCGCCACCTCGTGGCCAGTCAGGCTCAGCATCATCGCGAGGCTCTCGGCGGCATCACAGTTGTCGTCGACCACCAGCACGCGAAGATTCGGAACCGCCCTGGCATCCTGCAATGAACCCACCACATCCATGCCCTGCGCCTTGGCCCGGGGCAGCCTCACCACGAACTCGCTGCCCTGCCCTGCACCACTGCTGCGAGCCTCGATGCTGCCGCCATGCAATTCGACGAGACCGCGCGCGAGCGCGAGGCCGATGCCAAGGCCGCCCTGCGATCGTTCGAGTGCAGGCTCCACCTGCGAAAACATTTCGAAGATGCCCGACAGATGTTCCTCCGGAATGCCGATGCCGTTGTCGCGCACACGCACGACAGCGTCGTCATCGAAGGCTGATGCCTCGATCACCACCCTACCGCCGCGAGGCGTGTATTTGGCTGCGTTGTTCAAGAGGTTGAGCAGCACCTGCGTGAGCCGCGTTGGATCGGCATTGAGCCAGACCGGGCTGGACGGCAGCGTCGCCATGAGCTCGTGCCCTGAGGCCTCGACGAACGGCCGCGCCGCCTCCATGGCACCCTGCACCACCGACGCCAGCGCGACGCGTTCGACGCGCAAGATGATCTTGCCGCTTGTGATGCGCGCGACATCGAGCAGCTCGTCCACCAACCTTGTCATCTGCCTTACTTGTCGATCGATGACGTCGCGAGTCCAGCGTATCTCAGCATCTGCCGGGTCCTTGAGCCGCAAAATCTCGATGGCGTTCGTGATCGGAGCCAATGGGTTGCGCAACTCGTGCGCGAGCGTCGCCAGGAACTCGTCCTTGCGGCGATGGGCGAGCGACAGCTCCTCGTTGAGGCGACGCAGCTCGTCTTCGATTTGCTTGCGCGCGCTGATGTCGATTCCCAAGCCATAGAGCAGGGTCGGCTTGCCGTCGGCGTCATACATCGCGCGTCCGCGGCCTTCCATCCAGCGCCATTCGCCACTTGCGTGCCTGAAGCGGAATTCCACCGTGTAGTCTTCATGCGTCATGATGGAGTTCGCGACAGCCGCTGCAAGCACGGGCTCATCGTGCGGATGCAGAAGGTGGCAGAAGTTCTGGGTGTCGCCGCCGAAGGCACCCGCATTGAGTCCGAAGATTTCCTCGAGGTCGCGGCTCCACCACACGCAGTTGGTCGCAATGTCGCGCGACCAGGCCCCCATCTTGCCGCTGCGCATCGCAAGTGATAGCACGTCGCGGCTCTCGCGCAGGGCCGCCTCGGCCCGTGCGCCATCCACTGCGAACCAGGTCCGCTCGGCCACCTGTTCGAGCAGTGCCGCGTCGTCGGCGGAGAAATTGCGCGGCGCTTGGTGATGCAGCACCAGCAATGCGACAAAGCGCCCCTCTCGCACAAGGGGCACGCACAGGAGGGCGCGCGCCTGCATACGGTCGTAGGCGGGCCGCAGCCCAGGGTCCGAGGTACGCGGATCGACATGCACGTCGTTGACGACGAGCGTACGTCCAGACCTCAGGCCCTCGACGATCTGCGGGCCGAAATCATTCAACCGCCGCTGGCCCGCGATGCTCGCTACGCCATCGACATAGTCGCGTGTCACGGAAATCTTGTCTCCGCACTCGTTGATCTCGGCATAGGTGCATCGGCTCACGTTGAAATGCCGACCCACGCGCGACACGATTTCCCATTGCACCTGCGCCGGGTCGCGCAAACCGCGCGTCGCATCGTGCAGGCACACAAGCAAGCGCTGCGACTCTTCGGTGCGACGCAATTCATCGAGCGCCTGCCGCCGTTCGGTGAAATCGAGCGCGGCCTGCATGCCGGCTCGTCGCAGCGCTTGGCCGACGGCATCTGCCTCGGCAAGGCCCGTGGGCGCGAAGTCGGGGACTTCGTCGCGTTCGAGCTGCCTCGCCGCCTTCTCGAGCTGCGCGATCGGTTCGCGGATGCGTTTCGCCGCCCAAGCGGCGAGCATCAGCGCAAAGATGCCCAAGAGCGCAGCGCCTGCCGCTGACTGCCACGCCGCCGCACGCGCCGCCCCGGCCAGCGTTGCCCGGGGGACGCTCATCACGAAGGTCCAGCCATGCACCGGCGAGCGGCTGTGGAACGCGAGCACAGGGACGCCATCGAGCGATGTCGATTCGGTAACCCCTTCAGTGGACGCGTCGATGGCTCGGACCAGGTCAGGCTCTGCCGTTTTTCCCATCCACTTCTGCAGGTCCGGTGAGCGCGCCACCACCGAGTGCTCGCGGTCGAGGACCTCGGCAATCCACCCGGCGGGTATGCGCTGTTCGCTCAGGATGTTCTGCAGCGCTACCGGCTTGAAGCCCACGCCGACGTTGTAGCGTGTGGGTTGGAAAGCGTGCTCGGCCACGAACACCGCGAGCACCGGCTTCTTGGACACGGGCCCGATTCTCAGATTCGAGACTTCCACTTGCTCGCCCGTGGCGAAAGAGCGGTCGAACTTCAAGTCGCGCTTGGGCAGCGGCGTGCCGTAGGGTACGGAAGTGTTGAGCAACTGGTCGTCATGATCGACTAGCACGATCCAATTGCCCGTGCCGTCCACCGCAGCGCGAGCCTGTTCGTGAAATGCGCGCAAATTGGCCTCGGCGATGGCCGGCGAACTGGCAAGCGTGCGTCCGACGGCTGCCCGCTTGTCGAGCTCGCGATCCACCACAAGTGACAGCGCGCGGGTGGTCTCGCGCAGGCGCTGGTAGCCGGACTCCGTCTCGCGCTGGTAGGTCGAACTGACGATCCAGATGAAGAGCCCCGCCGTGGGCAGGAGCACCGCGAGCACCATCCACAGAAGTCTGCCGCGAAGAGTCATGGGCCGAGGCTGCCTCAGCCAAATCGCCGTCCTGAAGGGAAGCGAGCGCAGCGACGCGCAGGCCTGCCCCGGGTCGTCGGATTGATGCATCATTGCTTTTGCGCCGTTTGTCGCACCGGCGATATATCAAGGTCGATCATGGATTTCCTTCCTCCCTGGCCTCTTCTGGGCGCGTTCTGCGGTGCGAGTGTGTTGCTCGCGGTCACACCCGGACCCGCAGTGCTGTACATAGTCACGCGAACCCTCGCGCAGGGCCGCCGCGCGGGACTCGCTTCGATGGCGGGCGTGGCCCTCGGCAACCTCGGTAACTCGCTCGGCGCAGCCATCGGGTTGGCTACCCTGTTCGCCATTTCGTCGCTTGCTTTCACGATCGTGAAGTACGCCGGGGCCGCCTACCTTGTGTACCTGGGCATCAGGGCCTTGCGAAAAAGGGAGGATGTCGAGGTGCAAACCTTCGCAACGGCGGACTGGCGTCGCATCTTCCGCGATGGCTTCGTCGTCGCGCTGCTGAACCCCAAGACGGCGATCTTTTTTGCCGCCTTCTTGCCGCAGTTCATGAGCCCGAGCGGCTCGGCCATCGGTCAAAGCGTGACGCTCGGCGCAACCTTCGTGGCAATCGCCGCGATGACGGACTGCACCTACGCACTGCTGGCCGGGGCCGTGGCACCCTGGCTCAGGCGCAACCAAGGCGGCGGGGCCATGGGGCGTTACCTCACCGCGTGTTCCTTTGTGGGTCTGGGCTTGTTCACCGCTGTCACCGGCTCGCGCACAGCGAAGTAGTCAAGCTGCTTTGTCCTTCTTCTTGCCGCCTTCTGCTAGCAATCGTCGCGCCTCCTTTTCATGCGTGCGCACTTCGTCGAGATTAGCGTGCAGGTCGGCCAGCTGTTGTTCGAGCTGGGCACGATGCGCGGCCAGCACCACGAGGAATTTTCGCAGTTGCGGCTGCGTGTCACGAGGTGACTCGTACATGTCGACGAGTTCCTTCACCTCGGCGAGCGTGAGCCCGAGACGCTTGCCGCGCAGCGTCAGCTTTAGCCGGGTACGGTCGCGCGCGCTGTAGATACGGTTGCGCCCGCTGCGCTGGGGCGCGAGCAGTCCGCAGTCTTCGTAGAAGCGGATGGCTCGCGTCGTCAAGTCGAACTCGCGGGCAAGTTCGCTGATGGTGTACGTCGCCGCGGAAGACGGAGACACCTGAGCGACAACAGGAGCAGGCATGGGCACGTAGACTGGGTACGATTGACGTTTACGTAAAGTGTATCGGCTTCATGAACGCACTTGAACAGCAGCTGAGCTATCCCATGGGCGATGCTCTGCCCGACATTGGCAAAACGCTGGAGGTCGCGGCCGGTGTCCGCTGGGTTCGCATGAGACTGCCCTTCGCGCTGGACCACATCAACCTGTGGCTGCTGCGCGATGAACTCGACGGCCGCGACGGCTGGACCATCGTCGACTGCGGCATCACGAGCGACGAAACGCGCACGGCCTGGGAGCAGGTGTTCGCCAACGAACTCGGCGGACTGCCGGTGCTGCGCGTGATCGTGACGCACATGCACCCCGACCACATCGGCCTGGCGCACTGGCTCACCGAGCGTTGGAACTGCCGCTTGTGGATCAGCGCGACGGATTTCAACGCCGCGCGATTGGCCAGCGCCTCGACCACCGGCCTTGGCGGCAGCAGCGCGGCGCTGTTCATGCAAAGTCACGGCCTCACCGACCCTGAGTCCATCGAAAAGATCAAGGCGCGCACCAACTACTACGCGAGCATGGTGCCCAAGGTCCCGGAGCGCTTTCGCCGCATCCTCGATGCCGACGCGATCCCCATCGGCCTTGCTGCCGCGAAGAACGACTGGGAGTGCATCGTCGGATACGGCCACGCGCCGGAGCACATGTCGCTCTACTGCAAAAACCTGGGCATCTTGATCTCCGGCGACATGATCCTGCCGCGCATTTCTACGAACGTGAGCGTCATTGATCTCGAGCCCGAAGGCAACCCGTTGCCGCTGTACCTCGCTTCCATTGAACGCATGCGTGCGTTGCCCGAAGACACACTCGTGCTTCCTTCCCACGGCCGGCCGTTTCGTCGGCTCCACACGCGAATCGACCAGTTGGAGTCACATCATGAAAGTCACTTCGCAGAACTGATGCGGGCCTGCGCCGACAAACCGCACAGCGCGGCAGACGCGCTTCCCGTGCTGTTCAAACGCCAGCTCGATCTGCATCAGACGACCTTTGCAATGGGCGAATCGATCGCGCACTTGAACGCGCTGTGGATGGCGGGACGGCTGAACAGAACGCTGGGCGAGGACGGAATTTATCGGTTCTCGGCGGCTTGATTACCGCCTCCTGGCAACCGGACAGTACGCTGCCGATTCATAGGCTGAGAGGCTCTCAGAGGCTGAGAGTTTTTCGAGTGTCCGAGCAGCACATCAAAAGGCGCCTGATCTAGGCGCAAAGCGCAGCCACAGCTCGTGCTATGGCGAGCATTTGCAACGACGAGCAGGCGTCTTTTGACGTGATGAGCGGGCATGATCGTGATTGAAATACTCTCAGCCTCTCAGCCGGGCATCAATCAAACACCGGCAACACGTCCTTCTTCAAGCTGCCGCGATGTTGCTCATAGTCGGGTACGACGGAGCGGACGACATCCCAGAATAAGGGACTGTGGTCCATGTGCCGCAGGTGAGCGAGTTCATGCGCGACGACGTAGTCGATGGTCGCCATCGCGAAGTGGATGAGTCGCCAGTTGAGGCGGATCGACCCGTCGGCGCTCGCGCTTCCCCAACGTGTTTGCGCTGACGACAGCGACAGCCGTGTGTAGCGCACGCCGAGCTGCCCAGCATAGTGCTGGCAGCGCTCTTCGAAGATGCGCTTGGCCTGACGCTGCAGCCAGCTTTGCACCGTGTCGCGAATCTGGTCGGCCGAGGCGGTCTGCGGCAGGCTCACGTGCAGCGTGAGCCGTGGCTTGCCGGGCAGCGAATCGGCGTTGGTGTTGAGCACGGCGCCAGTCGCAAGGGGATCGAGCACGAGGATCACGTTGTCGCCGAGGAAAGGAATGCTCGTGCCGTCCTTCCACTCGATACGCGCTTCCTGCAAACGTTGCTGGCGCTCGCGCTGCTCGCGCAGCTTGCGCAGAATCCAGTTGCCTTTCTCGCGCAGTGCGCTTTCGATATCCGCAATGCTGACCCACTTCGGCGCATTCACGCCCAGACCATCCGTTCCCACGATGAAGCCGATAGTCTTGCGGCGCACGCGCTTGAGCGCATAGCCGATCAGATGACCGTCGAGGCGTATTTCGCGGTTGGCTTGCGCATGCTGGAACACCGCTGGGGACAGGACGCTGACGATGGACACCGCAGAAGGCGCAGCTTCAGGATCTGAGTTTGGAACGGGGTTGGGAGCAATCGGCGTCGGCAGACCGGCAAGGATTGGAAAAGCCGGCTCGAACAGTGAAAACTGCGTGGAGTTTGGGGCGGGGAGCTTTCTCGCCATGGGCGCGGATTTATGTGCTTTGCGTGGAAGTGGCTCGTGCCTTCGCGTCCGGCATGTAGGCTTCGGGATCGAGGCGCCGCATCTCGGCTTCGATCCAGGTCTCGACTTCGCGCATCAATTCGTCCGGTTCGCGTCCGATCGACGAGATGGGTTTACCGATTGAAATATCGACAACGCCCGGACGCAGCATGAACGACTTGCGCGGCCAGCAGCGCCCCGATGTCACGGCGATCGGCAGCACCGATGCACCCGTGGTCACTGCAAGCCGGGTGCCGCCCCCCTTGTACTTGCCCCGCATGCCTCGCTGAGTGCGTGTTCCCTCTGGAAACATGATCACCCAGTTGCCCTGTGACATGAATCGCTGGCCCTGCTCGGCCACGCGGCTCCAGGATTCGGCATGCTTGCTGCGGTCGATGTGAACCATGTCGAGGCGGCCCATGGCCCAGCCGAAGAATGGAATCATCAACAGCTCGCGCTTGAAGACATAGGCGAGCGGATGCGGCATCAATTGCGGAAAGGCGAAGGTCTCCCAGGTCGATTGATGCTTGGGCAGCACGACCATCGGGCCACCAGAGTCGGCGGCTTTGAGGTTGTCTTTGCCAATGATGCGCCAGCGCACGCCGCAGATGAATCGTGCACCGTAGGTGGCGATGCGCAACCAGTACGTTGTGAACCAATACAGCGGAGTGCCCCGCATGAAGATCGATGCGATGAGCGAGAAGATCGCCCAGGGAATCACAGTGGCCGCCATCCACACGACGAACAGCGCAGAGCGAAGTGACCAGAAGAGTCTTTGCATCAAGTTGATTGCTTCAAATCAATCGGCCGAAACCGGAATCGTTTTCACCGATGATGCCGCGCGCTTGGCGCTCTTCCTGGATGATCGCGTCGGCGAACGCACCCAGATCGGCATGCACACTGGTCCTCGGCACGAGCTTCACGATGGCTGCGAGCTCTGCCTCGGTGAGCGCAGCAGCCTTGCCGGTTCGAACGAAGTGAGTCGGGCAGCCAGCGGCCGCGCCGGCCTGCAGGTCGCGCAGTGAATCCCCGACGAAAGGCACCTCTTCCAAGTCAACACCGTAGCGCTCGCCAATCTGCAGCATGAGGCCTGGCAGCGGTTTGCGGCAGTCACACTGGTCTTCCGGCACATGTGGGCAGAAGAAAACCGCATCGATGCGACCACCTTGCTTGGTGAGCAACTGATTCATGCGGGCATGCATGGCATTGAGCGAGGCCATATCGAAGAGACCACGGCCGAGGCCCGACTGGTTGGTCGCAACCACTGTATGCCAGCCAGCGTGATTGAGTCGTGCGATGGCTTCCAGGGCCCCCGGCAGCGGGACCCATTCTTCCGGCGACTTGACGAAGTCGGCCCGATCTTCATTGATCGTGCCGTCGCGGTCGAGGATGACGAGTTTCATGCGCGGGCCTCAGTGACTCGTCGACGCGCCCAAGCACGGATTCCATCAAGCGGATAAGTCGCTTTGTCAAGAAGCTGGATGCGCTCATCCAGAGTGTTTGCGTCGATCATGTTTTCCTTCAACAGCACTCGCACGAAGTCGGCATCCTTGTCGCGAGCCGCCTGCGGCGCATTCGGGAACGGCAACAAAACAGCTTGACTGCCCACCACGACCAATGAGCTTTCTTGCGCAATGGCCGCAGCCGCACGCAAGACGTGTTCGAGTTGTTCACGATTCATACGCTACGTGCTTCTCGCAAGAGTTCAGCACGTTCTCGTTGCGTCAACAGAATGGACACCGGCGACACGCTTCGCAGGACCGCGCCGTGTTTATCTTCGGCACATACGACGCGTTCAAGCTCTTCAAGATTTGAATCCAGCAATTGGTCCCATTCATTCCAGGACACATCGGAACGGGTAGCACCCGGGCGACGCCAGCGCGCCAACTGCTCTCTCACTTGATCCAGACGGGTCGGCTCCGCACGTAACCGCGCCATTGCAACGCGATGCGCTGCCAACAGGAACTGATCGATCTGTTGTTGACGGTTCATGGTTGGATTATTCAGCGAGCGGCTTCAAGTCGCCAGCTTCGACAAATCGGCCACACGGTTCATCGCGGCGTGCAGTTGCGCGAGCAAACCCAGGCGATTGGAGCGCAAGGCCGAGTCATCCGCGTTGACCATGACATGGTCAAAGAAAGCGTCGACGGGCGTCTTCAGCGCAGCCAACGCCTGCAGCGATGCGGTGTAGTCGCCATTGGCGAAGGCCGCTTCCGATTTGGGCGCCACCGTCTTGAGCGCTTCGTACAACGCCTGCTCCGGCTGTTGCTTCAGGAGCGCGGGATCGACAGTGGTCGTCACGACCGCATCGCTCTTTTTCAGAATGTTTCCCACTCGCTTGTTCGCGGCGGCCAGCGCTTCGGCTTCAGGTAGCGCCTTGAAGGCGCGAACCGCAGCAAGCAGCTTCGGCACCTCTGCGATCCGCTCAGGTCGCAACGACAGCACTGCGTCAACCTCTTGTGAAGAGTAACTTTGGTCACGAAGCCAACCAGTTAACCGTTCGAAGAAAAAATCCAACAACACGTCGCGGGTGCCTGGTTCCAACTGACGCTTTGCGTGCCCGGCACCCATTGTTCCCTTTGCGCCAGCCGCCTGGCGCGCTTCCAAGAACTGACGCTTGGACCAAGCCTCCTGCAAACTTTCGTCGGATTGCACCTTTACAGCCCAATCAACCAACGCGCCAAGTTGCAGCGGCAGGTTCTTTTCCACCAATATCCGGATTACACCCAGAGCATGACGTCTCAACGCAAATGGATCCTTGTCTCCGGTCGGCACTTGGCCGATAGCGAATAATCCACTTAACGTTTCCAACTTATCTGCCAACGCGACCGCCACACCCGTCTCATTGCGCGGCAGGTCATCGCCCGCGAAGCGCGGCTTGTAGTGGTCTTCAATAGCAGCCGCGATGTCGTCGCCAAGCCCGTCGTGCTTGGCGTAGTAGCCGCCCATGATCCCTTGCAGCTCTGGGAACTCACCGACCATGTCGGTGAGCAGATCGGCTTTCGCGAGATTGGCGGCTTGATCGGCTTGCACCGCCAGTGCTTCGCCGCCAAGTTGCTGCCCGATCGCCCTCGCAATCATGCGAACCCGCTCCACCCGCTCGCCCTGCGTGCCCAGCTTGTTGTGATAGACCACCTTTGCCAAGCCCGCGACGCGCGACTCGAGCGTCTTCTTGCGGTCCTGGTCGAAGAAGAACTTAGCGTCGGCCAAACGAGGACGAACGACCCGCTCATTGCCTTCGACCACGCGGCTCGGTTCCTGCGGGCGGATGTTGCTGACAATGAGGAACTGGTTCGTCAGCTTTCCCTTGGCATCGAGCAGCGGGAAATACTTCTGGTTGGCTTTCATCGTGAGGATGAGGCATTCCTGCGGAACGTCGAGGAATTCGTTCTCGAACTGACACAGCAGCACGTTCGGCCGTTCGACGAGCGCGGTTACTTCGTCAAGCAAGGCCTCGTCAGCGATGGGCTTCAACCCCTGCTTTGCGGCGGCGGCGTCGAGTTGCCTGACGATATCAGCGCGGCGCTCGGCAAAGCTCGCGATCACCCCGCCTTCATCGAGCAATTGCGCTGCATAGTGATCGGCGTCGCGCAACTCCACGACCGCCTTGGCCGCTTCGAATCGATGACCTTGCGTCGTGCGACCCGCCTTGAGACCGAGTGCGCTCACCGGCACCACGTCAACACCGTGCAGCGCCACCAATCCATGCGCCGGGCGGGCGAAGTTCACGCTGGTCCAACCGTCTTCGAGCTGGTACTGCATCACCTTCCGAATAGGAAGCTTTGCAATCGCTTCTTCGATGGCTTTTTGCAACCCTTCAGCCAGCGTCGCGCCCTTGACCAGGCTGTCGAAAAACAGCGCTTCGGCCTTGCCGTCCATTTGCCGCTTGAGCGAAGGCACGGCGCTCGCATCCACACCCACGGCAGCGAGCTTCTTGAGCAGTGCTGGCGTTGGCTGACCATCGGCGTCAAGACCCACACTCACCGGCATCAGCTTTTGCGACACGGACTTGTCGGCGGCTGCGGCGGCCACGTCGGTCATGTGCACGGCCAGCCGTCGCGGCGACGCAAACGAACTCACTGCCGCCGACGCGGCGCTCAGCCCTTGCGCCTTCAGGCTATCCGACAGCGAAGTCGCGAACGACTCGCCCAGCTTCTTTAAGTCCTTGGGCGGCAGCTCTTCAACGAACAGCTCCACGAGCAGATTCTTGGACGTCATGTTGCTCATGTCTCTCACGCTGCCTTTTTCTCGATCTGGGCGACGACCTCATCGGCCCACGCCTTGGGCGCCATCGGGAACCCAAGTCGCGCGCGGCTCTCCAGGTAGCTTTGCGCAACGCTGCGCGCCAGGTTGCGGATGCGTCCGATATAAGCGGCACGCTCGGTCACGCTGATCGCACCGCGTGCATCGAGCAGGTTGAAGGTGTGGCCGGCCTTCAGCAGTTGTTCATAGGCGGGCAACGCAAGCTTCTGCTCCATGAGGTGCGTGGACTGCTTCTCGTGGCTGCCGAAGGCGCCGAGCAGAAAGTCCACGTCGCTGTGCTCGAAGTTGTAGGTGCTTTGCTCGACTTCGTTTTGGTGATACACGTCGCCGTAGCTCAGCGTGTCGGTCCACTTCAAGTTGTAGACGCTGTCTACGCCCTGAAGGTACATCGCCAGGCGTTCCAGCCCGTAGGTGATCTCACCGGTGATCGGTTTGCAGTCGATGCCGCCCACTTGCTGGAAGTAGGTGAACTGCGTCACCTCCATGCCGTTGAGCCAGACCTCCCAGCCCAGGCCCCAGCAGCCGAGTGTTGGATTTTCCCAATCGTCTTCGACGAAGCGGATGTCGTTGACCTTTAGGTCAAATCCCAGCGCTTCCAGCGAGCCCAAGTACAGCTCGAGAATGTTGGCCGGCGCGGGCTTGAGCACCACCTGGTACTGGTAGTAATGCTGCAGGCGGTTGGGGTTCTGGCCGTAGCGGCCATCTTTGGGTCGGCGGCTGGGCTGCACATAGGCCGCCTTCCAGGGCTCGGGCCCGATGGCGCGCAAGAAGGTTGCGGTGTGGCTGGTCCCCGCGCCCACTTCCATGTCGTAGGGCTGCAGCAAGGCACAGCCCTGCTTGTCCCAGTAGTCTTGGAGGCGCAGGATGATTTGCTGGAAGGTCAGCATGGTGTCGATGGGGTGGTGAACGGCGGAAACCGGCAAGTTTACTGGGCGTGTCGACCTTCACGCCCCTTCCCCTCCGTGGAGCGGCCTGAGAGGCTGAGAGTTTCTCGATCATGCCCGCTCATCACGCAAAAAGACCCCTGCTCGTCGTTGCAAATGCTCGCCATAGCCAAAGCTATGGCTGCGCTTTGCGCCTAGATCAGGCGCCTTCTGACGTGCTGCTCGGACACGTTCGAAATACTCAGCCTCTGAGTGCAGCTCCAGCGCCGCCGCTTCGATCGCCGCTTAATCGCCGAACGGCAGCCCTGGCACTGTGCCCATGGCCGTCTCAACGCCTGCGCCGCATCCCCGCAAATACCGCCACCACCAGCGCCCCGAAGAGTGCCAGTGGCCACAGGTTGTAGCGACACGCCCACCATGCAAAAGGCGTGAGGCCTTCACGCCCTTGCACATTGCCTTCGAGAAAACCGACAGTGAAGGGCTTGAGCGACTGCGTCACGTGGCCCCTATGGTCAATGATCACCGTCGCACCAGTGTTCGTCGCGCGCAGCATGGCGCGCTCGAATTCGAGCGAGCGCATGCGAGAAATATGCAGATGCTGGTCGACCGCGATGGTCTCGCCGAACCAGCCGATGTTGCTGATGTTGGCGAACATGGTCGGCGCGAGGGCCGGGCTGGAAAAGCGTGCAGCAAGTTCTTCGCCGAACAAGTCTTCGTAGCAGATGTTCGGACCGATCCGCTCGCCATTGACCACGAACGACGGTGCGTTGAGCGCTCCGCGGTTGAAGTCGCCAAGGGGGATGTTCATCAACTGCGTGAACCACTTGAAGCCGACAGGAATGAACTCGCCGAACGGCACAAGGTGGTGCTTGGCGTAGCGGTAGTCCTCCTTGGCGCCAGGAGCAAAACCCACTGCGGAATTGGTGTACCCCGTCTGTTCGCTACCCAGCGGGACACCAAATAGCGCGGAGGTATGCCCGGTCGCGAATCGCTTGCGAAGATCATCCCAAAAACCGTCAGGCAGTTGCTGCGGGAGCAGCGGGACAGCTGTCTCTGGAGCGATGACAAGGTCACTGCGGGCACTGACGAGGCCCTTGACATGCCACTCCAGGGCGGCACCCAGGTGGTCAGACGCGAACTTCTCTTCCTGCGGAATGTTGCCCTGCAAAAGGGTGACGGACAGTGTATGGGTAGGTGTGGTGAACCCTGCCCGCGTATTGGCAGTCACAACAAGCACTCCCACCGCCACGGCCGCACCAACCCATCGACGCCTGGCCTGAGCGAACGACAAGGCCGCCCACGCCGAAATCAGGGCTGCCATGAACCCGATGCCGTAGACGCCAACGAAGGGCGCGAGCGAGGCAAGAGGCCCATCTACGTGCGCATAGCCCGAGGTCACCCACGGAAAGCCGGTGAAGATCACGCCGCGGGCCAGTTCGGCAAGCATCCATAAAGCCGCGAACAAAAGGGCGTCAAGCCCAGGCTTGCCAAAACGCCAACGCGAGAATGCGCCCATGGCGGCTGCGAGGTATACGGAAAGAAATCCGCTCAAGGCGAGCACAGCAAGCAAGGCCATCCAGCCGGGCAGCCCACCGTAGCGGTGCATGCTGATGAAGAGCCACCACGTGCCGGTGGCCATCCAAGCCGTGCCGAAGAGCCAACCGAGCACCGCTGCCCTGCCCGTCCCAGTCATGACGCCTCGCCAGGCGAGCCATCCGGCGCAAATGAGCTGCAGCCACCACGCCTCGGTGTAAACGTACGAGGCTGTCTGAAGCGCTCCCGCCACCGCAGCGATGACGAGGTCGAAAGGAAGCGACAGCGGCCGAATCGGCAGCGCGGGAGGAAGAGGCCCCGGCATCAGAGGCTGAGAGTTTTTCGAGCGTGCCCGAGCAGCACGTCAAAAGGCGCCGGATCTAGGCGCAAAGCGCAGCCATAGCTCGCGCTATGGCGAGCATTTGCAACGACGAGAAGGCGTCTTTGGGCGTGGTGAGTGGGCATGATCGAAATACTCTCAGCCTCTCATGCGCCGTCGCTGCCCAGCGCCTCTTCGGGCGCGCGGGTGACTTTGAACCAGCGCACAGCACCGCCGCGGGCGAGCATGACCGTGAACACCAGCCCCCCCAGCGTCAGCGCTTCGCCCCGGCGGGGCACGCGGCCGAGTTCATGCGCCACCAGCCCTCCGATGGTGTCGAAATCTTGTTCCGGCAGGGATGCGACAAAGGATTCGTTCACCGCTCGGATCTGCGCGTCGCCAGCCACCCTGTGACTGCCGTCGGCAAGCGTATAAATGCTGGTGTCGCCGTCTTTTTCGTCAAACTCGTCCTCGATCTCGCCGACGATTTCCTCGAGCACGTCTTCGATGGTGATGAGCCCCGCCGTGTTGCCGAATTCGTCGATGACGATGGCGAGGTGGTTGCGGTTCGATCGGAATTCGCGAAGCAGTTCATTCAAGCCCTTCGATTCGGGAACGTAGACCGCCGGCCGCAACAGCGTTCGCAGGTTCAATTCCGGGGATCTCTGCAACTTGAGCAGGTCCTTTGCCATCAGCGTACCGATGATGTTCTCGCGCTGGCCCTCGTAGACCGGAAACCGCGAATGGCCAGCGCCGATGACCAGGTGCAACACGTCGTCGTAGGGCGCGTCAATGTTCAGCAGATCCATGCGCGGAGCTGCGACCATCACGTCGCCTGCCGTCATGTCGGCCATGCGGATCACGCCCTCGAGCATCATGCGCGACTCGGGCGGGATGAGTTCGCGGTCCTCCGCGTCGGCCAGCGTCGAAATCAACTCGTCGGTCGAGTCGGGGCCCGGATGGACAAACTCGACGATGCGCTGGAAGAGGTTGCGCTTGTCGGTCGGGGAAGATGGATGCGGTCGCTCGCCGGACTTGGCGCGGCCGCTCTGGCCTGAATGTGGATCGGACATCGCACGGTGGCGAGTAGTGGGGGAAGCGCCAGCTTAACCTAACAGGATTTCTCAAGTGTGCTAGCTTGACGGGTTGATTTCCGACACCGGGGCCCCAGATCGCGAGGGCCGCACCATTGCTTCAGGACTTTCACCATGGCCCTCATCCCCGCCACCATCCTCACCGGCTTTCTCGGCTCCGGCAAAACCACGCTCTTGAAGAGGGTGCTCACGGAGGCTCACGGCCAGAAGATCGCCGTCATCGAAAACGAATTCGGCGACGAGAACATCGATAACGAAATCCTGGTGCAAGACACCAGGGAACAGATCATCCAGCTGAACAACGGCTGCGTGTGCTGCACCATTCGCGAAGACTTGCGCACGACTTTGAGCGATCTGGCGGAGAAAAAGCGCAAAGGTGAACTCGATTTCGACCGCGTGGTGATCGAGACCACCGGCCTGGCCGACCCAGGCCCGGTCGCCCAGACCTTCTTTATGGACGACGAGATTGCAGAAAGCTATCTGCTCGACTCCATCCTGACGCTGGTGGACGCCAAGCACGGCCAGACTCAACTCGACGATAGGCAGGAAGCTCGCCGCCAGGTCGGGTTTGCCGACCAAATCTTCATTAGCAAGGCCGACCTCGTAGACGCTTCTGCCGTCGAGGACCTGGCCCACCGCGTCAAGCACATGAACCCCCGCGCCCCTCAGCGCCAGGTGAACTTCGGCGAAGTGCCAATTTCCGAGGTTTTCGACCTGCGCGGCTTCAACCTGAACGCCAAGCTCGACATCGATCCGGATTTCCTAAAGGCGGACGACCACGACCACGACCACGACCACGACCACGACCACCATGATCATGAGCACGGCGAGCATTGCAACCATCCGCACCATCATGCACACGACGACGACGTCAAGTCTTTTGTCTTCCGATCGGACAAGCCCTTCAACCCCGCCAAGCTCGAGGACTTCCTGGGTGCCATCGTCCAGGTCTACGGCCCCAAGATGCTTCGCTACAAGGGTGTTCTGAATATGAAGGGCACAGACAAGAAGGTGATCTTCCAGGGCGTGCACCAGTTGATGGGCAGCGATCTCGGTCCCAAGTGGGCGCCCGGCGAAAAGAAGACCAGCAAGATGGTATTCATTGGTATCGACCTGCCCAAGGATGTGTTCCTTCAGGGTCTAGAACAGTGTCTGACCTGAGCCTCCTTGCAAAATATTGCCGATGTTTGGAACTGATGGTTTCCCTTCGCCGTAATCAGAGGGTGATACCTGAGCGCAACGTAGCTACAATCCGCGGCGCCCAAATTCGCCCCGATGTTGAAAACGCCGAGGTCAGAGCGGGTATAACCGCCGTTGCGAGGAGACTCATGTGAGCAAGACCCCGGCAAAGCAAGCAAGTCCCACGAAGCCCGCGGCGAAGACGCCAGCGGCCAAGGCGGCGGCAAAGACGGCAGCACCCGCGAAAGCGGCGGCAAAGGCGGCGCACCACGCTCCGGCGAAAACGGTAGCCAAGGAAACGCCCCCATCAGCCAAACTCGCAGATCCAAAACCCGCCACTGCGCATCCGGCTGCACACCATGCTCCGGCTGCCAAATCAGTGGCGCAGCTGCCAACGGCCTCGCCCACGCCGACATCGCCCAAGCGGTCAGGCAAAACCTCACCAGCCGCTCCGGCGGCATCACCTCTTCCTCCTGCGACTTCGCGATTCGCCGACCGGTTCGCACCGCCCCGCCCCCCAACCCGACAGATGAACAACGACGTAGTGGATACCCCAAAGCACGAACACAAGTCCGACCCAAAGCTGGCCAACGCATGGAAGACCAAGGCCGGCCGCGATCTGACCGAGGCCGAACTCATGGCCATGCCCGACAACGAGTACATGAACGACAAGCAGCTGGACTTTTTCCGAGCCCGGCTGCAATTGCTCAAGGACGATCTTTTGTCCAACGCTGGCGAGACGACCGAACACCTGCGCGAAGACACCTCCATCGTTCCGGACCCGGCCGACCGGGCGACCATTGAGGAAGAGCATGCACTCGAACTTCGCACACGTGACCGCGAACGCAAGCTCTTGAAGAAAATTTCGCAATCGCTGTCCCGCATTGAGGCAGGCGAGTACGGTTTCTGTGACGAAACCGGCGAACCAATCGGCCTCGGTCGACTGATTGCTCGGCCCACCGCTACACTGTCGCTAGAGGCTCAGCAACGCCGAGAACTCAAACAGAAGATGTTCGGCGACTGAAAAGCTGAGAGTATTTCAATCATGCCCGCTCATCACGCCAAATGGCCCCTGCTCGACGTTGCAAATGCTCGCCATAGCACAAGCTATGGCTGCGCTTTGCGCCTAGATCAAGCGCCTTTTGACGTGCTGCTCGGGCGCGCTCGAAAAACTCTCAGCCTCTGAGCAGTCGCCTGCATCCGTCCATCCGACGCGGCAATACCCCGACATGGCGGAACCGAAAGACACGACAAGTTTCTTCCGTAAGGTCGTGAAGTTTGTGGCCAATCCGGCCACGGAATGGAGCGATTTGGGACCGCCTTCAGCAGAAGCGCGGGAGAGTGAATTCGCCAAGTCGGAACTGAAGGCAATGATCGAGCGCAAGCGGCGCAATGACTTCGTCCGCAAACGCGAGTTCGACATGCTTCGCAAGGTGCGCCGAGAGGGCTTGTCCAGCGAACAACTCGCGGCCCTCGGCGGATCGTCCAAGATTGACGATTCCGAAGCCCGCATTGACAGCGGCGCCAAGCCCGACAGCGGCGTCAAGGCGAAGATCGACGAGATCGAGCAGCAGATGGTCGGCGATGGCTACCACGGCTCGCAACGCCGAACCCCCGACTTCTACAACGCCTGTACGCAACCGGTGCCCATGGATCAATCGGCTGCTGCGCGCCAGAGTACGCACGCACCGCTCGCGGCCGCACCGGACGACGTTCGATTGGTCAACGTCCCGAGCGAGAGCGGCAAGCTGACGACCGCATCGGCCGCCGCTGCCGTGGTAATGAGCTCGAGCATGTCACCACTATCGCCCCTGGCGCTCGACATCGCGTCGTCGGACTTCGCCAACCCCTTTGCGGTCGAAGTGAGCGAGGTTGCCCACGACCCGGAACTCGATGAAGCCGTCATCGCATTTGCGAACGCAGATTTCGAGTTGTGCGAACAGTCGCTCTCGACGCTCACGGGCTCGGGCGGCAGTCGCGCACAGCATGCCGAAACCTGGCTGGTATTGTTTGACCTGTACCGCGCAATCGGCCAGCACAGCAAGTTCGAGGCGCTTGCGCTGGATTATGCGCAGCAATTCGGTTGGTCGGCGCCACAGTGGTTCTCGATGCCGCAACTGATGGCGGAGACCGCAAACGCAGACGACAACGTTAAGCCGCGCGCCCCACGCCCCGAGGGCCAAGTTGGCTGGATCTGCCCGGAAATCGTCGACGCCGAAGTCGTCGCCAAGCTGCGATCTCAGACCCTTCAGATGCCCCTTCCCTGGGTGTTTGACTGGGGGCAAATGAACAGCATCGATCCTGAGGCCTGCGCCCGGATGAGTGAACTGTTTCGCACCTGGATAGGCCAGAAGCTCGATATGCGCTGGCTGAACGGCGAGCGGCTTTTCAATGTGTTGGCAGACGCAGCGCCCACCGGCGTGCGCGATGCCGATCCAGCCTATTGGCAGCTTCGCCTCGACGCCCTGCGCATGACCAACCGTCCTGACCAGTTCGACGAGGCAGCAATCGACTATTGCGTGACCTACGAGGTATCTCCGCCCTCGTGGGAGCCGGCCAAGTGCCAGGCCCGCGTGAGTGGACCCGAGTACAGCACGCAATCGCCGGGCCTGTCAGTGGTGAGCGAGGTGTCGACGAGCTTCGTCGAGTCGCAGCTCACCGACGAGCCAAACATGGTGGAGGTGGCGAGTGTCGAGTTGTCGGGCCAGTTGGTCGGCGACATCGGCGACACGATGAAGAAGATGGATGAACAGCTCGGCAACGCGAGCATCGTGAACGTCTCGTGCTCGAAGCTAATCCGTGTCGACTTCATCGCGGCGGGTGATCTGCTCAACTGGGTGCTCGCACGCCGCAGCGAAAACCGCTCGGTGAGCTTCGTTGAGGCGCAACGCCTCGTCGCCCTGTTCTTCGGCGCCATGGGCATTACCGAACACGCGCGCGTTAAAGTGCGCACGGTTTGAACGCAAGCCGGGCAAGCGCAGATCCACATCCTGGCCCCGCCGAATGAGAGGCTGAGAGATTTTCAAGCATGTCCGAGCAGCACCTCAAAAGGCGCCAGATCTAGGCGCAAAGCGCAGCCATAGCTTGGCTATGGCGAGCATTTGCAACGACGAGCAGGGGCCTTTTGACGTGATGAGCGGGCATGATCGAAGAACTCTCAGCCTCTGAGCCCACGCGGACAGTTGATCCGCTTTTAAAAGACATGTCCCCGGGGCACACGCTGCACTTTGCCAATCGTTCGACATCGCGCGCATGAATTGACCACTGAAAGCCGGATACTGCATCCATTGCGGGCTTGATTCCCCTACCTTCACCAGCAGATACGCCCAATGGAAAACTACCACGGCACGACCATCTTGAGCGTGCGCCGCGGCAATGTCGTCGCCCTTGGCGGCGACGGCCAAGTCACTCTCGGCAACATCGTCGTCAAGGCCTCCGCCCGCAAGGTGCGCAAGCTCTTTCGCGACCAGGTGCTCGCGGGCTTCGCAGGCGCAACTGCCGACGCATTCACTCTCTTCGAGCGCTTCGAGGCCAAGCTGGAAAAGCATCAAGGTCACCTCGTGCGCGCCGCCATCGAGCTGACCAAGGACTGGCGTACCGACCGCGTGCTACGCCGCCTGGAAGCGATGCTGGCGGTGGCAGACAAGGATGCCTCGCTCATCATCACAGGCAACGGCGATGTCCTCGAACCCGAGCACGGTATCGTCGCCATCGGATCAGGCGGCGCCTATGCTCAGGCCGCTGCGCGTGCCATGCTCGAACACACTGAACTCGCGCCGGCCGACATCGTCAAGAAGTCGCTAGAGATTGCCGGTGACTTGTGCATCTACACCAATCAACATCACACGATCGAAACCCTGGGGTCGTGACGTGAAATCAAGCATGACTCCTCAAGAGATCGTCTCCGAACTTGACCGCCACATCGTGGGCCAGCGCAACGCCAAGCGAGCCGTCGCCATCGCCTTGCGCAACCGTTGGCGCCGACAGCAGGTCGACGAAAAACTGCGCGGCGAGATCACTCCCAAGAACATCCTGATGATCGGGCCGACGGGCGTGGGCAAGACCGAGATCGCACGGCGGCTCGCGAAGCTGGCAGACGCGCCCTTCATCAAGGTCGAGGCAACCAAGTTCACAGAGGTCGGCTACGTCGGCAAGGATGTGGACTCCATCGTGCGAGACCTGGTCGACATGGCCGTCAAGCAAGAGCGTGAAAGCGCAATGCGCCGCCAGCGCAGCCTCGCCGAGGACGCCGCCGAAGACCGCGTGCTCGACATTCTCGTGCCCCCCGCGCGAAGCGACTTCGGCATCACCTCGCAGCCCACTGACAACACCGCGCGGCAGATGATGCGCAAGCGTCTGCGGGAAGGCGCGCTCGACGACAAGGAAGTCGAGATCGAAGTGGCCGACAGCAAGCCCGCCATGGAGATCATGGGGCCCGCCGGCATGGAAGAGATGGCCGAGCAGTTGCGTGGCATGTTCGCCAACATGGGTGCAGGCAAGCGCAAGCTGCGCAAGATGAAAATTTCCGAGGCTTTCAAGCAATTGGTCGAGGAGGAAGCGGGCAAGCTCGTCAACGAAGAAGAGATTCGCGCGGCGGCAGTCACCAACGCCGAACAGAATGGCATTGTCTTCATCGACGAGATCGACAAGGTGACCTCGCGTTCGGACTCGGGCGGCGCAGAAGTCTCGCGCCAGGGCGTGCAGCGCGATCTGCTGCCACTGGTCGAAGGTACCTCGGTGAATACGAAGTACGGCATGGTCAAGACGGACCACATCCTGTTCATCGCGTCAGGCGCCTTCCACCTCACCAAGCCCAGCGATCTGATTCCAGAATTGCAAGGTCGATTCCCAATTCGCGTCGAGCTTGGCTCATTGAGCGTGGACGACTTCGAAGCCATCCTCACGCAGACACATGCCAGCCTGGTCAAACAATATCAGGCCTTGCTCGCCACCGAAGGCGTGACGCTCGAGTTCCGACCCGAAGGAATTCGACGCCTTGCACAGATCGCGTACGACGTGAACGAGCGCACCGAAAACATCGGCGCGCGGCGCCTGTCGACGGTGATGGAACGCCTGCTGGACGAGGTCAGCTTCGATGCACCGAACCTGGGCGGCAAGACTGTCGCGCTCGGTGTCGAAGAGGTGGACGCGAAACTCGCCGAGCTTTCGAAGAACGAGGACCTGTCTCGCTACATTCTATGAATCGCTGACGCCTCCAGAGACAGTACTCGCCTCCCTTTCTGCCTGTGCTGGCTACCTAGTGTCGCGTCAAGCCTCAAGTGTCGGCTGCTCGCTTGCTCTCGAAGCGCATTGCGGCGTTGCGCTTCCTCGCCATAGCATGGCTATGACTCGTCGGCGCGCCTTGCACTGCGCTCCGACAGCGGCACGATCAACGGACACTTGAGGCTTGACGCGACACTAGGGCAAGGTGCTCAAGTCTCGGAGAGTCGCAAACACATCAACGCGGAGCAAGTGACTGGTGATCTGATCCACCAACTCCGCCGGCAAACTGCGTCAGCGAAGCACCTTCGGGAACTCTTAGAGCGCAAGCCGGTGCGACTGCAGCGCGAGCAGGCCTTCAAAGATCAAGGTGTCGACTGTCTCGAAAGAGAGGTCGGTGATCGGTTCGAGCTTCACAGCGGCCCCGCCGCTCATCAGCAACACTGGCTCCTGGCCCGTGCGCTTCAGCAGACGCCGATGCATGCGCTCGACGGCGCCGGCAATGGAATGCGCGCCGCCGCTCATCAAGGCGTCACTGGTGTTGGTCGGAAAATCGCGCACCTCGCCGGTCGGTGCCTTGAGGCCGGCCGTACCCATCTCCAGCGCCCGCAGCATCAGCCCGAAGCCGGGAAGAATCAATCCTCCCAGGAATCGGCCGGTCTCGTCCAGAGCATCGACGGTGACCGCCGTCCCGACCATCACTACCAGTGTCGGACGAGGCCCTCCAGTGGCCAGCACTCGGTGCCATGCACCGATGAGCGCAACCCAGCGGTCGGTGCCGAGCCGGTTCGGATGGTCATAGCCGTTAGTGACGCCGCCAGCATGAGGCGATGAAACCACCCAACGCGGGGCGATGTCCCAGATCTCCATTTGCTCTTCGACGCGGCGCTTGACACCTTCGCCGGCCACGATGCTGCCGAGCATGCTCGACGGCGCAGGCAGATACTTCCAGTCGGTTTCGGCCAGGTTGTCGATGGTCTCGAGAAACACAGCGCCATGCGCGAGCAGGCCGGCCCCGGGCTGCGGTGATGCGTACTGCGCCCATTTGAGGCGCGTGTTGCCGACGTCGATCGCGAGAAAGCTCATCGACAGCGATTGTGCACGGTTAACTTGGTTCACGGGCTACGAAGCAGGCGCGTATCGAGCAGATCAAACGTGCGCGGCAGCGCCTGCTGCGCGGCGGACGGCTCCTCGTCGTTGATGGTGCAGCGTGTCATCTCCCATGGATCTGACGGGCGGTGTGATGCGCATGGCATGGCCTTCGTCAGATCCTTCCCCGGCTGCACGGTGCAGGGGGAAAGTGGCACAGAAATCGAGTCGATATTTGGGCAGGCTGAAAAGGCGCGATACACTGCCGCGATTGACGTATACGTCAATTTGCGAGCAAGCGGAGGCCACCCGCTCGGCGCCGTTTTGCGAGCAGCCACCTGCAGGAGGATCGATTGGCACGCACTCCATCCATCTCCGCCTTCCAGCACCGCAGCGCTTTGACAACAAAGGCCCTGCGCTTCGATCTGTCGCGATTCGATCCGACGGAGAAGCCCCTTTCGAGTGGCGACAAGGACGAGGACAAGGCTCGGGTGATCGAGCTGGCCGAAGACCTCAACAGGTTTCAAGATCTCTTCTACGCCGATCGCCGGTTCAGGCTGCTCGTCGTTCTGCAAGGCACCGACACCAGCGGCAAAGACGGCACCATCCGTGGCGTGTTCGGCAAGATGAGTGCGCTGGGTGTACAGGTCGTTGGATGGAAGGCGCCGAACGACGAAGCCCGCGCTCGCGACTACCTGTGGCGCATCCATCAGCGGGTACCCGTCAGCGGCGAGATCGTCATCTTCAACCGTAGCCATTACGAAGATGTGCTGGTGCCGGTCGTGAATGGCGTCCTCACCAAGGCGCAGACCCAGCAGCGCTATGCGCACATCAACGACTTTGAACGAATGCTCACGGAAACGGGAACCGTGATCCTGAAATTCATGCTGCACATCTCGAGACGAGCAGCGCGCGCGCTTGCAAGAGCGGCTGAACGACCCGGACAAACACTGGAAGTTCGAAGGCGGCGACCTCGATGCCCGCAAGAAGTGGGACGACTACCAAAGGGCCTATTCGAATGCCATCGCCGCGACTGGTACGCCCTGGGCGCCTTGGACCATCGTGCCCGCGAATTCGAAGACGCATCGCAATCTGATGGTCGCGACCGTCATGAAGCGGGCGCTCGAAGGATTGAAGCTGAAGTACCCGCCGGGCGATCCGGCGCTGAATCAAATCGTTGTGAAATGAAGAAGAGCAGGAGCACCGCATGACCGACCTCTCCGCCGAATTCAAGGCGCTTGCCGAGTACCGGCCAACGAACAAGGTGCGCTTCGTCACAGCGGCCTCGCTCTTCGACGGGCATGATGCGGCCATCAACATCATGAGGCGAATCCTGCAGGGCATGGGCGCAGAGGTCATCCACCTCGGGCACAACCGCTCGGTCGATGAAGTGGTGACCGCCGCGCTTCAGGAAGACGTGCAAGGCATCGCGATCAGCTCCTACCAGGGCGGCCATGTCGAGTACTTCAAGTACATGGTCGACTTGCTGAAGGGGCGCGGCGGCGAGCACATCCAGGTCTTCGGCGGCGGCGGCGGCGTCATCGTGCCAGCGGAGATCGCGGAGCTGCAGGGATATGGCGTATCGCGAATCTACAGCCCGGAAGACGGGCAGCGCATGGGTCTGGCGGGAATGATCGGCGAGATGGTGATGCGCTGCGATCAAGACCTGTCGGTGTATTCGCCGACGGATCTTTCGGCGGTTTGCGGAGAGTCGGAATCGAATTGGCGGGCGCTCGCGCAACTCATCACGGCCCTAGAGAACGGTCGTGCATCGGGCGCGTTGAAGAGCACGCTCCACGATGAGGCGAAGAAGATGAAGACCCCCGTGCTCGGCATCACGGGCACGGGCGGTGCGGGCAAGTCGTCGTTGACAGATGAGTTGATTCGGCGTCTGCGGCTCGACCAGGACGATGCCCTTCGCATCGCCGTGATCAGCATCGATCCGTCGCGCCGCAAGAGTGGCGGTGCGTTGCTGGGAGATCGGATTCGGATGAATGCGATCGGCCCGTGGCGCAACGACCAGCGCGTCTTCATGCGCAGCCTTGCCACGCGCGATTTCGGCAGCGAGATAAGCCAGGCGCTGCCGGACGTCTTGGCCGCCTGCAAAGTGGCCGGTTTCGATCTCATCGTCGTCGAGACTTCGGGCATCGGCCAAGGTGACGCGGCCATCGTGCCGCTGGTCGATGTGCCGATGTACGTGATGACGCCGGAGTTCGGCGCTGCGAGCCAGCTCGAGAAAATTGACATGCTCGACTTCGCGGAGTTCGTGGCGATCAACAAGTTCGACCGCAAAGGCTCGCTCGACGCGCTTCGCGATGTGGCGAAACAAGTGCAGCGAAACAAGGAAGCGTGGAAGACTCGGCCGGAAGAGATGCCGGTGTTCGGCACCATGGCGAGCCGCTTCAACGACGATGGCGTCACGGCGCTGTATCAGGCCCTGCTGCCACGCTTGCATGAACTCGGGTTGAGGACGCGTGAGAGCCGCCTGCCCGTAGTCGACACGCGTCACAGCACGCACCAGGTTCCCATCATTCCCGGTGCACGGGTTCGGTACCTCGCGGAAGTTTCCGCTGCGGTGCGCAACTACAAACAGCGATCGCGCGACCAGGCGCGACTGGCTCGCCAGGTGCAGCAGCTTCGAGAGAGCGCGCGAATGCTCGGCGAGACGGGTGCGGACAAGACGAACGCCATAGCCGACCTGACCGATCTCGCATCGCAACGTGAATCGCAGCTCGACACCCATGCGAAGAAACTGCTCGCCATGTGGCCGCAAATGCAAAAGTCTTACGCGGGCGACGAGTACGTCGTGAAAATCCGCGACAAGGAAATCCGCACCGCCCTCACGCACACCACGCTGTCGGGCAACAAGGTTCGCAAGGTCGCCTTGCCGCAGTATGAAGATGACGGCGAAGTCTTGAAGTGGCTGTTGCTGGACAACGTGCCGGGCAGCTTCCCCTACACCGCTGGCACCTTCGCTTTCAAACGTGAAGGCGAGGATCCCACCCGCATGTTCGCGGGCGAAGGCGATGCGTTTCGCACCAATCGCCGGTTCAAGCTCCTGTCCGAAGGCATGCCGGCGAAGCGCTTGTCCACCGCATTCGACAGTGTCACGCTCTATGGCAACGACCCCACCTTGCGCCCCGACATCTACGGCAAGGTCGGCAACTCCGGCGTGAGCATCGCGACCCTCGACGACATGAAGGTGCTGTACTCGGGGTTCGATCTGTGCAACCCAAGTACATCGGTGAGCATGACGATCAACGGCCCGGCGCCTACGATTCTCGCGATGTTCATGAACACCGCAATCGATCAGCAGGTAGACAAGTTCAAGATCGACAACGGCCGCGAGCCTACCGACGACGAAGCGCAGAAGATTGCCGCGTGGGTGAAGCAGAACGTGCGCGGCACCGTGCAGGCAGACATCCTGAAGGAAGACCAGGGCCAGAACACTTGCATCTTCTCGACAGAGTTTTCATTGAAGGTCATGGGCGACATCGCCGAATACTTCGTGCACCACCAAGTGCGCAACTTCTACTCCGTGAGCATCTCGGGCTATCACATCGCAGAAGCCGGCGCAAATCCGATCTCGCAACTCGCGTTCACATTGAGCAATGGCTTCACTTTCGTCGAAGCGTATCTCGCCCGCGGCATGCACATCGACGACTTCGCGCCCAACCTCAGCTTTTTCTTCAGCAACGGCATGGACCCGGAGTACACCGTGCTCGGGCGCGTTGCGCGCCGCATCTGGGCGGTGGCGATGCGCGACAAGTACGGCGCAAACGAACGCTCGCAAAAACTCAAATACCACGTGCAGACGAGCGGCCGCTCATTGCATGCGCAGGAGATCCAGTTCAACGACATCCGCACGACGCTGCAGGCGCTGATCGCGATCTACGACAACTGCAATTCGCTGCACACCAACGCCTTCGACGAGGCGATCACCACACCCACGGAGGACAGCCTGCGCCGCGCGATGGCGATCCAGTTGATCATCAACCGCGAGTGGGGCCTCGCGAAGAACGAAAACCCGAATCAGGGTGCGTTCATCATCGATGAGCTGACAGAACTGGTCGAAGAGGCTGTGCTGAAAGAATTCGAAAAGATCGCCGAACGCGGCGGCGTACTCGGCGCAATGGAGACCGGTTACCAACGCGGCCAGATCCAGGAAGAAAGCATGCATTACGAGATGCAGAAGCACACTGGCGAGTACCCCATCGTCGGCGTCAACACCTTTCGCAATCCGCACGGCGATCCGGTGATGGACCACATTGAACTCGCGCGGTCGACGGACGATGAAAAGCAGTCGCAGTTGAAGCGGCTGGCGGAATTTCAGTCGCTCCACGCAAAGGAGTCTCCGGCGATGCTTTCGAAGCTGCAGCAGGCTGTGATCGACAACCGAAATGTGTTCGAGGTGCTGATGGAAGCGGTGCGGGTGTGTTCGCTTGGGCAGATCACATCGGCGCTGTTCGAGGTGGGCGGGCAGTACCGGCGGAGCATGTAGGTCACCGGAATGACCTGTTGATTACCGGCTCGACCTCAAGCTTTCCTTCCAAACTCGACAAACGCGGCCGGCAAGGGTACGCGCCGCCAGTACTCGTTTTCGGACAAAAAGGACATCATGAAAACTCTCCGCAAAGCCTCCCTCGCGCTCATCGGTCTTGCCCTGGCCGGCACCGCCACAGTGCTGTTCGCGCAGGTGAGCGGGCTCAGCCGCACCCTGCTGCTGAAATCCGATGTTTCGGCCCCGGGACTCGAGGCCATCGTCGCGCGCGTCGAGGTCGCGCCTGGTGCCAAGGCTGGCCGGCACACGCACCCGGGCGACGAGATCAGCTACGTGCTCGAAGGCGAAGCGCAACTGCTAATCGACGGGCATCCGCCGCGCACCGTGAAGGCTGGCGAGTCCTTTGTGATCCCTGCGGGAGTGGTTCACGACGCGCACAACACCAGCGCCGCGCCAGTCAGACTAGTGGGCGTGTACGTGGTCGAGAAAGGCAAGCCGCTGGCCACTCCCGTCCCTTGATCAGAACGGACCGCGCCACGCGCATCACCCCTCGCCTTGCGCGCCGTCGACAACCACCTCGCGATCGAAATCCCGGGCTGCATGGGTGAGCTGTAGGTTCGCTCCTACAGCAGGTTCGCCGCTCACCTGATGGTCTGCAAACGGGCTCCGGCGCACCATTCATTTCACGATATCTCCAAGTCCGTGAGCCCGACCAAGGGACCGGGGAGCAGGCGACATGGCACACGATCCGAACGCGATGGACGAACCGAATCGCAACACTTGTGAAGCCAGCCCAGCGATCCCGCAAACTGACACGGAATCGTCGCGGGCCGTAGCCGATTTCATCGGCTACGAAGCCGCCGATCCGTCTCTGTACGACGACTTCTGGCACGAAGTGCTCCAGGTCCATGCGTCAACGAGAAAGCTGCGATGAATTCATATCGAATCAACTGCACACGGGTGCAAGGCAATACACACCCCCTCGGTCGCGAAATTCGAGCTTGGTGGTACGGATTGCCGAACGAACTGCGCTCGCCGGTGTGGCCGATGGCGTTCTCGGTGATGACCATCCTGGCGCTGGTAATGGGCTTCTACCAGGTCGTGCAGTCGGCAGTAAAGCAAGGCGAGTTGCTGCACATGAGCGCCGTCACCCGCGCACAGGCCGAATGGCGCTGCCACGCGTTGCAAGGCGAGCGCATGCGGGCGAAATGCTTGAACCAGCTCAACTCACCACCGACGAAACTCGCCGACTCGTCAGTCGTCAACTCGGCGGGGCTGCAGGTCGCGCAACGCTGATCAATCCAGGCGCTTCAGAAGCTCCATCGCCGCCGCCGGCGCCCGCTCTTTCGCCCCGTTGATGAAGTAGACGAAAACATCGCGCGACGTCTTCGCGGCCGGCATGTCGCTCATGCGGGGTAAATCAGCGGGCTCGCCACCTGCCGCCCATACCTTCACAGTCTGCGCCCATTGATCGAGCGCCTTCGGTCCGTAGCCCGTCTTCAGACCGGCCTCGGCCCGCATGAGCCTCGCGTAAACAAAATCGCCAGTGATGTCCGCGAAAGACGGGTATTTGTCGGAGTCGGTGAACACCGTCGCCACCTTGTGCTTGCGCGCGAGCTTCAAGTAGGACTCGGTCTTGAAGCTGTCGTGCCGCACATCCATCACGTGGCGCAATGTCAGGCCGTCGACACTTGCAGGAAGCAACTTCAAGAAGGCCTCGAAGTCGTCAGCATTGAAATGTTTGGTCGGCATGAACTGCCAGACGATGGGACCTAGCTTCGGTCCCATCTCGCTGATCCCGCTGCCGATGAATCGCTCGATCGAATCGCCGGACTCGGCCAATACCTTGCGATTGGTGGCATAGCGAGTCGCCTTCATCGAGAAGACAAAGTTGTCGGGCGTTTCGTCTCGCCACTTGGCGAAAGTCGCGGGCTTTTGCGAACCGTAGTAGGTGCCGTTGATCTCAATGGCTGTCAGCTTGCTGCTGGCGTACTCGAGTTCGCGGCTTTGCGGCCAGCCCTCGGGGTAGAAGTTGTCGCGCCAGGGCTCGTAAGTCCAGCCGCCTACGCCAACACGGATTCGGGTTGCACTCTTGGCCACGACGCTCACCTCCGCAAAGGACACGGCCGCCATCATCGCGGCAAATTCGCATAAGGATCTGCCCCAAAGACGCTATGGCGAGGAGGCGCAACGCCGCAATGCGCTTCGAGAGCAAACGAGCAGCCGACAATTGAGGCTTGACGCGACACTAGTTCACGCCACTCTTGGCGCCGCTTCGGGCTTTGGCCAACGACGTGCTACGAAACGGGACGGTACGCACTTTCATAGCGCTCGACCGTGAGACCCTCCATGTCGATCTCCGGCTCGCGTCCGGAGATCAGGTCGGCCATGACGCAGCCAGTACCGGCCGCCATGGTCCAGCCGAGCGTGCCGTGACCCGTGGCAAGAAAGAGCTTGCGTAATCGCGTGCCGCCGACCACGGGCGTTCCATCGGGCGTCATCGGGCGCAGGCCGCACCAGAAGCTGGCTTTCGACACGTCGCCGCCATTCGGAAACAGATCGGTCACAACGTGTTCGAGAGTTCGCCGGCGCGCTTCATGCAGCTGGAGAGTGTAGCCCGCCAGCTCCGCCGTCCCGCCGACGCGAATGCGGTCGCCGAGCCGGGTAACGGCGACCTTGTGGGTTTCGTCCATCACTGTCGACTCGGGCGCACCACGTGCATCGGTGATGGGCACGGTGATCGAATAACCCTTGACCGGATACACCGGAACGTGAATGCCGATGCCCTTCAGGAAAAGCGGCGAATAGCTTCCCATGGTGACAAGGTAGGCGTCGGCTGTGAGCGTACCGGCGTCGGTCTCAACGCCGGTGAGCTGCGTGCTATCGGACAGCAGCTTGCGGATGGTGACACCTTGGCGAAAGGTAGCACCGCGCTGCGAGGCCTTCTCCGCGAGGCGTTGGGTGAATTTGAAGCAGTCGCCGGTTTCATCGCCGGGCAGAAGCAGGCCGCCGAGGAACTTTTCTTGCACTGCCGCCAGTGCCGGTTCGTGGCGCAGGCATCCGGCACGGTCCAGCACCTCGAAACGAACACCGTAGCGACGAAGGATCGCAATGTCCGCGGCGGTTCCATCTAGCTGCCGCTGCGTCCGGAACAGTTGCAGAGTTCCCTGGGTGCGCTCATCGTAGTGAATGCCTGTCTCGTCGCGCAGTTCCCGCAATCGATCGCGGCTGTACTCGGCCAGGCGCACCATGCGGCTCTTGTTGAGCTCGTAGCGCCCATGCGTGCAGTTGCGCAGCATCGCAAAGCCCCAGCGGACAAGGCCCATGTCCAAGTGAGGACGAATCACCAACGGCCGGTGCTGCATCAGGAGCCACTTGATCGCCTTGATCGGCACACCCGGCCCCGCCCAAGGCGCCGAGTATCCCGGCGACACCTCGCCCGCGTTTGCGAAGCTTGTTTCGAGACCTGGAGCCGGTTGCCGGTCAATTACCGTCACCTCGTGCCCTGCCATGGCGAGTTGATAGGCGCTCGCCACGCCGATGACACCGCTGCCAAGAACCATCACTCGCATGCCTGATCCTCGATTCTGGTGGGGGCTAGTGTCGCGTCAAGCCACAAGTGTCGGCTGCTCGCTTGCTCTCGAAGCACATTGCGGCGTTGCCCTCCTCGCCATCGCAACGACTATGACTCGTCGGCGCGCCTTGCACTGCGCTCCGACAGCTGCGCGATCAACCGACACTTGAGGCTTGACGCGACACTAGTGTAGCGACGGCCCGGAAAATGCTGCGACACAAAGCCGGGTACAGAATAGACCCAAAGTCAAAAGGACGCCCATGTCTTCGTTGCCGCCGTTCATTGCCCCCGCCCGTTTCGACGATCCCGCTGCCGCGCTGACGCAGCTTCGTCGCATCTACGACGCAAGCGTGTCTCACCTGCGCGATGCCCTGCAGCGTTTCGTGGGCGGCGAAACGCTCGCCCAACACGTGCGCGCCTGTTATCCCTTTGTGCGAGTTCACACTGACACCGTCGCCCGCGCCGATTCGCGCCTGAGCTACGGCTTCGTCGCGGGGCCCGGCACCTACGAAACCACGCTCACCCGACCCGATCTCTTCGGTGACTACTACTTCGAGCAGTTCAGGCTGCTCCTGCAGAATCATCATGTCTCCCTGGAAATCGGTACGAGCCACCAGTCGATTCCGGTGCACTTCTCGCTGGCCGAAAACGACCACCTGGAAGGCTCGCTCGATGCGAATCGCCGCCTGCTGATGCGCGACATGTTCGACTTGCCCGACCTCTCCTCCATGGACGACGGTATCGCCAACGGCACGCACGAGTCGCGCCCTGGCGAGGCGCAGCCGCTGTCGCTATTTACTGCGCCGCGCGTGGACTACTCGCTGCATCGGCTGCGCCACTACACCGGCACGGCGCCGGAGCATTTCCAGAACTTCGTGCTTTTTACGAACTATCAGTTCTACATCGACGAGTTCGTGCGCCTGGGCCATGAAACCATGACCTCAAGCGAAGGCGACTACACGGCATTCGTCGAGCCCGGCAATGTCATCACTCGCCGCTCGGGCCTGCCACTGCGACCCGGCGACGACCTCGGTTCGCCGCCGCCGCGCCTGCCGCAGATGCCGGCCTACCACCTCATGCGCGCAGACCGCGGTGGCATCACCATGGTGAACATCGGCGTGGGCCCGGCGAACGCCAAGACCATCACCGATCACATCGCCGTGCTGCGTCCGCACGCATGGATCATGCTGGGTCATTGCGCAGGGCTGCATACGACGCAGCAGCTCGGCGACTATGTGCTGGCCCACGGCTATGTGCGCGAAGACCACGTCCTCGACGAAGACCTGCCGCTGTGGGTGCCACTGCCGCCGCTGGCCGAAGTGCAGCTCGCACTTGAAGCGGCGGTCGCCGACATCACGCAATTGAAAGGCCGCGAGCTGAAACGCATCATGCGAACGGGCACCGTGGCCAGCACCGACAACCGCAATTGGGAGCTGCTGCCGCAGCGCACGCCGGAACGGCGCTTCAGCCAAAGCCGTGCGATCGCGCTCGACATGGAATCGGCCACGATAGCTGCCAACGGGTTTCGCTTCCGCGTGCCCTATGGCACTTTGCTGTGTGTGTCAGACAAGCCGCTGCACGGCGAAATCAAGCTGCCCGGCATGGCTAATCACTTCTATCGCGAGCGTGTCGACCAGCACCTGCGCATCGGCATCCGAGCGATCGAGCTGCTGAGGCAGGGGGGGTTGGATCAGCTTCACAGCCGCAAGCTGCGGAGCTTTGCGGAGGTAGCGTTCCAGTAGGAGAAGCGGCCCTCGTGCCTGCCTATCTCATCTGCGATTCCTTAGAACTGTCCGCGCAGGTACAAGCCAAGGCCGCCATGCCTCGGTTTCAGGGAGAGCCGATAACCGGAATCGAAATGAATTCCGATGGCACCGCGCTCAAAGCCCAGACGGTGCTTTGCAGGCTTCCATTCCATGCCCACCTTGGTGTTGAGGTAGTTGGTGCTCGAATCGACGCCAATGCCGTAAGCACTGGACGCGTCGGCATAGACCGCCGATTCTGACGTGACGCGATACCGCAGGCCGACGCTAAGCGTGGGCGAGCCTCCGGCAAGCGCGACTGGCTCTTCGATGCGACTAAATGGCTGCGGAACAACGTAGCCCATGGCACCCATGCCTACGCCCATGTCAGCCCGGCCACGTGAGACCCAAACGCGGTAGTTCACGCCGGCCAGTTCGGACAGCAGACGGCCATCTGATGTCACGGGCGAAGTGCCAGCCGGCAGCAGGCGCGTGCGAACGGTGCTGACTTCAGGTGTAAGCGCCATTGATGTGGCGCGTCGCTGCTGCGCGGCCGCGATGTTCTCGCTGACGATGCCGGCGACCGGCTCGGCGCCCCAAGCCGGCACCATTACGCCCAAGAGCGTTGCCAACGCTGTCGCGAAGATCCGCCCCGACCGACCAGGACAACAAGGCGCGATAGCCGACATTCGATCATGGACAAGGTTCATGGTGCTCCACCGAATGGAATGGAAGAACCGCTAACACAAGTCTCGTTGCCGCCCCGATCCGGGTCTGTAAGTGCATGCTGAGACACCGTGTAGGACGACATCGGAGTTCTACAGCGATGGGGCGCTTTCCGGACCCCCTCAAGTTGATGGATTCAATGTCTCGATAGAAAGCCCATGAGTCCATCGCAGCAATTCCCACGGACGGGCATGTAAGCTTGCCCCACGACCCGCGATCTCGTACCCTCAATGATCTAGCGACAGCTTGAGGAGAGCGCGCCATGTGGACCGCCAATGCGGACATTGCCGGCATCCGAACGATCGCCCTCGTCGGGCAGACAACGGCAGGCAAGACAAGTTTGGTCGAGTCGTTGTTGTGGAAGGCGGGGGCGATAGGAGCACCGGGAAGTCTCGAACGTGGCACGACGGTGTGTGACTTCGATCCGCTCGAGCGGCGGGCCCAGCATTCGCTCAATGCGTCGGTCGTGCACTTCAGTTATCGAGAGGTGCGCGTGCACCTCATCGACACACCGGGGTATGCAGACTTCGTCGGGCAGTCGATGACAGCGCTAGAAGCCGTCGACACCGCTGCTGTTGTGATCAACGCGCAAGTGGGCATCGAGATGATGACCACGCGGATGATGGAGTGGGCGGCAAATCGCAATTTGTGCCGCATGATCATCGTCAACAAGATCGACGCGCTGGGCCTCGATCTACCTGTTCTGGTCGAACAGATCCAGGCGGCTTTTGGTAAGGAATGCCTGCCGCTCAACCTGCCTGCCGCCGGGGGCACCCAAGTCGTAGATTGTTTCTTCAAACCCTTCGCAGACCCGGGCCATGAGGCGGACTTCTCATCGGTCGAGAAGGCACACCGCGCGCTGGTGGATCAGGTGGTCGAGGTCGACCCCGATGTCGTCGAACGCTACCTCAACGATGGCGACGTCGATCCACAGGAGCTGCACGCGCCGCTTGAGCAGGCACTGCGCGAAGGTCACCTGATTCCGATTTGCTTCGTGTCGTCTCGCAGTGGCGCGGGCGTGCCCGAACTGCTCGATGTATTCGAAAAGTTGTTGCCCAATCCGACCGAAGGGAACCCACCGCAGTTCTACAAGGGCGAGGGCGAAGACGCGACGGAATTGCAGGCCGTCCCCGACGCCACCAAACACGTGATCGCCCACGTGTTCAAGGTGACCGTCGATCCTTACGTCGGCAAGATGGGCATCTTCCGCATCCACCAGGGCATGGTCACCAAGGAGAGCCAGCTCTACATCGGCGACGGACGCAAGGCGTTCAAAGTGGGCCATCTCTTCATGTTGCGCGGAAAGGACCACGTCGAGGTCGTGCGCGGCATACCCGGTGACGTCTGTGCGGTGGCCAAGGTCGATGAGATGCATTTCGATGCCGTCTTGCACGACGCTGCGGAGGACGATCGCCTACACCTGAAGCCGCTGGAGTTTCCGGTGCCGGTACATGGGCTCGCCATCGAACCCAAACGGCGTGGCGACGAGCAGCGGATGTGGGAGATCCTGCAAAAACTTGTCGATGAAGACCCGTGCCTCAAAGTCGAACATGTGGCGACGACCAACGAGACTGTGGTCTACGGGTTGGGCGAGCTGCATCTGCGCACGCTGCTCGACCGCATGAACGAGACGTACAAATGCGAGGTCAACACACGCCCGCCGCGCATCGCGTATCGAGAGACGATCACCGTCCCGGCCGAGGGCCATCATCGCCACAAGAAGCAGAGCGGCGGCGCGGGGCAATTCGGCGAGGTGTTTCTGCGGATCGAGCCTTTGCCGCGTGGAACGGGCTTCGAGTTCGTTGACCAGGTCAAGGGAGGCACGATTCCGACGCAGTTCATTCCCGCTGTCGAAAAAGGAATTCGCCAGGCGCTAGATTCAGGCGTCATCGCGGGATATCCGGTGAAGGATGTGCGTGTCATCGTCTACGACGGCAAGTCGCACTCGGTCGACTCGAAGGACATCGCCTTCGCCACCGCAGGGCGCAAGGCCTTCATCGATGCAGCGCTGAAAGCCAAGCCCATCATTCTGGAGCCCGTAGTCAAGGTGGAGATCACCGCGCCCGAGCAGTCCATGGGCGATATCACCGGCGACTTGTCTACCAAGCGAGGGCAGGTGAACGGCACCCACGCGCTGCGGGCAGGCAGCATGACCGTGAGCGGGCAAGTGCCGCTGTCGGAACTCAGCGGCTATCAGGCGCGGCTCAATGGAATGACCGGCGGGCAGGGGCGCTACACGCTGGAGCTCAGCCACTATGAGGCGGTCCCGCCAACCATTCAGCAGCAGTTGGCGAGCCAGTACAAGATCAAGGACGAAGACTAACGAGGCGGCGCCTCAGACCAACGAGTGGTACAGGTTGGTACTGAACGTTTGCGTTGCCGCAGTTGCAGCGCGTGGGTGGCCTGGTGTGGTACCTGCGAGGCCATCTCGGGCGATTGCGACATCGGCAAGTGTGCGTATTGCATCGCGCCTTTCGGACTGCCAGCGAGCGGCGTTCAGCGCTTCAGATTTTCGCAAAGACCTCAGCGGCAACCATAGCAAGAACGATGTTGAATCGCGTGAGCAAGCAGGCCGCTGCGATGACGGCACGGCCCATGCGGGTCAAGTTAAGTAGCGATAGGTTTGCGTGGGCTTCTTGATCAGTCCGAGCCCGCCTTTGCGGTGGTGCTTGCAAAAAAAATGCTTTCGTCGTTGACGGTCATCTCCACGCGCGGCAGCGATGTCGTACCCTTCACCTGGCCGCGCCCATGTAGTCTTGATGCAGCGGCCTTCGATGCATGTAGACAATCGCGAGCCGATCTCCTGTGCCACAGCGGCGTTGCCTGACGCGAGATCGTGTCGTACAGCGCACGATGGTTTGTTTGCTGCGAAACTTGATGTCAAGCAACGGTCCTGCAACCATGGTGTAGGACACGACGGACACCATGTTGCCGCGCCGTCCGACTGACACTTCGCGGCATTTCACCCATCCTTAAGCTACCAAGACAAGGCGCGACATATCCCATGGGCCATATACCCCCGACTTGCCTATGCGTGGCTAGCTAGCGGCCCGACGTGCTTCAAGTGGCCCACTTTCTGCTCGGGCAGGACAGCCGTTGGGGATGCCTATCGTCGAGCAGTTTTTAGGAGAAGCGCAATGAAGAATTCTTTACATAACCTGCCTGTCATTGTGATGGTGGCGGCTTTAGCCACGAGCTTAGGTGCTTGTTCAAACATGTCACGTCAGGACAAGGCAACCGCAGCCGGCGCTGCAATCGGCGGTGTGGCTGGATCTGTGCTGACCAGCGGCAGCGCGGCTGGCGCGGTCGGCGGCGCGGTGGTTGGTGGCGTGATCGGCCACGAAGTCGAAAAGAAGAAATAACACTTTCGCCAGGGCGAAGGGCGGGCAGCGGACAGAGCTGACTGGTCCATGCCCTGCCGGGGTGGCCCCTTTGGGGGCCACCTTTCATTTCGGGCGGATGGCATCATCTGCAGGTCATCGAAGATTTATCGTTGTCCCTTATGCATGCAGCCACGGTGCCTTTGCCCAAACTCGCCTAAGCGCCAGCAGTCCAGTCGCACCTTGCGACGTGAACTCGACCAGCTCAGCAGACTGAAGCAGCGCCCATGAACGAACACGGCGCCAAGCGTCGCCACCGAAGACGAATCATGACGAGCCTGAAGCGGTCGCCCCTCCAAGGGAGCAGCACACCCTTGGCCCATCCCGCACGCACTATGGCCCTGTGGCTATGGGCGCATCCCAGTGTGGGCTTCGTGGACGTGGCAGCTATAGTTACTTAGCAGGCCTAGTGTCGCGTCAAGCCATAAGTGTCGGCTGCTCGCTCTCGAAGCGCATTGCGGCGTTGCACCTCCTCGCCATAGCACGGCTATGACTCGTCGGCGCGCCTTGCACTGCGCTCCAATAGCGGCGCGATCAACCGACACTTATGGCTTGACGCGACACTAGCCACGTGACCACATGCATCGGTCATATCAAGTCGTCGCGCCTTCGCGATCGAACACGATGACGAACCGATGCAGCAGCGCATCGCTGTCGAGTTCGGCGGCCGTCGGTTGCTGCGGGACGCTGGTCAACAG
>Ga0207678_10000456_pt1 | contig 37035 bp, 25 predicted proteins | sample KBSC63metaG_FD_184319 | JGI IMG/M metagenome (GOLD analysis project Ga0207678, IMG submission 184319) | Corn rhizosphere microbial communities from Kellogg Biological Station, Michigan, USA - KBS C6-3 metaG (SPAdes) (version 2) | ecosystem: Host-associated > Plants > Roots > Rhizosphere > Soil ... | reverse complement strand
GTTACGTGCACCTGCTCAGCGACAGCGGCTGGGCCTGGTGCGAGAAGGAGCTGGCGGCGGGCGGCCCGCCCCCGCAACGGGGCCAAAGCCCGCTGGCTTCCGCGCTGTACGTGCTGCTCGGCGGCCTGAACGAGTACCTCCGGCGGGAGAACAAGCGGCTCTTCGACATCTTCGCCGCGCCCGAAGCCGCGCCGCTCGAGGATCGCATCCGCCTCGCGTACCGCGAACTCGTCAAGGAATCTCGCGGGTGGGTCGGGCTTGCGGACCTGCGCTCGAAGCTCGGCGGCGCGTCCGCGGCCGAGGTCGACAGCGCGCTCAAGGAACTGAGCAGCAGCGGTGAAGCGCACCTCGTGCCGGAGGAGAACCGCAAGGCACTCACCACTGCCGATCACGAAGCGGCGATCCGCATCGGCGGTCAGGACAACCACCTGATCTCGATCGAGGCGTCGTGATGGACGAGCTGACGGCACTGGCGACGCTGAGGTTCGACTGGGCCGACACCCCCGACCACGTGTGGATGGATTCGCCGTACCACGTCGACGGGCTGCACGCGGACGCGCTCGCGGCCCTCGACACGGGCATCCGCGACGCCGTGGCCAGCGACGGACCGAGCCCGATCGGGCTCGTCCTGCGCGGGCTCAAAGGGGTGGGGAAGACCCACCTCCTGGGGCTCGTCCGCCGGCACGTGCACCGCGCTCGGGGGTACTTCTTCCTCGCCGACGTGACCGCCGCCGAAGCCTTCTGGGAGAACACGGCCGAAGCACTGCGTCGCGGGATGTCCCGGCTGGACGACTCGGGCGAGTCGCAGCTGAAGAGCTTCCTGCTGCGGGTGTGCCTGCGTGCCCAGGTCAGCGCCGAGGTCACGGCCACCATCCGGCGCGGTCGTGGGCTGACCCTGGACGATGTCGAGGCGTTCATCGACGGGGTCCGCCGCCTGGACGAGATGGTCGCCGACCACTGCGAGGACACCGCGCGGGCGCTCGTGCTCATCGCGAGCCGGGACCGCGGCGCGAAGTACATCGGCGAGGACTACCTGGACGGGGATACCGAGCTCACGTCCGAAGCCCGGAAGTGGAACATCTATTCACGGCCGAAACCGGCGCGCGTCCTCGTGGAAGAGATCACCCGCCTGCTGGCCCTCACCGGGCCGGTCGTGATCGCCGTGGACCAGCTCGACACGCTCGTGGCGCGCTCCACCAAACGCACCCAGGAGATCGGGAGCAGCCAGGAGGAGGACCTCCTGGTCGCGCAGATCGCCGACGGGCTCATGAACCTGCGGGAAGTCACCCACAAGACCCTGACCGTGCTGGCCTGCCTGCCCGGCACCTGGGAGCAGATCAGGACGAAGGCGGCAGGCACCGTGCCGGACCGCTTCCGCGAGTCGGTGACGCTCGGCCGGATCACCGACGCCGCGCTCGGCCGGGCGCTGGTGGAGAAGCGGCTCGGGGTGGCCTACGCGCAGATGGGCTTCGAGCCGGCGCACCCGACCTGGCCCGTCGCCCCGTCGGCGTTCGAGGGCCCTTGGGAGCAGTGGACCCCACGCGAACTGCTGAAGCGCATCGGCGCGCACATCGACCTGTGCCTGCGCAGCAGGCAGGTCCGGGAACTCGTCTCCTTCGACGAGCAGGCCGAGGTGCCGGTCGCCCCCGTGCGCACCGAAGTGGAGATCGACCGGTTCGGCGAACTCGACACCGAATTCGAAAAGCTCAGGGCGGAGGCCGAACCCGGGAAGCTGCTGACCGAGAAGACCGAGGACCGGGTGATGCCCGGGCTCCTGTCGGCCGCCTTGCGCTGCTGGATCGCCGAAGTGGGCGACGACGACCTGGAGTGGTCGTGCGAGCACCAGAACGGACGGAGTGAGGTGCACGCCTGGCTCACGCGAACGCTCGACGAGGACGTGGATCTCCAGGAGCACTGGGCGTTCCGGGCGATCGCCGCGCAACACCCCCGTGCGGTGCTGAGCCGGTTCCGCAAGGCCAGGTCCGCGGTGGGGCAGCGACCGGGGGTGGACAACCGGCACCTCGTGATCATCCGCGAGCCGGACTGGTCGAAGGGCGCGAAGACCCAGCTCGAGGTCAAGGAGTTCCGGATGTCGGGCGGGCAGCGGATCCCGCTCTCCGACGGGGACGTGCGGACCTTCTGGGCGTTGCAGAAGATGCTCGGCAACGGCGGCCGCGAGCTGCACGAGTGGTTGATCGACCGCCGGCCTGCCAGCCGGTCGGATCTTCTGTCCGCCGTTCTGCCCGAGAAGCCGTCCCAGAAGCCGTCCCAGAAGCCGTCGCAGAAGGTGCCCGGCGAGCCGTCGGGGCAGCCTGCCGACGGGACTCACCCGCCGCCTGCGGACGATGCGATCACCCTCGGTGCCGTTGTCGGGTCCGGTGAGCCCGTGCGGATCGAACTCTCCGCGCTGCGCAAGCACGCCGCCGTCTTTGCCGGGTCCGGTTCCGGGAAGACCGTGCTGCTGCGGCGGATCGTCGAGGAGTGTGCCCTCCGGGGTGTCTCCGCCATCGTGCTCGATCCCAACAACGACCTCGCGCGGCTCGGGGATGCGTGGCCCGATCCGCCGGAGGGCTGGGCCGACGGCGACTCCCGGCTGGCCGGGCAGTACCTCGCCGGGACCGACGTCGTCGTCTGGACGCCGGGGCGGGCGACCGGGCGGCCGCTGGCCTTCCAGCCGCTGCCGGACTTCGCCGGCGTTCTCGACGACTCCGACGAGTTCACCGCGGCCGTCGAGGTGGCCGTGGCGACCCTGGCGCCGCAGGCGCGGCTGACCGGCAGCACCGCCAAGGCGAACATCGGGCTCGCGGTGCTCCGGCAGGCCGTGATCCACCACGCGCTGACCGGCTCGCGCAGCCTGCCGGCGCTGATCGAGCTGCTCGCGGACCTGCCCGACGACGTCAGCAACCTCAACGACGCCCCGCGCATCGCCGCCGGCCTGGCCGAAGTGCTCAAGGCGGCCATGGTCAACGACCCCCTCTTCGCCGGGGGTGGCGAACCCGTGGACCCCGGCGTCCTGCTGACCCCGGCGGACGGCAAACGCGCCCGGGTCTCGGTGATCAGCTTCGTCGGCCTGCAGGCGGAGGAACAGCGGCAGAACTTCGTCAACCAGCTGCAGATGGAGCTGTTCGCGTGGGTGAAACGCCACCCGGCGGGCGACCGGCCGCTGGGCGCGCTGTTCGTCATGGACGAAGCCCAGACGATGGCGTCTTCCGGCAGCCTCACCGCGAGCACCCGCAGCACGATCGTGCTCGCTTCGCAGGCCCGCAAGTACGGACTCGGCCTGCTCTTCGCCACCCAGGCGCCCAAGGGCCTGCACAACCAGGTGACCGGCAACGCGATGACGCAGTTCTTCGGGCGGCTCAACAGCCCGGCCCAGATCGCCGCGGCCAACGAACTGGCCCGCGCGAAGGGCAGCCCGGTCGCGGACATCTCACGGCTGGAGCGGGCGCAGTTCTACGTGGCGGGGGAGGCCTTCGGGTTCCGTCAGGTGGCGACGCCGCTGTGCCTGTCCCACCACCCGGCCAGCCCGCTTCGCCTCGAAGAGGTGATCGCGCGGGCAAAACCCGACTGAGGGCTGTCGATCCGGGCGGGGCTCGTTCGACGCGTCGGTGAAGCGAAACCGACCGGAGGAGTTCCCGATGATCCGCCTCTACATGACGATTTCCCTCGACGGCTTCGTGGCCGGGCCGGACGACCGCCCCGGTCAGGAGCTGGGGCGCGGCGGTGGCCGGCTGTTCGACTGGCTGGACCACCGGCACGGCGACGGCGCCAGCGGGCAGGTCGTCCGCGAAGCGACGGCGACGGGCGCCATCATCTCCGGCCGCCGCACCTTCGAGCTGGCGGGCCGGTGGGGCGGCGACCACCACGACGGCGTGCCGATCCACGTGCTCACCCACCACATCGATCCCGCCGACACCCCGCCCGGGAGCGCACGGTTCTTCACCGACGTCACCGCGGCCGCCGAAGAAGCCCGCGCGGCCGCCGGCGATCGCGCGGTCATGGTGCACGGTGCCGGGGCAGCGCAGGCGCTGCTGGCCGCGGGGCAGCTGGACGAGCTGGAACTCCACGTCGTCCCGGTGCTCCTCGGCGAAGGACGGCGGCTGTTCGACGGCACGAAGGCGGAACTCGAACTCGTCCGGCGCCTCGAAGACCGCGACGTGCTCCACCTGCGGTACGCCGTGCGCCGCTGAACCGTCCTGTTCGGACGTTCGCGGCGCACGGCCGACGCGCGGGTCAGTCCGCTTCGGGGAAGTGGATGTCGGTGACGTGGACGTCGACGACCTCGACGTCGAGGCCCAGGTACTGCTCGACGGCGTCGATCACGGCGACGCGGAGCTGCTCGCCCAGGGCCTTGACCGCGTGGCCGAAGTCGATCACCACCGGGATGGTGACCCAGGCGACCTCGTCGGCGAGCTCGACCTTGATGCCGTCTTCGGCGACGCTGTGCACGCCTTCGGTCCGGCCGGCGATCCGCAGGACGATCTTGCCGACCACCCCGTCGGCGATCGTGGTGCTGCCGCGCGTGCCCGCCGCCGGGCGGGCCGCGACCGGCTCTTCCGCCACGGCGGGTTCGGCCGCCACCGCTTCGGCAACCGGCTCGGCCTCGACGACCGGCTCGGCGTCCGCTTCCGGCTCGGTTTCGGCAGTTTCGGCTTCGGCGGTGTCCTCGACGGAGTCCTCGGCGACCGCCTCCTCGTCGGTGCCGGTGACTTCCTCGTCGCTCGCTTCGGCGGTTTCCGCCGTGTCGTCGGACTCTTCGTCGGTGCCGGCCTCGTCGCTGTCGACGGCTTCGGCTTCGGCGGTTTCCGCGGCCTCTTCCGCCTCGGGTGCGGAATCCGCTTCCTCGGCGACGGTGGCCTCGTCCGGAACGCTCTCGGCGGCGGGCGCCTCGGCGGCCTCGACCTCCGGTGCGGGCTCGGGCTCGACGGTGCCGTAGGTGTACCCGCCGGTGTCGGGGTTTTCGTTCTTGGGGCGGCCGAAGATGCTGTTGATGACGTCGGACATGGTTTCCCTTTCCGGGAGCGACGACTACCTGTGGGGACAGCAGACGGCGACATGATAGGGGGCGGCCCGTGACCCGCGTCACGGACCCCCTGTCTTCGAGACTCGCTTGTGTCCCAACAGATATCCGGCGCTCGCCGGCTTGATCACCGTCCGTCAGGCCGGGTTCGGCGATCCGTGATGACGACGAGGGAATGGCGTCCGGGAATTGTCTTCTTTTTGCCGCGTGGTCATTTTCACCAATCGTTCCGGAACAGGCTCGCCGGAACGCTCGAACCCAGCGCCCGGTATCCGGCCGGGTTGAGGTGCAGGTGGTCGCCGACGTCGTAGGCCGGCAGCAAGCGGGAGGGCGCCGAAGGGTCGCGGGTCACCTGGTCGAAGTCCAGCAGCCCGTCGAAGTGGCCCGGCTCGCGGATCCACGCGTTGACGCGCTGACGTGCTTCTTCCCGCGCCGGGTCGTCGTAGGCGGTGTTGCCGCCGAACGGCGTGATGGTCGCGCCGTACACCCTGATGTCCTGCGCGTGGGCGCGCACGAGGATCTGGTCGTAGGCGTCGATCAGCTGCGCCGCCACGTCCGCCGCGGCCGCCGGGGTGGCCGTGCCGATGTCGTTCACGCCCTCGAACACGATCGCCCAGGAAACGCCGCTCGTGGACAACAGGTCGCGGTCCAGGCGGGCCAGCACGTTGGGGCCGAGGCCGTCCTGCAGGACGCGGTTGCCGCCCGCCGCCTGGTTCACCACGGACACCCCGTGCAGGCGGGAAGCGAGCACGTTCGGCCAGCGGTCGTTCCCGTTCGTCGTCGAGCCGCGGCCGTCGGAGATCGAGTCGCCGATGACCGCGACCGCGGACGCCGGGGAGAGCACCTCGATGCCGCTGAGGAAGTACCAGTGGTCGACCGGTGTCGCGCCCGGCAGCTCGGGGTCGGAAACGTGGTTGCCCGCCAGCAGGTACGACGTCGTGCGCGAACCCGGGTGGGAGGTGATCGACGTCGATGCCTGGCCGTTCGCCAGGTACGCCGTCACCGCGATGTTCTCCAGGGCACGCACCGGGAAGGGGAGCGGGTCGGACACGACCTGCGCGCCCTGCGGGACCACCGTCGACGGCTTGCCGTGGAACGTCACCCGGACCACACTGCCCGGGACCACGGCGGAAACCCCGGCCGCCCCGGAAACCGGGCGCGCCACCGAGACCGCGGTCAGCGGCAGCGGCGCCCCGCCGAAGGCGTTGGAGAACCGCAGCCGGATCCGCGGGCCGCCGACCGTCACCTGCGCCGTTTCGCGCAGGGACGCGTTGTCGAGCACCCGGTCGGGGCCGGTGAAGGGTGCCGGCGGCATGTTGCCCGGCTCGGTCAGCTGGGGCATCGACGTCCACGTCGCCACCCAGTGCGAAGGGGCCGGGCGGGCGGACGCGCCCACGAAGAGCACGCTCAGCACGGCCAGGACGAAGATCACCAGAGGACGTCTCATAACGAGAACTCCGGGGTCAGGACCCGGTCGAAGCCGACGACGCGGCCCGGCCCGGTCAGCGTGCAGTGCAGGGTCGTGACGATCTGTTCGCTCGAAGTCCCCACCCGCAGCTCGACGTCGCCCGGGTCGACCCGGCGGTGGCCCGCGCGGCCGGTGTAGGAGGTGAGGTCCGCGTGCAGGCCGATCTCGAGGACGCAGGTCTGGCCCGGGGCCAGGGACACCCGGCGCGCCGCGACGAGCTGGCGCTCCGGCCGGGCCACTTCGGCGACCGGGTCGTGCAGGTAGACCTGGACGACTTCGGAGGCCTCGCGCTGGTGGTCGTTGCGCAGCGTCACCCGCACCCGGCAGACGCCGTCGGTCGGCCAGAGCGATCCCGTCGCGCTGACGTCCAGCCAGGTCGCCGGCGCGTAGGACAGCCCGTGCCCGAACGGGAACAGCGGCGATGGATCCACTGTGGACACTTCACTGCGACGGCCGAGCGGCGCGGCCAGGTACGTCGACGGCTGGCTCGCCCCGGCCGCCGGGAAGCTCACCGGCAGCCGGCCGGCCGGGTTGATCCGTCCACTGAGGACGTCCGCGAGCGCGCCCGCCCCTTCTTCGCCGGGGTAGAACCCGCAGACCACCGCGGCCAGCCGGGGGAGCTGCCGGGACAGCTCGTACGGGCGGCCCGAGAGCAGGACGAGGACCACCGGCTTGCCGGTGTCCAGCAGCGCGTCCAGGAGTTCCTCCTGGCGGCCCGGCAGCCGCAGGTCGGCCGCGTCGCAGCCTTCGCCGGACGTCCCGCCGCCGAACAGCCCGGCCCGGTCGCCCAGCACGGCCACGTAGACCGAGGCGTCCTCGCACGCCGCCACGGCCTGCGCGATCCCGGTGTCGTCGCCACCCGTGACCGGGCAGCCGAGGGCGTAGGCGACGTCGTAGGAGGAGCTCAGCGCCTCGAGCACGGTGGGCACCGAGACGCCGAACGGGACGTCGGGGTGGTGGACGCCGACGTGCAGCGGGAACGAGTAGCAGCCGAGCATCGCGCCGGGGGTGTCCGCGCGCGGCCCCACCACGGCGACGCGGGTGCCGGGGGAGAGCGGGAGCGTGCCGTCGTTGTGCAGCAGCACGATCGAGCGCTCGGCGACTTCGCGGGCCAGCGCCCGCGACTCGGCGTCGTCGAGGTCGATCTCCTCGGGGACCTCCGGTGCCCAGCCGGCGTCGAGCAGGCCCAGCTCGCACTTCTGGCGCAGCACGCGTTCGAGGGCGCGGTCGACGGCGGCGACATCGACCGCGCCCCCTTCCACCGCGGCGAGCAGCGGCTCGCCGTAGCAGTCCATGGTCGGCAGTTCGACGTCGATGCCCGCGGTGAGCGCCTGCCGGGCGGCGTCGGCGCGGTCGGCCGCGACCGCGTGCAGCCGGTGCAGGAACGCCACCGAGAAGTAGTCGGAGACCACCGTGCCGTCGAACCCGTAGGTGTCCCGCAGGAGATCCGTCAGCAGCGTCGGGTCGGCGGCGCCGGGGACGCCGTCGATGTCGGTGTAGGTGTTCATCACCGACCGGGCGCCGGCGCGCAGGGCGTGTTCGAACGGCGGGAGCAGGACGTCGGCGATTTCGCGCGGTCCGGCCGAAACCGGGGCCAGGTTGCGCCCGGCGCGCGAGGCCGAGTACCCGACGAAGTGCTTGAGCGTGGCGACCACGCCCGACGATTCGAGCCCGGCGACGTAGGCGCTGCCGATCGTGCCGACCAGGTAGGGGTCCTCGCCGATGGTCTCCTCGACCCGCCCCCAGCGCAGGTCGCGGGCCACGTCGAGGACCGGCGCCAGGCCTTGGTGCACCCCGAGTTCGCGCATGGTCCGCCCGATCTTCGCGGCCATCCGGCGGACCAGGTCCGGGTCGAACGTCGCGCCCCACGACAGCGGCGCCGGGTAGATCGTCGCCTGCCAGGCGGCCAGCCCGGTCAGGCATTCTTCGTGCACCACCGCGGGAATCCCGAACCGGCTGCTCGCGATGATCTGCCGCTGGGTGCGCGCGAGGCTGTGCGCGCCGATCACCGGGTCGACCGGCCGGGTGCCGAAGGCGCGGGTCAGCTGCCCGATGCCGTGGCGGACCAGGTCGTCGAAGTCGACCGCCGCGTCGACGAAGTCGTGCTGGTGCGGGGCCATTTCGCCGCCGGAGTCGATGCCGACCCAGACCCCGTAGAGCTGGGCGAGCTTCTCGCGCAGGGTCATCCGGGCCATCAGGGCCCGGACGCGTTCGCCCGGGTCGGCCGCGGGGTCGCGCCACGGCTCGGCCGTGGTGGGCTGCGTGGTCAAGGCTTTCCGCCCTTCGTCTGGGGGAGGAGTTATGGGGTGTGGAGGGTGCGGGTCGAGTGCCGCACCACGAGGCCGGTGTCGAGCGTGACGTGGGTCTGCTCGACCTCGTCGCCGTTGATCAGCGCGATGAGCATGCGGATCGCCCGGTGCCCCATCTCGCGGATCGGCTGGTCCACAGTGGTCAGTGGCGGGCTGCAGAGCGCCGACTCGGGCACGTTGTCGAAGCCCACCACGGAAAGGTCGTCCGGCACGGTCAGCCCGAGTTCGCGGGCCGCGCCCACGGTCGCGATGGCCGAGATGTCGTTCGCGGCGAACACCGCGGTCGGCCGGTCCGGGCCGGTCAGCAGGGCGTGGGCCGAGGCGGCGGAGACCTCCGGGTCGTAGGCGCCGATCCGGATCAGGTCTTCGTCGGGCGTGATGCCGGCGGCCGCCAACGCGCGCAGGTACCCCGTTTTCCGCAGTTCGGCCGACTGCAGGTCCGGCCGGCCGGCGAGGAACGCGATCCGCCGGTGCCCCAGGTCGAGGAGGTGCTCGGTGGCCAGCTGCGCGCCGCGCAGGTTGTCGGAGTCGATCGTGGGCAGGTGCGACGGCCCGGTGTGCGGGTCGACGGCCACGACCGGCGTGCCCGGCACGACCTCCAGCGAGACGGTGGGCGTGACCAGCACGGCGCCGTCGACGAGGGTGCCGCTCAGCCGGGACAGGTAACGCTTTTCCCAGCCGACCGGATCTCCGGTGCGTCCGCCCGCGGAGTAGACGACGAGTTCGAAACCGCTGCCGCGGATGGCGTCCGCGGCTCCCTTGAGCAGCTCGGTCGAGAACGGTTCGAGGTCGGCGACCAGGATGCCGATGACGTTCGTCCGGTGGTTTCTCAGGCTCTGCGCCACCAGGCTCGCTTCGTAGCCGAGCTCTTCGATCACGGCGCGGACTCGCGCGAGCGTCGCGGCGGAGACGCCGTAGCGCTCGTTGATCACCTTCGAAACCGTGGCCACCGAGACGCCGGCCCGGGCGGCGACGTCACGGATGGTCACCCTGGAACTGGGCTGCATCGGCTCAGACTAGCCATAGAAAACGTTATCGACAACGATTGACACGGCATTTGTCCCGGGAGCAGACTCTTCGCCAACCCGGGCGCCAAGCCGCCCCGTCCAACTCGGCCGAAGTCGTCAGGAGTGGACCCACGATGTTTGTGAAACGCCGGATCACCGTTCTCGCCGCCCTGGCGGCCGTCGCCCCGCTCGCGCTGTCCGCGTGCAGCGGGGGGAACGAACCCCCCGCGCAGCCGAGCGGCCCGGTCACCTTGACCTGGTGGCACAACGGCACCACTGATCCGATCAAGACGGTCTGGGAGAAGGTCGTCGCCGACTACCAGAAGGCGCACCCCGAAGTCACGATCAAGGCGCAGCCGCTGCAGAACGAGGACTTCGGCACCAAGGTCCCGCTCGCCCTGCAGTCGGCCGAGCCGCCGGACATCTACCAGTCCTGGGGCGCGGGCGACCTGGCCGGGCAGATCACCTCGGGCAAGGTCGCCGACATCACCGGGGACACCAAGGACTGGATCGAACAGGCCACCGGCAAGTTCGGCGAGAAGTGGCAGGTCGACGGCAAGCAGTACGGCGTACCGTTCACGCAGCACTTCGTCGGCTTCTGGTACCGCAAGGACCTGTTCCAGTCGGCGGGGATCACCACCCCGCCGAAGACCATGGACGAGCTGAACGCCGCCGTCACGCAGCTGAAGGCCAAGGGCATCGCGCCGATCTCGGTCGGCGGCAAGGACCGCTGGCCCGATGCCTTCTACTTCAACTACTTCGCCATCCGCGAGTGCTCGACCGCGGTGCTCCAGCAGTCGGTGAAGGCGGTCAAGCTCGAGGACCCGTGCTGGACGAAGGCCGGGCAGGACCTGAAGAACTTCCTGGCCACCGAACCGTTCCAGACCGGGTTCGCCGGCACGCCCGCCCAGCAGGGCGCGGGCAGCTCCGCCGGCCTGGTCGCCAACGGCAAGGCCGCGATGGAGCTGCAGGGCGACTGGGAGCCCGGCACGATGTCGTCGCTGACCGAGGACAAGGACCTGGACTCGAAGATCGGCTGGTTCCCCTTCCCGACCGTGGCGGGTGGCCAGGGCGACCCGGCGGCCGCGCTCGGCGGCGGTGACGGCTACGCCTGCACGACCCGCGCGTACAAGGCCTGCACGGCCTTCCTGCAGTACCTGGTCAGCGAGCCGGTGCAGACCGAGCTGTCCGCGAAGGGGACCGGCCTGCCCGTGAACGCCGTGGCCGCGAAGGCGCTGAAGACCGATGTGCTCCGGCAGGTCTACGACTACGGCACGAAGGCGCCGTACCTGCAGATGTACTTCGACCGGGCGTTCCCGACGGCGGTCGGTGCCGCGCTGAACGACGCGGTGGCCAACATGTTCGCCGGCCAGGGCACCCCCGAAGGCATCGTGACGGCCGTCAACCAGGCCGCGGCGGGCAACAAGTGACCACGGCGACGACCCCGGTGCGGACTCCCGAGCGGGCGTCCGCACCGGCGGTCACCGCCCGGAAGCACCGGCCCGGCCTGCGCAGGCGGCTCGAGCTGGCGCTGCTGCTCGGGCCGGCGCTGCTGCTGTTCTTCGGGTTCGTCCTGGTCCCGATCGGGATCGCGGCGTTCTACAGCGTCTTCAACTGGAACGGGTTCGGCCCGCTCGACGACTTCGTCGGGTTCAAGAACTACTCCGATGCCTTCGGTGGCACGGTGTTCCAGAGCGCCATCGTCCACAACCTGATCATCGCCGGGCTGTCCATCGTGGTGCAGCTGCCGCTGTCGATCGGCCTGGCACTGCTGCTCAACCGGAAGCTGCGGGGGCGCGCGGTGCTGCGGGCCCTGGTGTTCGCGCCCTACGTGCTCTCCGAGGCGATCACCGCGGTGATCTGGTCGCTCATGCTGCAGCCGAACGGGTTCGCCGACCAGACGCTCCGGGCGGCCGGGCTCGGTGGGCTGGTCCACAACTGGCTGGCCGATCCGGGCATCGTGCTCTACACGATGTTCGCGGTGATCACCTGGAAGTACATCGGGTTCGGCATCATCCTGCTGCTCGCCGGCCTGCAGGGCGTGCCGGCCGAGCTGCGCGAAGCCGCGGCGCTCGACGGCGCGTCGGCGTGGCAGACCACCCGGCACGTCGTGCTCCCGCTGCTCGGGCCGACCATCCGGATCTGGATCTTCCTGTCGGTGATCGGCTCGCTCCAGCTGTTCGACGTGGTCTGGATCATGACCACGGGCGGCCCGGCGAACGCGTCGACGACGATGGCGACCTACCTGATCGACCACGGTTTCAAGCGCTACGAGTTCGGGTTCGGCTCCGCGGTGGCGGTGATCCTGTTCGTCATCTGCTTCGTGTTCGCCCTGCTGTACCAGCGGTTCGCGCTCCGCCGCGACACCCAGGGGGCCCTGACGAGGATGGTGGGCTGATGCGCTCGGGCAAGTTCGGCCTGTCGATGGGCTACCTCGCGGCGATCGTGGTGGTCGGCGTGACCGTCGTGCCGCTGCTGTTCGTGGCGCTCGGCGGGTTCCGCACCACCGCGCAGCTCAACACCGACCCGGCCGGGCTGCCGGGGCCGTGGGTGTTCGACAACTACGCCTCGGTGCTCGGCTCGAGCGCGTTCTGGACGTTCCTCGGCAACAGCGCCCTGATCGCGGTGATCGCCACGGCGCTCGCCGTCGGGCTCGGTTCGATGGCCGGGTATGCGCTGTCGCGCTACCAGTTCAAGGGCCGGGAGGCTTTCTACACGCTGTTCACGCTCGGCCTGCTGTTCCCGCTCGGCGTGGCGACGCTGCCGCTGTACCTGTGGCTGCGCCAGCTGGGCCTGCTCGAAACCTTCTGGGGCGTGGCGATCCCGGAGGCGGCGTTTTCGCTGCCGGTGACGATCGTGATCCTGCGGCCGTTCATGCACGCGATCCCCGGTGAGATCGAGGACGCGGCCGTGCTCGACGGCACGACCCGGCTCGGGTTCTTCTGGCGGATCCTGCTGCCGCTCTCGACCCCCGCGCTGACCACGGTGGCCGTGCTGGCCTTCGTCACCAGCTGGAACGCCTACCTGCTGCCGCTGCTGGTGTTCAACGACGCCGGGCACTTCACGCTCCCGCTCGGCGTCGCCTCGTTCCAGTCCCAGTACTCCCAGGACACCGCCCGGGTGCTCGCGTTCACCGCGTTGTCGGCGATTCCCGCGCTCGCGTTCTTCGTGCTCGCCGAACGGCGCATCGTCGGCGGGCTGACCGGATCCGTGAAGGGCTGACTCAGGAGGTCTGCCGTGCCGTCCGAGGTACACCGTCGTGCCTTCCTGCAACTACTCGCCGTGGCCGGTGCGGCGGGTTCCGTAGCCTTGCCGGGCCTCGCCGAAGCCGGGACGGGATTTCCGCTGGTGTCACGGGGGAAGGCCGCGACGATCGTGGTCGGCTCGGACGACCTCCCGGGCGTGCGGCGGGTGGTCGGCGACCTGGCCGCCGACGTCGAACGCGTCACGGGCGTGCGGCCCGCGGTGTCGTTCGACGCGGTCCCCGCTCAGGGCCCGGTGGTGCTGGTCGGCACCCTCGGCCACAGCCGGCTGGTCGACGACCTGGTCGCGGCCGGGAAGCTCGACGTCACCGGCATCGCCGGGAAGTGGGAGACGTCGCTGGGCCAGGTCGTCGACGGCCGCCTGGTGCTCACCGGCAGTGACCAGCGCGGCGTGATCTACGGCGTCTACGAGGTCTCCCGCCGCATCGGCGTCTCGCCCTGGTACTGGTGGGCGGACGTGCCGCCGCGGCGGCAGGCCGAGCTGCACCTGCCGCGCGAGCGCTTCAGCCTCGGCACCCCGCACGTGAAGTACCGCGGGTTCTTCATCAACGACGAGAACCCCGCGCTCGGCACCTGGGCCCCGGCCTACTTCGGGCCGGGCCAGGCACCCGGGTTCCCCAACGGCTTCAACCACCTGTTCTTCGCGAAGGTCTTCGAGACCATGCTCCGGCTGCGGGCCAACTACCTCTGGCCGGCGGTGTGGGGACGCGCGTTCGCCGAGGACGACCCGCTCAACCACGCCACGGCCAAGGAGTACGGCATCGTCATGGGCACCTCGCACGAGGCGCCGATGATGCGCGGCATCGAGGAGTGGAACCGGCACGCCGTGCCCGCGGTCCGCGACGCGGCCGGGAACATCACGACCCCGGGCCACGACCCGTACGGCGGCACGGGGGAGTGGAGCTTCCGCCGCAACGGCGAGGCGATCAAGGCCTACTGGACCGACGGGATCCGCCGGATGGTCCGGGAGGACTTCGAAGGCGTCGTGACGCTCGGCATGCGCGGCAACGGCGACGTCGGCCTGCCCGACGGCGACGGCATCGAGCTGATGCGCGAGATCATCGCGACCGAACGGGAGATCCTGGCGCGCGAGCTCTCGACGGACGTCCCGCAGGTCTGGACGCTGTACAAGGAAGTCCAGCGGTACTGGGCGAAGGGCCTGCGCCCGCCGGACGACGTCATCGTCGTGTTCACCGACGACAACTGGGGCAACATCCGCAAGATGCCCGACCTGTCCCTGCCGCCGCACCCCGGCGGGTACGGGCTCTACTACCACTTCGACTACGTCGGCGGCGGCCGCAACTACAAGTGGGTCGACACCGCCCTGCTCGCGAACACCTGGGAACAGCTGCACCAGGCGTTCGCCCACGGCAACGACCGGCTGTGGGTGGCCAACGTCGGGGACATGAAGGGCAACGAGCTGCCGCTCCAGTTCTTCCTCGACTACGCCTGGGATCCGGCCTCCCTGCCCGCCGATCGATTGTCCACATGGGAGCGTTCGTTCGCCTCGGAGAACTTCGGCGCGGCACTGGCCGGGGACATCGCCGGGGTGCTGCACGACTACGGGCGCCTGCAGTCCCGCCGCAAGCCGGAGCTGCTCAACCGGCGGATCACGGTGGACGCCGCCGGGACGATCACCTACGACGACCAGATGACACCGTTCAGCCTGGTCAACTACCGCGAGCTGGACCGGGTCACGCAGGAGTGGCAGGACCTCGCGGTACGGGTGTCGAAGATCGCGGCGCGGCTGCCGAAGGCCTTCCAGGACGCCTTCTACGAGCTGGTGCAGTACGCGACCCAGGCGACGGCGAACCTGTACGCACTGAGGCGCGCCGAGTTCACCAACATCCTGTACGCGGCGCAGGGCCGGGCCTCGGCCAACGGCCTCGCCGCGGTCACGGAGGCCCGCTTCGCCGACGACCTCGCGCTGGCGGAGAAGTACAACACCGGCATCGCCGGCGGCAAGTGGAAGGGGTTCCAGACCCAGCCGCACATCGACTACGGCGACATCGCCCGCTACGGCCCGAACGCGCCGTGGCAGCAGCCGGAGAAGGACAACGTGGCCCTGCCGGACGTGATCTTCCCGGCCGTGAAACGCCTCGAACTGCCGTCGGCGGCGTCACTGGGGGTCGCCGTCGACGGCTCCGAGCAGGCGTGGCCCGGCGCGCCGGGGAACCCGGTGCTGCCGGAGTTCAGCCCGTACCAGAGTGCGCCGCCGCAGTACGTCGACGTCTTCAACCGCGGCCGGGAACCGTTCCGCTGCACCGTTTCCCCGGGTGCGCCGTGGGTGCTGGTCGAGCCGCGCGGCGGCCGGGTGACCGAGGAGCTGCGGATGACCGTCCGGATCGACTGGGCCCGGGCGCCGAAGGGCTCGACGACGGTGCCGATCACGGTGTCGGGTGCGGGTGGCTCGGTCGTCGTCGACGCCGTGGTGCGCAACCCGGCGCTGCCGCCGTCGTGGCGACGCGGGTTCGTCGAGGCCGGCGGGTACGTGTCGATGGAAGCCGAGCACTGCAGCGCCACGATCGGGACGGCGGACGCCGGCTGGCGGCGCATCCCGGACATCGGACGAACCGGCGCGGGGATGACCCCGTTCCCGGTGACGGCGGCGAGCCGCGCACCGGGAGCGGGGCCGCGCCTGGAGTACCGGACGACGCTGTTCACGACCGGGCCGGTGACGGTGTGGGCGTACTTGTCCCCGCGCAGCAACGTGCTGGCGGGCGACGGGCTGCGGTACGCGGTCTCGTTCGACGACGCGGAACCGCAGGTCGTGAACATCACGAAGGCGACGGGCGCGGACGACACGTCCATGAACCGGCAGTGGGAGCGGACCACTTCGGACAACGTGAACCTGACTTCGACGCGCCACACGATCGCGGCGGCGGGCCCGCACGTGCTGAAGTTCTGGATGGTCGACCCGGCGGTGATCGTGCAGAAGCTGGTGATCGACACCGGGGGACTGCGGGCGAGCTACCTGGGGCCGCCGGAGAGCCTGCGGTGGCCGTGGTGAGCGAGCTCTCCCGGGTCGCCGGAGCGCACGGGACGAAGGGGCACTGCCCGAGTCCACGCCGGCGGGATGGGCCATCGAGCGCCCGCCCGCCGGGGGCGCCCCCCGTTTTCCACTCTACCGGTGGGCACCGACAATTCCGGGGCCCGGAGGCCGCTGACCGACCGCCGGCGCCGCGCCCGCCGGCCGTTGATCAGCCTCGATTCCTACCTCGCGCCGCCGGTCAGCACCCGGTAGCCCCGGTGCGCCGGCGCCGCCGTGCTGTGCCGGACGACCAGGCTGGTCGCCAGCTCGAGGCGGTGGCTCTCCGGGTCCACGCCGCGGGCCAGCGAAATCGCCAACCGGGCGCCGGCCGCGGCCATCTCCTGGAGGGGCTGGCGGACCGTCGTGAGTTCGGGGGTCAGCCAGCGGGCGATCGGCAGGTCGTCGAAGCCCACCACCGAAAGGTCGTCCGGGATGCGCAGACCCGCGTCCCGCGCTGCCTCGTAGACACCGAGTGCCTGCAGGTCGCTGCCGGCGAAGACCGCCGTCGGCCGGTCGGGGAGGGTGAGCAGTGAAGCCAGTTCGCGGTAGCCGGCCCGGACGTGGAAGTCGCCGCGGCGCACCAGTGCCGGGTCGAACGCCAGCCCGGCCGTCTCCAGCGCCGTGCGGTAGCCGTCGATCCGGGCCCGGCTGCACAGCACGCCCTCCGGCCCGCCGATCATCGCGATCCGGCGGTGGCCCAGTTCCACGAGGTGCCGGGTGGCCGTCAGCCCGCCCTGCCAGTTCGTGGCCCCGATCGAGGGCGTCTCCGGCCCGGGCGCGCCCGCCGGGTCGACCACGACCAGCGGGATGTCCCGGGCCCGGAGCTTCGCCAGCTGCCCGCCGGTGAAGTCGGAGCACACCGAAACGATGCCGACCGGCCGCCGGGCGAGGACGCTCTCCAGCCAGCTCTGCCCGGGGGTGTGCCGGCCCGACGATTCGGCGAGCACGACCGCCATTCCGTTTTCGCGGGCGACGCACTCCACCCCGCGGATGATTTCAAGAGCCCACGTGCTTTCGAGTTCGTGGAACATCAGCTCCAGCAGCCGGGAACGGCGGGAACGTTCGTCGGCACGGCGCCGGTACCCGTATTTTCCGATGACGGCTTCGACGCGGGCGCGCGTGCTTTCGGCGACGTCGGGACGCCCGTTCAACACTTTCGAAACTGTCGGGACGGAGACACCGGTCTCGGCGGCGATCCGGGCGATGGTCACCCGCGACTCGGTCGGCTCGAGCTCGTCAGACTTCGTTGTCATGAAGGAGATTCTAGGTCATCGAAACCTGAATTGAAACGGTTGGAAAGTTTCGGAGCACCATTGTCTCGCGGAGGATGAAGATGCTGGGAAGAATTCCTAAGAAACGCGCCCTCGTGGTGGTCGCCGCCGTCATGGGTATTGCCGCGTGGCAGGCACCTGCGGCTTCGGCAGTGCCGGCTTCGGTGCCGCTGCAATACACCACGAACCGTTACGTCGGCAGCGCGGTGGCGGCGTCGTACCTCGCTTCGGAAACCGATTACCGGGCGGTGCTCACCCGGGAATTCGACAATGTGACCCCCGAGAACGAGATGAAGTGGGGCACGATCGAAGCCGTGCGGGGCCAGTACGACTGGTCGGGTGCCGACGCGATCGTCAAGTACGCCCGGCAGCACCACAAGACCGTCCGCGGCCACACGCTTGTCTGGCACTCCCAGCTCCCGGACTGGGTCGGCGCGCTGCCCGCCGACGAGCTGCGGCGGGTCCTGCGCGACCACGTCACCACGGAAGTCAAGCGGTACAAGGGAAAGATTCGCGCCTGGGACGTCGTCAACGAGATCTTCGACGAGGACGGCACCTGGCGTGACACGGTCTTCCACCAGAAGCTCGGCGACGGTTTCGTCGCCGACGTCTTCCGCTGGGCGCACGCGGCCGACCCGCACGCGAAGCTGTACATCAACGACTACAACATCGAAGGGATCAACCCGAAGAGCGACGCGGTGTACAACCTGGTGAAGACGCTGCGGCGGCAGGGCGTGCCGATCGACGGCGTCGGCATCCAGGGGCACCTGTCGATCCAGTACGGCTTCCCCGGCCAGTACCGCGAGAACCTGGCCCGCTTCGCCAAGATCGGGGTGGAGACCGCGGTCACCGAGGCGGACGTCCGGATCCCGACCCCGGCCGACCCCGCCAAGCTCGCCACCCAGGCGAGCTACTTCGGTCAGCTGTGGGACGGGTGCCACGCCGTCCGCAAGTGCGTCGAGTTCACGACGTGGGGCTTCACGGACCGGCACTCGTGGGTCCCGGACGTCTTCCCGGGCGAAGGGGCGGCCTGCCTCTTCGACGAGAACCTGCGCCCGAAGCCGGCCTACTTCGCCCTCAACCCCTGACCGGACCGGGACGCAGCCCGCGCGCGGCGAGCGCGGCGAGGATGCGGGGAACCGCGTCGAGGGTGGCCGGGCGGCCTTCGTGCATCAGCACGACGCCGCCCGGCTGCGCTTCCCCCGCCGCGGTGACGATCTCGTCCGCTGAACGGCCCGCCCAGTCGCGGGTGTCGACGCTCCACAGGACCTCGGTGAGCCCTTGTGCCGCAACAGTTTGCGCGACGGCGGGGCCGGTGTCGCCGTAGGGCGGGCGAAACAGGACCGGGCGGGTGCCGGTGAGCTCGGCGAGGAGGTCCTGCGTGCGCCGGACCTCCTCGTCGCGGGCCTGGTGGCCGAGCGTGGTCAGCCGCGGGTGGGTCCACGTGTGGTTGCCGATCACGTGCCCGGCCGCGGCGATCGCCCGGACCAGCGCAGGGTGCGCTTCGGCGTGCTCGCCCCACAGGAAGAACGTCGCCTGCGTGCCGTCGAGGGCGGCCAGCAGCGCCGGGGTCGTCTCCGGGTACGGGCCGTCGTCGAAGGTCAGCGCGACGGTGTCCATCAGCGGGCCATTGCGGCCAGGCGCTTCGCCGTCGGCCAGCGCACGTTCCACGCCCAGCCCAGCTTCTCGAACAGCCAGATCACCCGCGCGGAAACGTCGAGCTGGCCGCGCAGCACGCCGTGGCGGGCCGAGGTCGGGTCCGCGTGGTGGGTGTTGTGCCAGGACTCGCCCATCGACAGGATGGCCAGCGGCCAGAAGTTGGCCGAGCGGTCGCGGCTGGCGAACGGGCGCTCGCCGATCATGTGGCAGATCGAGTTCACCGACCACGTCACGTGGTGCTGGAAGGAGATCCGCGCCAGGCCCGCCCACAGGAACGCGGTCAGCGCGCCCCACCACGAGAGCGTGATCAACCCGCCGAGCAGCGGCGGGAGCAGCAGGCTCACCACCACCCACAGCGGGAACAGCCGGTCGACGACGCGCAGGTCGCGGTCGGCCGCCAGGTCCGGGGCGAACCGGTCGACGTTGGTCTTGTCCCGGCCGAAGAGCCAGCCCATGTGGGCGTGCCAGAACCCGCGGGCCAGCGCCACCGGGGACGTCCCGAACAGCCACGGCGAGTGCGGGTCGCCGTCGCGGTCGGAGAAGGCGTGGTGCCGCCGGTGGTCGGCGACCCAGCCGATCACCGGACCCTGCGCCGCGAGGCCGCCGGCGACGGCGAGCGCGATCCGCAGGGCCCGCTTCGCCCGGAAAGAGCCGTGGGTGAAGTAACGGTGGTAGCCCACGGTGACCCCGAGCGTCGAGACCACGAAGAAGGCGCCGCCGATCGCGAGGTCGACCCAGCTGATGCCCCAGCCCCAGAACACCGGGACGGCGACGGCCAGTGCGAGGAACGGGACCAGCAGGAATGTGCGGATGGTGATCAGCTCGGGGATCGTCTGCTTGCCGGAGAGCACGGGTTTCGGGGTGGGACGGGCTGCCTTCACGGAGGCGGTCATGCACTACTCGATTCGAGGTCTACGCCGCGCGGGGGCGCGGAAGGCCGGGGGCGGGAACACCCGGCGGTCAACGGTCTGGTGGTGACCGGGCGGGTCGCCGCTCCTGCCGGCGATCGGCCTTGAGGCCACGGTGCGAGAGTGAGGCCGACCGGACGCCGGCACACGGGGGATGCTCTCGTACCTCTCCCACGTTACCTGATCGTTGTGAATCCGCAGTGTGGCCGACGGGCGCCGGGGTGCCCGGAAACGAGTAAGGCCCCCGCCCCGGAAGGGGCGAGGGCCTCAGGCTGCCTCGTGGCTCAGATGACGCTGACGCGCTGGGCCTGCGGGCCCTTCTGGCCCTGGCCGATTTCGAACTCCACGCGCTGACCCTCGTCGAGCGACTTGAAGCCGCTGCCCTGGATCTCGGAGTAGTGGACGAACACGTCCGGACCCCCGCCGTCCTGCGCGATGAAGCCGAAGCCCTTTTCGCCGTTGAACCACTTGACACTGCCCTGAGCCATACCCATACCTACTCTTTGTAGTGAGCCTGGACGCCCCGTTCGGACACCCGGTCTCACGACCATCCTTCCATTACCGGCCCGGCGTGGCCACCCCCGGTGGTCAAACTCCCCAATCGGGTCGCAGCGGCATGCCCATCCCGCCCTCGCTGTCGGTCCGGACGCCGAGGATGTGGTGCAGTTCGATCTCGCGGCGTTCGAACGCCAGCCGGCAGGCCGCCAGGTAGAGCGCCCACACCCGGCTGCGCCCGGCGCCCGCCTCGGCGACGGCCTCGTCCCAGTGTTCGTCGAGGTTGGCGCACCACTCGGCCAGCGTCTTCGCGTAGTGCTCGCGGAAGTTCTCCGAGTGGCGCACCTCCAGCCCGGCGTCGTGCATGGCCGTCATCAGCTCGCCGGGGGACTCGAGCTCGCCGTCCGGGAAGACGTAGCGGTCGATGAAGCCGCGCGAGCGGTGCGCGACGCTCGTGTCCGGATTCGTGATGCAGTGGTTGAGCAGCCGTCCGTGCGCCTTGAGCTTGCCGGCCAGGAACCGGAAGTAGCCGGGGACGTTGCGGGCCCCGATGTGCTCGGTCAGGCCGATCGAGGAGATCGCGTCGAACCCGGTCTCGGTGACGTCCCGGTAGTCCTGGTGCCGGATCTCGGCGCGGTCGGCGATGCCGAGCGCGACGATGTTCTTCTGCGCCCACTGGGCCTGCTCGCGGGAGAGCGTGACCCCGATGGCCTCGACGCCGTAGTGCCGGACGGCGTGCGCGACCATGCCGCCCCAGCCGCAGCCGACGTCGAGCAGCCGCATCCCGGGCTGGAGGCCGAGCTTCTTGCAGACCAGGTCGAACTTGTGCGCCTGCGCCTCCTCCAGCGAGGCGCCTTCGTGCGGGAACACCGCGCAGGTGTAGGCCATCGACGGGCCGAGGACCAGCTCGTAGAACCGGTTGGACACGTCGTAGTGGCTCGAGATGGCTTCGCTGTCCCGCTCCTTCGAGTGCCGGAGCGCGGTCAGCCCGCGCCGGAACCGGCTCGGGTGCTCCTCGGCGGGCGGCTTGACCACGCGCAGGTGGCGCGGGCCGAGCTTGCGCAGCAGCCAGAGCCGGTCGGCCGGGGTGAGCTGGTCGACCTGGGCCGAGAGGGCGTGCAGCGCCGCGTAGAGGTCGCCGGTGACCTCGAGCGCGCCGGCGACGTAGGCGCGGGCGAGGCCGAGGTCGCCGGGGGAGGACATCAGGTAGTCCAGCGCCAGCGGCGAGCGCACCTCGAAGGCGACCGGCGCGTCGGCCGGGCCGCTGCTGCTGCCGTCGTAGGCGGTGATCGACACCTGGGCCCGCGGGCCCAGCAGCCGCTCGAAGACGGCCCCGACGGTGATGTTTTCCTGGGTCACGTTCGTTCCTTTCACCGGCGGCGGACGCATTTTTCGTAGAGGCCGAGCAGCCGTTCGCGCGGGTCGTAGGCCCGCTTGAGCTCCCGGTAGGCGTCGCCGTTGTACAGCCGCCAGAACTCGTCCTCGGTGTAGAAGCTGTCCGAGTAGAGCGATTTGTGCCCGCCGAGGCGGGTGACTTCGGCTTCGATCATGCGGTTGTGCGCGTCGTCACGCTCGCCCGGGTCCAGCGGCACGGCCGACCAGAACCCGAAGTTGACGTACAGCTCTTCGGGGTCCAGTTCGTACAGCGGCCAGCGCACGCCGCCGGGGCGCTGCCGCAGCGGGCAGATCCAGACCGGGCTGATCGGGATTTCCCGTTCGAAGAATTCGAGGAACTCCGCGGCCCGGCCGAGCGGGACCTCGATGTCCTGCACGATCGTCTCTTCCGGCGGCAGCCGCCGGAGCTTCAGGAGCCGTTCGGCGATCCGGAACCGGCGGTCGAGCGCGACGGCCTTCCAGTACACCGACGACCGCAGGAACCGGCGGCCGAGCAGCAGCCTCGGCAGCCGGTGCTGGACGCCGAACGCGCGCGAGCACCAGAACCAGTCGGTGTCCCAGCGCCAGAGGTAGTCCCGGACGGTGAGATGGTCGGTTTCGCGTTGCTGGACGGAGCGGTAGTAGATGTCCAGCCAGGTGTAGTCGCTCGTCGCGGGCGCGGTGTCGGTGAACGTCCCGAGCGTCAGGTACAGCTCGTCCGGCCCGAAGACCGTGCCGTCGACGAAATCGACGTGCTCGCCCTCGTGTTCGCTCTTCGCGCAGATTTCGCCGAGCGCCTCGAAGTACTTCCCGCGGTCGTGGTGGCGGACGTGGCGCAGCTTCACGAACGGCTTCACCGGCTCCAGGAGGATCCGCAGCCGCAGGGCGTAGCCCAGGGTGCCGTAGGAGTTGGGGAAGCCGTGGAACAGGTCCCGGTGCTCGTTGTCCGGCGTGGCGACGACGATCCCGCCGTCCCCGGTGAGGACCTCCAGTTCGAGCACCGATTCGTGGGGCATGCCGTTGCGGAACGACGAGGACTCGATGCCGAGGCCGGTCACCGCGCCGCCGAGGGTGATCGTCTTCAGTTGCGGCACGACCAGCGGCATGAGGCCGTGCGGCAGCGTGGCGTCGACGAGCTGCTCGTAGGTCACCATGCCCTCGACATCGGCGGTCCGGGTGTCCGGGTCGACGCGCAGGACGTGGGTGAACCCGGAAACGTCCAGGCCGGGGTGCTTCGCCGCGGCGCGGGAGCGGAAGAGGTTCGACGTGCGTTTCGCCAGCCGGATGGTGGTTTCACCGCTGATCGCGGTGAGTTGCCGTCTCAGGGCGTCGACGCGGGCTTCGTGCGCGGGGAAAGCCGGGCCCGGACGGGCTTCGGGCACCCCGGCCTGATCGGTGGTCACGTCCCTGATCCTGCCTCACCCGAGGTCCCGGCGGCTCGTCGAGCACCGTGAATTCCCCGACGGCACCACTCCGGCGGGGTCCGGCGGCGGCCGCGCAGGGGGATTTGCTCCGCCACGACCGATTCGGCGTCGGCCGGGGAGGCGTCGATCCGGTCGTCGACCTGCCCGCGGTCGTGGCGCGGAACGTCGGCGCGCCGTCATCGGGCCACGGCCGGCCGGTGCAGCAGGGCGGCGAGTTCGCGGTCGTCGCCGGCGGACCGGAGCTCGGCCGGGTCGGGCCGTCCCACGGTGTGGTCGTCCTCGTGCAGGGCGGTGACGAACCGCGCGACCCGGCGCGGCGATGGGGCGACCGTGGCACCGCCCAGGTAGCGCAGGACGATCAGGTCTTCGCCGGAGTGCGTCTCGATCGCCGCCGCCCAGCCGCGTTCTTCGTCCCACAGCAGGGCGAGGTCGCGGCCGGGGTAGTGCGGCAGCCGGGTGTCGAGGGCGACGTAGGCCGAGACGGGGCTGTCGTGGTCGATCGTGCACGACTCGAGGCCGATCCCGAGCTCGGCGGTGACGTCGCGCAGGTAGCCGAGGAGCGCGGGGACGGCGGGGTGCTGGTAACCGGTCGGGAGTTCGATCGATGCGGTCACGGGGGTCTGCTGCCTTTCTGTGCGGATGCTTCGGTTCTAACATGTCGTCCTTTCGATGACAAGTGAGATGTCGCCGGATGGACGACATTGCTGTCCGATTCGCCGGGATTGAGCAGCGGGAGGCCGGGGTACCCGATCGGGCGACCGCGGAGGATTCCGCGGCGAGACGGGGAAAGCGAGGCGGCGTTGAGCATTCTGATCGACTTCGGGCGCGACACGGAGTTCTCGTTCGAGCGGCGGCTGCGCGGCTACCTGGGAGCGGTGGCCCGGGCCGTGGGGGTGGGACTGGAGTCGTGCACGCTCGACGCGGGCACTCCGGCGGCGGCCTACATCGCCCTCGACTGGCGCCTGTCCCGGTTCCCCGGTCACGACCTGGCCCTGGTCTGGGACGAAGTCCACGGCTGGGCGGCGGCGATCGAACGCGCCACCGGCGCGACGGTCCTGACGTACCTGGGCGGCGAGGTCTGCCCGGAGCCCCGCGCGGTGGTCCGCTTCCTGGCGGCGGTCCGCGCGGACGACCCGGACGCGGGGACGCCGGAGGCCCCGGTCCTGCGCGAAGCGGGCGACCACGAGCGCCTGCCGGCCACGGCGCCCACGGGCCGGAGTTGATCAGTTTCGGGCACACTGGGGTCCATGGGGAAGCTGACGGCAGAGTCCGTGGTCGACCGGTTGGTACCGCAGACACCGCGAATTTCGCCGGACGGCCGGTGGGTGGTGTTCGCGAGTTCGCCGGTGGGACGCCCCGGGGAGCACCCGTTGAGCGGGCTGTGGCTGGCGCCGGCGGACGGGAGCCGGCCGCCCGGGGAGTTCGCCGCCGCCGGTGTGGAGGACCGGGAGCCGCGGTGGTCGGCCGATTCCGCTGGGGTGTACTTCCTCTCCGACCGCGCCGAACGCGGCACGGCGCAGCTGCACCGGGCCGGGCTGGAGGGCGAGCCGGAGCAGCTGACGGACCGGCGCACCGGCGTCACCGACTACGTGCTGCTGCCGGACAGCGGTGCGGTGGTGCTCGTCGCGCCGGAGGAGAAGGAAGCGACCGCCGACCCCCGGGTCCGCGTGGTGCGGGGCGGAGCGACGGGGCCGGCCGAGGCGGGCCAAGCCGGTTCCCGTCCCACGTGGGACACCGTCGACCCGCCCGATCGGCTCTGGCTCCTCGATCCGTCGACCCGCGCCGTCCGCCCGCTCGGCGACTTCGGTCCGCGCCACGTCGTCGAAGCCACCCTGCGGCCGGACGGCCACACCCTCGCCGTGCTCACCTGGTCCGTCACCGACCGGGACCCCGGGCGCTACGAAGCCGGCCTCCACCTCGTCGACCCCGCCACCGGTGCCCGGCAGGAGCTCGGCGTCCCGGCGCTGGAGGCCGAGTCGCTCACCTGGTTTCGCGATGACACCGGCTGGCGCCTGGCCTACCTCGGCATCACCCCGCCCGGCCTGATCAGCGGCCGCGCGATCTTCGACGCCGGTGACCACCGGAACCTCACCGCCGGGATGAGCGTCTGCCCGGCCGGCCTGGCCGATTCGGGCGACGGCTCGCTGCTGGCGCTCTTCGCCGAAGGTCTCGACACGACGATCCGGCGCCTCGACCCCGCCGGCGGCACCTTCGCCGAGCTCCGCCGCGCGACCGGCAGCCTGCAGGACCTGAGCGCGAGCGGAGGCCGGATCGCCGTCGTCGGGAGTACCGCGACCGAGCCGGACGCCGTCCACTGCGGACCACCCGACGGCCCGCTCTCCCGGCTCGGCGAACCGCAGTTGCGCGGGATCCCCTGGGGCACGCAGGAACGCCTGTCCTACCGAGCCGAAGACGGCCTGGAGCTCGACGGTCTCCTGGTCCTCCCACCCGGCCGCACCCGCGCCGACGGCCCGTTCCCGCTCGTCACCCTCGTCCACGGCGGTCCGTACGACCGCTGGGCCGACCGGCTCCAGTTCGGCTGGTTCCGCAACGGCCAGTGGCTGGCCGCGGCCGGGTTCGCGGTGTTCCTCCCGAATCCCCGTGGCGGCCTCGGTCACGGTCACGCCTTCGCGGCGAGCGTCGCCGGCGACGTCGGGGGCGCGGAGTTCACCGATATCCTCACCGGCATCGACCTCCTCGTGAAAGAAGGCGTCGCCGACGAAGACCGGCTCGGGATCGGCGGCGGGAGCCACGGCGGGTTCATGGCGGCCTGGGCCGTCACGCAGACGGATCGCTTCAAGGCGGCCGTCGTCAACGCGGGCGTCATCGACTGGCCGCTGCTCGCCGCGACCGGGGAGTGCGGCCGGTACGACCTCGCCCTCGGCAGCCGGGAGAACAGCCCGATCACCCACGCGGACCGGATCGCGACCCCCGTCCTCGTCGTGCACGGCGAGGACGACCCGAACGTCCCGCTGTCGCAGGCCGAACTCCTGCACCACGCCCTCGGGGACCGGCCGCACGAGTTCGTCGTCTACCCCCGCGAGGGCCACTCACTCCGCGAACGCGGCCACCAGCTCGACTTCCTGCACCGCATCCGCGACTGGTTCTCACACCTGCTCGCCTAGCTTGTACTCCGCCCCGCCGGTGAAGGAGAACCCGTCCGCGCCGACGGTGACGTCGGCTTCGCGCGGCTCGGCCCGGGCGATCACCGGCTGAACCGAACCGTCGAGGTCCAGCACGACCGACGCGTCGGCGTACCAGCTCGGCACCACCGGATTGCCCCACCAGTCGCGGCGCTGGTTGTCGTGGACGTCCCAGGTGAGCACCGGGTTGTCCGGGTCGCCGGTGTAGTAGTCGTGCGTGTAGATCTCGACGCGGTGCCCGTCGGGATCGCGGAGGTAGAGGTAGAACGCGTTCGACACCCCGTGCCGGCCGGGTCCGCGTTCGATCGCGCCGGACTGCCGCAGCGCGCCGAGGTGGTCGCAGATGTGCAGGATCTGGTGCCGCTCGTGGGAGGCGAACGCGATGTGGTGCAGCCGCGGGCCGTCGCCGCCGGTCAGGGCGACGTCGTGGACCGTCGGCTTGCGGAACATCCAGGCCGCGTACACCGTGCCTTCGTCGTCCTGGATGTCCTCCGACACGCGGAAGCCGAGACCCTCGTAGTACTCCCGGGCCGCCGGGACGTCCGGGGTGTTCAGGTTGAAGTGGTCCAGCCGCGACAGCGCCCCGGCGCCGTGGACGTCGTAGCGCTGGGTGAACCGCTCGACGTGCTCGGCCTCGTGGAAGAACTCCACCGGGAAACCCAGCGGGTCGAGCACCCGCACGGCCTCGCCGATCCCGCGCGTCGCGCCGGCCGGACGACGCCCGGCCCGGCAGCCGAGCGCGCGGTAGTACGCCTCGGCCAGGTCGAGGTCGGCCGCACTCCGCACCCGGTAGCCCAGCACGCCCAGCGCCGGCACCGGTCCCTGCCGCAGCACCAGCGAGTGGTGCAGGTACTCCTCGAACGCCCGGAGGTACAGCGCCGAAGAGTCTTCGTGGGTGACCACGAGCCCGAGCACGTCGACGTAGAACGCCCGCGACGCGGCCAGGTCGCCGACGACGAGTTCGGCGTACGCGCTGCGCAGGACGTCCGGCGGGGTGGCGGTCATGACTGTCCTTTCCGGACGACGCCGAAGCGGGCCGTGTGGACCGGCCCGAGCGAGACGTGAACGGCCTGCCGGTGGGTGTAGAAGTCGAGCGAACGGTACCCGCCCTCCTGGCCGAGGCCGGACGCCTTGACCCCGCCGAACGGCGTCCGCAGGTCGCGGACGTTGTGCGAGTTCAGCCAGACCATCCCGGCTTCGACCGACTGCGCGAAGGTGTGCGCACGTTGCAGATCGGCCGTCCACACGTAGGCGGCGAGCCCGTACTTGACGTCGTTCGCGAGCGCCAGCGCCTCCGCCTCGGTGTCGAACGGCGTCAAGGCGACCACCGGCCCGAAGATCTCCTCCTGGAAGATCCGTGCCGACGAGGGCACGTCGGCGAACACCGTCGGTGCCACGTAGTTCCCGCCGGCCGGCCCGGGCGGACGGCCGCCGCCGGCGAGCAGGCGGCCCTCGGACCGGCCCAGCTCGACGTACCGCATCACCTTCTCGTAGTGCTCGGGGTGCACGAGCGCACCGACCTCGGTGGCCGGGTCGTGCGGATCGCCGACGACGACGTTCGCCGCGCGCTCGGCGAACCGCGCGCAGAACTCGTCGTAGACCGGGCGTTCGACGAGGATCCGGCTGCCCGCCGTGCAGCGTTCGCCGTTGAGGGAGAACACGCCGAAGAGCGTCGAGTCCAGGGCGGCGTCGAGGTCGGCGTCGGCGAAGACGATCGCCGGGGACTTGCCGCCCAGCTCCATCGACATGCCCTTCAGGTGCTCCGCGCAGGTGCGGTAGATCGTCTGCCCGGTCGTCGTCTCGCCGGTGAACGAGATCAGCGGCACGTCCGGGTGCTTGACCAGGGCTTCGCCCGCTTCCTCGCCGAAGCCGTTGACCAGGTTGAACACGCCGTCCGGCAGCCCGGCGCCCTCGAAGATCCCCGCCCACAGGCCCGCCGACAGCGGCGTGAACTCGGCCGGCTTGAGCACCACCGTGCACCCGGAAGCGAGTGCGGGCGCCAGCTTCCAGCTCTCCAGCATGAACGGCGTGTTCCACGGCGTGATCAGCCCGGCGACGCCGGCCGGCCTGCGGTGCACGTAGTTCACCTGCCGCCCGGGCACCTGGTAGGTGTCGTCGGCCTGGGCGACGACGAGGTCGGCGAAGAACCGGAAGTTCTCGGCGGCGCGCTGCGCCTGCCCCAGCGCCTGGGTGATCGGCAGGCCGGTGTCGAACGTCTCCAGTTCCGCGAGCCGCGCGTCCTGGGCCTCGACGGCGTCGGCGATCCTGTTCAGGATCCGGGCCCGCGCCCGCGGCAGCATCCGTGGCCACGGCCCGTCGGTGAACGCCTTCCGAGCCGCCGCGACCGCGCGGTCGACGTCCTGGGCCTGGCCCGCCGCCGCGGTCGCATAAGGCGTGTTCGACACCGGGTCGAGCACGTCGAACGTCTTGCCCGAGACGCTGTCGACGAGCTCGCCGCCGATGTAGTGCTTGAGTTCGCCCGGCAGTCCGTCCGGGACGTAGTGGCTCATCGCTCGCCCTCCACCGTGAAGCCTTCGGCCGGCGAGAGGTACTTCGCGCCCTCGGCCATGAGCTCCTTGATCCGTGCGACACCGGCTTCGCTCGGGGTGACCAGCGGCGGCCGGACGTGCCCGGACGCGATCAGCCCGCGCTGCTGCAGGACCCACTTCCCGGGCGCCGGGTTGGTCTCGACGAACAGGAGGTCGACCAGCGGGTGCAGGCCGTAGTGGAGCTCCCGGGCCCGCTCGTGGTCGCCGGACTGCCACGCGGTGTACAGCTCCGCGCAGGCGGCCGGCGCGATGTTGGCCGTCGCGCTGACGAACCCGGCCCCGCCGAGCGCGAGCAGCGGCAGGCACAGCAGCTCGATCCCGGACCACACCAGCAGTTCCCGCCCGCACAGGTGCAGCACGCGGGAGAAGTGCTCGAAGTCCTTCGTCGTCTCCTTGATCCCGACGAAGTTGCCGCACGAGCGGTACAGCCGCGCCACGGTGTCCGGCGCGAGGTCGACCGCCGTCCGGCTCGGCACGTTGTAGGCGACGACCGGCAGGTCCGGGAACTCGCGGCAGATCGTCCGGTACCAGACGAACAGCGCGTCCTGAGTCGGCCGGGCGTAGTACGGCGTGATGACGAGCGCGACGTCGATCCCGGCGTCCCGCGCGAGAGCCGTCAGCTCCAGGGTCTCGTCGAGCTTCGCCGAACCCGTGCCCGCGGCGATCGGGACGCGGTCGCCGACCGCCGCGGCCACCGTGCGGATCGCCTCGGCGCGCTCGGCGACGGTCTGCGACCCGGGTTCGCCGGTGGACCCGCCGATCGAGATGCCGTGCGAACCCGAGGCCAGCTGCCAGCGCACGAGGTTCCGGAGTCCGTCGTGGTCCACCGCGCCGTCCGCGGTGAACGGCGTCACCAGCGGCGCGATCGACCCGCGGACGGCCTGGGGGTCGGAGCGGAATCGCATGGGTGTCCCTTCCGGTCAGCGCTTTTCGAGCCAGGCGGCGTACTTGGCGCGCCAGTGCTCGTCCATCGGGTAAAGCCCTTCGACGCGTTCGCCCGCGGCGACCTGCTCGGCGATGAACTCTTCCCGGCGTTCCTGCTCGATCGCCGCCGCCACGACCTCTTCGACGAGGTCCGGCGGGATGACCAGGACGCCGTCCGCGTCCCCGGCGACGACGTCGCCGGGGCAGACCGCCGCGCCGCCGCAGGAGATCGCCACGTCGGTGTCCCACGGCACGTGCCGACGGCCGAGCACCGCCGGGTGCGGTCCGGCGTGGTGCACGGGAATGTCCAAAGCGGACACCGCGGCCACGTCGCGGAGCCCGCCGTCGGTGACGATCCCGGCGGCGCCGCGCACCTGTGCCCGCAGCGCGAGGAGGTCGCCGACGGTGCCCGCCCCGCGTTCCCCGCGCGCCTCGACGACGAGGACGTCCCCGGGGCCGAGGGCGTCGATCGCGCGCTTCTGCGCGTTGTAGCCGCCGCCGTGCTTTTCGAACAGGTCCTCGCGGTACGGCAGGTACCGCAGCGTCCGCGCGCGGCCGGTGAGCCGGGTGCCCGGCCGCGTCGAGGTGAGCCCGTCGATCGAGACCGCGTCGTGCCCGCGTTGGCGGAGCTGGGCGGAAAGCGTTGCGGTGCCGACGGATTCGATCCGTTCCTTGAGCGCGGGGGTCAGCTCGAACGACGCCGCGGACGTCCCGTACGCGTCCGCGCGCTGCTCGTCGTCGACACGGGGGAGAGCGCCGTACGGTCCGAGCGGGACGGTCCCCGCGGTGATCGGGGTGACCAGGCGCCCGGTCGTCCGCCCGGCGGTGTCCACTTCGACCTCGACGACGTCGCCCGGAACCGCGACCGATGCGCCCGCCGGGGTGCCGGTGAGCACGACGTCGCCGGGTTCGAGGGTGATGAGCTGCGAAAGGTCCGCGATCAGCCGGCCGAAGCCGAACAGCAGGCCGCCGGTCGTGTCCTCCTGGACGAGTTCGCCGTTGAGCCAGGTGCGCAGCCGCAGCGCGGCCGGGTCGACTTCGGCGGCGGGCAGGACCGCCGGGCCGAGCGGGGTGAACCCGTCGCCGCCCTTCGAACGCAGGTTGCTGCCCTTGTCGGCGTAGCGCAGGTCGTAGACGCCGAAGTCGTTGGCGGCGGTGACGCCGTCGACGTACGACCAGCCGGTTTCGGGGGTGACCCGGCGGGCCGGGCGGCCGATGACCAGCGCGATCTCGCCTTCGAAGCCGAGGAGTTCGGTGCCCGCTGGGCGTTCGAGCGCGGCTCCGCTCGCCGCCACGGACGTCGGCGGCTTGAGGAAGTACGACGGCTGCTGCGGGACCCGGCCGCGTTGCGCGGCGCGCGAGGCGTAGTTGAGGTGTACCGCGATGATCTTGCCGGGCCGCTCGAGAGCCATATCTCAAATGATATACGATCTGTGGCGCTACGGAAGAGGGTTTTCCCGTCGAGGGCGGCTCGCGGTTCCGGGTCCGGATCGGAGGTGGCAAAGGCCGGCTCCGCGACGGTACTCCTCGCTCCACAATGGAGTGTCCACACCGGACACTCCGCTGGGCGCGGCGAAGCGCGGCGGACGCGTCCGGGCGCGTGTCACCGGGGCTCGGGGCGGCGTTCAGCCGAACGGGTCAATGGGGCCGGATGGCCTGGGGGAAAAGGAAAGGCTTCGAGCACCGCCGGGGGAGCGCGCGTGGACACGGGCGCGGCTGGTTGCTCAACCGTTGCCGTCCAGCATAGTGCAGCTGCACTATGCTGAGCCATCCGGTGTGCACACAGCGGGGCGGCGCCACGGTGCCGGCAAACCAGGAAACGGGTGGCGGATGGGTGGGGCAATGGTCGACGGCGTGCGCCCGGGGACGGGAGCGGACGCCTCGGGCGTGGGCGAGGCCGGGGAGCAGGAACTGCGCCGGCTGCTGGCCGGCCTGACCGCCGTCCGCGACGGCGACTTCGGCATCCGGTTGCCGGGCGGGGCCGACGGCCTGCTCGGCGAGATCGCCACGGTGTTCAACGGCATGGCCGACCAGCTGTCGCTGTTCACCTCCGAGGTCACCCGCGTCGCGCGGGAGGTCGGCAGCGAGGGGCAGCTGGGCGGGCAGGCGAAGGTCCCCGGCGTGTCCGGGACGTGGAAGGACCTCACCGACTCGGTGAACGCCATGGCCGGCAACCTGACCACCCAGGTGCGTGACATCGCCCAGGTGGCGACCGCGGTGGCGAAGGGCGACCTGTCGCAGAAGATCGACGTCGACGCGCGCGGCGAGATCCTCGAGCTGAAGGACACCGTCAACACGATGGTGGACCAGCTGTCGTCGTTCGCGGACGAGGTCACCCGGGTGGCGCGCGAGGTGGGCAGCGAAGGCCGCCTCGGCGGGCAGGCCCAGGTGCCCGGCGTCGGCGGCGTGTGGCGCGACCTCACCGATTCGGTGAACTTCATGGCCGGGAACCTGACCGACCAGGTCCGCAACATCGCCCAGGTGACGACGGCGGTGGCGAAGGGCGACCTGTCGCAGAAGATCACCGTCGACGCCCGTGGCGAAATCCTCGAACTCAAGAACACCATCAACACGATGGTGGACCAGCTGTCGTCGTTCGCCGACGAAGTCACGAGAGTGGCGCGAGAAGTCGGCACCGAGGGACGGCTGGGCGGCCAGGCGGACGTCAAGGGCGTCTCGGGCACCTGGCGCGACCTCACCGACTCGGTGAACTTCATGGCCGGCAACCTGACCGACCAGGTCCGCAACATCGCCCAGGTCGCCACCGCGGTGGCGAGCGGCGATCTCTCGCAGAAGATCAACGTCACGGCCCGCGGCGAGGTCCTGGAGCTCAAGGACACGCTGAACACGATGGTGGATCAGCTGTCCGCGTTCGCGGACGAGGTCACCCGGGTGGCGCGCGAAGTGGGTACCGAGGGACGGCTGGGTGGCCAGGCCGACGTCAAGGGCGTCTCCGGCACCTGGAAGGACCTCACCGAGTCGGTCAACGTCATGGCCGACAACCTGACCGCGCAGGTCCGCTCGATCGCCCAGGTCACCACCGCGGTCGCCCGCGGCGACCTGTCCCAGAAGATCCGCGTCGACGCCCGCGGCGAGATCCTCGAGCTGAAGGACACCATCAACACGATGGTGGATCAGCTGTCCGCGTTCGCGGACGAGGTCACCCGGGTGGCGCGCGAGGTCGGCACCGAGGGCAACCTCGGCGGCCAGGCCACCGTCCGCGGCGTGTCCGGGACGTGGAAGAACCTCACCGACAACGTCAACGTCATGGCGTCCAACCTGACCGGACAGGTGCGCTCGATCGCGCAGGTCGCCACGGCCGTCGCCCGCGGCGACCTGTCGGGCAAGATCACCGTCGAGGCCAAGGGCGAGGTCGCGGCGCTGGCCGACGTCATCAACACGATGGTCGACACGCTCTCGGCGTTCGCGGACGAGGTCACCCGGGTGGCGCGCGAGGTCGGCACCGAGGGCATGCTCGGCGGCCAGGCGCGCGTGCCGAACGTGGCCGGCACGTGGAAGGACCTCACCGACAACGTCAACTCGATGGCGAACAACCTCACCGGGCAGGTCCGCAACATCGCCCAGGTGACCACCGCCGTCGCCCAGGGTGACCTGACCCGCAAGATCGACGTCGACGCCCGCGGGGAGATCCTCGAGCTCAAGACCACGATCAACACGATGGTCGACCAGCTCTCGGCGTTCGCCGCGGAGGTCACGCGCGTGGCGCGCGAGGTCGGCAGCGAAGGCCGCCTCGGCGGCCAGGCCGAGGTCGAAGGCGTGTCCGGCACGTGGAAGCGGCTGACCGAGAACGTCAACGAGCTGGCCGGAAACCTCACCCGGCAGGTCCGCGCGATCGCCGAGGTCACCAGCGCCGTCGCCGAGGGCGACCTGACCCGCTCGATCACGGTCGACGCCTCCGGCGAGGTCGCCGAGCTGAAGGACAACATCAACTCGATGGTCGAGTCGCTGCGCGAGACCACGCGGGCGAACCAGGAACAGGACTGGCTGAAGTCCAACCTGGCCACGATCACCGGGCTGATGCAGGGCCGACGCGACCTCGCCGTCGTCGCGGCCGCCGTCATGGACGAGCTCGTCCCGCTGGTCAACGCCCAGTACGGCGCGTTCTACCTGGCCGACGACACGGCCGAAGTGCCCGAGCTGCGGCTCGTCGGTGCCTACGGCCACCCGGACGACGGGCACGGCCCGGCCGTGCGGTTCCGCGTGGGGCAGTCGCTGGTCGGGCAGGCCGCGCGCAGCCGCCGCGCGATCGCGGTCGACGACGTCCCGCCCGGCTACGCCACGATCTCCTCCGGGCTCGGCAGCACCGCGCCGGCCAGTCTCATCGTGCTGCCGATCGTGGTCGAGGACCAGGTGCTCGGCGTCATCGAGCTGGCTTCGGTCCACGGCTTCACCACGGTGCACCGGGCGTTCCTCGAGCTGCTGATGGAGCAGATCGGCGTCAACGTCAACAGCATCGTCGCCAACGCCCGCACCGACGAGCTGCTCGGCGAGTCGCAGCGGCTGACCGCGGAACTGCAGGCCCGCTCGGAGGAACTGCAGGCGCGGCAGGAGGAACTCCAGTCCTCCAACGCCGAGCTGGAGGAGAAGGCGGCGCTGCTGGTCACGCAGAACCGCGACATCGAGACGAAGAACCTGGAGATCGAGCAGGCCCGCCAAGAGCTGGAGGCGCGCGCCCAGCAGCTGACGCTGGCGTCGAAGTACAAGTCGGAGTTCCTGGCCAACATGAGCCACGAGCTGCGCACCCCGCTCAACAGCCTGCTGATCCTCGCCCAGCTGCTCGCGCAGAACCCGACCCGCAACCTCACCGCGAAGCAGGTCGAGTACGCGGGCATCATCCACTCGGCGGGCTCGGACCTGCTGCAGCTGATCAACGACATCCTCGACCTGTCGAAGGTCGAGGCCGGGAAGATGGACGTCACCCCGGAGCAGGTGTCGCTGCGCCAGCTGATCGACTACGTCGAGGCGACGTTCCGGCCGATGACCTCGCAGCGCAACCTGGACTTCCGGATCACCGTCGCGCCCGGCTCGCCGTCCGAGCTGCTCACCGACGACTCGCGGCTGCGGCAGGTGCTGCGCAACCTGCTGTCCAACGCGGTCAAGTTCACCGAGGTCGGCGGGATCGAGCTGCACATCGAACCGGTCGACCCGGACCGGCTGCCCCGGCCGTTGCGCGTGCACGGGCCCGCCGTCGCGTTCCGCGTCACCGACACCGGCATCGGGATCGCCGAGCACCAGCTCGAATCGATCTTCGGCGCGTTCCAGCAGGCCGACGGCACGACCAGCCGCAAGTACGGCGGCACCGGGCTCGGCCTGTCGATCAGCCGCGAGATCGCGCAGCTGCTCGGTGGGGTCATCACCGCCGAAAGCACCTTGGGCGAGGGCAGTACGTTCATCTTCGCGCTGCCGGTCGCGCGCCCGGACTTCGCGCCGCTGCCGGCGGGGGAGCACCCCGGCACCGCGGTCGCGACGACCGAGCCCGGGCCCGCCGTCCCGCCGTCGGGCCCGCGGGCGTACCGGCGGCTGCTGGTCGTCGAGGAACGCCAGCACGGGCTGTTGACGCTCGTCGCCGAGAGCGCGGCGGCGGATTTGTCCGACAGCCGGGAGATCGGCCTCTCGCCCGCCGACGTCGAAATCGTGACGGCGGTGGGCACGCAGGAGGCGGCCGCCGCGCTCGCCACCGACGCCTACCACTGCGTGGTGCTCGACCTGGACCTGCCGGACCGGACCGCGTTCACCTTCCTCGACGCGATGCAGGGCGACAGCGCGCTGCGGCTGGTGCCGGTGCTGGCGCACAACAGCCGCCGGCTCGACGGCGAGCTCGAACAGCTGGTGCAGTCCCGCGCGGACGTGCCGTCCCTGGAGGTGCTGTCCGGGCTGGACGAGCTGCGCGAGCGGATCGCGCTGCACCTGTCGGCCGAGGAGCCGGGCGCGGTGCTGCCGCTGGTCCGCTCGGACGAGCCGGCCGCGCCGGTGCGGCCCGCCGACGTCGACACCACCCTGGCCGGGCGGACGGTGCTGATCGTCGACGACGACCCGCGCAACGTCTACGCGCTGACCGGGATCCTCGAGCTGCACGGCATGCACGTGCTGCACGCCGAGGACGGCCGCAAGGGCGTCGAGACGGTCGCTTCGCACCCCGGCATCGACCTGGTCCTGATGGACGTGATGATGCCGGAGATGGACGGCTACACCGCGACCGCCAAGATCCGCGCGATGCCGGAGCACGCGAACATCCCGATCGTCGCGGTGACGGCGAAGGCGATGCCGGGCGACCGGGAGAAGAGCCTCGCCTCGGGCGCGACCGACTACGTGACCAAACCGGTCGATGCGGACGACCTCGTCGCCCGCATCAAGCGGCACGTGACCGCGTGACCGGCGACGACCGGTTGCCCGCCGACGTCCCGGCCAACCTCGCGCGGCTCGCCGGCACGGTCGCGCGCCTGCGCAGCGAAATCGACCACGCGCACGCCGTCGCCGACGGCCGCGCGCTGATCGAGCTCGCCAAGGGCGTGCTGATGGAACGCCTGCACTGCGCGCCGTCCGACGCGGCGCGGCAGCTGGAAACCCTGGCCGCGCGCGCCGGGATGACGCCGCTGGAGTTCGCCGCGGACGTCGTCGGCGAGGCGGCCGAGGACCGGGTGACCGAGGTGGCGCAGGAGTTCCTGGCCCGCGCCGACGACTCCGACGAGTCCGACGGCTCCACTGCCGTGCGGCTGCGGACCGCGGAGAGCGGCGTGCTCGCGGCCGGGGACACCCAGCGCGTCGCGGAGTCCATTTTGGATCATGCGCTGCGGCCGCTGGGGGCGACCGCCGTCGCGGTGTGGCTCGCCGGGTCCGACGGGTCGATGACCCTGGCCGGGTCCGCCGGGTTCTCGGCCGAGGAGGCGGCGCGCTGGCGGTACGTCCCGCCGGGCGTGGCGACGCCCGCCCGCAACGCGCTGATCGAGCGCGACACCGTCTGGTGCCCGACGCTCGCCGGGGCCGGTCTGCCGTCGATCGGGCAGCACACCCTGTCCGGGGGCGGCCGGGTCACGGTGCCGACCGGGACCGGCGGGCGCATCATCGGCGTCGTCGAGATGTGCTGGCCCGACCCCTTGCCCGAGGAACCGGGGCGCCGGCGCCGTCATCCATTTGGTCAATGTCCAGCCGCCCGTGCCCGCGGCGGTGTC